>Ga0315903_10007156_pt1 | contig 14022 bp, 23 predicted proteins | sample LakEriMetagenome_7_FD_203524 | JGI IMG/M metagenome (GOLD analysis project Ga0315903, IMG submission 203524) | Freshwater fungal communities from buoy surface, Lake Erie, Ohio, United States - Buoy 2 MA119 | ecosystem: Environmental > Aquatic > Freshwater > Lake | place: USA: Lake Erie, Ohio...
CATCAATAAGACTGTTGGTAAGACCGTTCAGGACATCGCTACCGGCATCATCTATGTTGCCACCGGCACCTCCGCGACCTCGGCTTGGAAGGGCTCCGACGCATCCACCGTTACCCCGTCCTGATAGGAGCGCATCATGACGATGCAATACGACGTTAAAGCCGCGTATACGGCGTCTGACGCGGCGATGGTTGCGTACCCGGTGCGTGTGAAGGGGGCGTATGTCTCCGTTACCACTGGCGGCGCTAACCCTGTTGTCTTGTACGACAACGCTTCTGCTGCGTCCGGAAATGTGCTGCTGCGTATTGGCGTGACGGCTGCTGGGTGCCACACGGTGGTAATCCCCGGCGAAGGCATTCGCGCTCTTAACGGAGTGTTCTGCGATACGGGTGATGCCGCCGCAGTCACGATCTTCTATGGCTAAGTCACCTGCATGGACTCGCAAAGAAGGCAAGAACCCCAAAGGTGGCTTGAACGCCAAGGGGCGCGCCTCTGCGAAGGCCCAAGGGATGAATTTAAAACCTCCGCAACCAGAGGGCGGGTCAAGGCGCGACTCCTTCTGCGCGAGGATGAGTGGTATGAAAAAGAAGCTCACCTCAGCAAAGACCGCGAAAGACCCAAACTCCCGGATTAATAAATCGCTGAGAGCATGGAAGTGCTGATATGGCTGATACGGAATTAACTGACCGCGAGCGTTTAATTGCCAAAGAAGCAGCAAAGCTTGCGCTTGAGGAACTCTCCGGTGAGTTCTACAAGAAGGTAGGCAAGACTGTTGTTGAGAAGCTGCTGATCTGGGTCGGCATGCTGGTTGTTGGCTTTGTGTTGGGCAAAGGCTGGATCGTTAAGGTCTGATATGCCGAGCAAGACTAGAGCACAGCACAACTTGATGGCGATGGTCGCCAATGATGCCGCCGCTGCGAAGCGTGTGGGCGTTCCCCAATCTGTCGGCAAAGAGTTCGTCAAAGCTGACAAGGGTCTGAAGTTTGGCAAGGGTAGCACCCGCGCCGATCTCCAGAAAATCAACCGCCCTGACACCCGTCACGGCAAATCTGAACTTTTTGCAAAAGGTGGCGATATGAAAGAATCCAAGAAAATGATTGGTCAAGAGCTGGCCTTCATGAAGAAGAAGGGCGCTCCCAAGGCCATGGTCAAGCATGAGATGGCTGAAGCCAAGATGGCCAACGGTGGCATCACCAAGGCCAAGATGGGCGCAGTCAAGACCGCAGCCCCCAGCCGTGACGGCGTCGCTGCCAAAGGCAAGACCAAGGGCACCATGGTCAAGATGGCTGGCTCCAAGCCGCTAGGCATGAAAAAGGGCGGCAAAGCCTGCTGATAAGGAGTCCACCATGGACATGCTGGAAAAGAGAAAACCCGCCGTTAAAGACGGCGTCTACGACCCAGACTCGGGCACGCCGCCTCCGCAAGACATTGACGGTGGCTCGGTCAGGACCCCTCCCAAGGCACCTAAGCCCAAGAAAATGGCTTCCGGTGGTTCCGCTTCTTCGCGTGCCGACGGCTGCGCTCAGCGCGGTAAGACTCGCGGAAGGATGGTGTGACGTGAAAAAAGCTAGACGATACGCCGAAGGCGGCTACGCCGATACCGAAGACAGCGCGCATGACATGCCTGCTCCGAGGGAGTCCATGGCAGAAGCAGCGCGATTGGTTTCTCCTGAAAAAGAAGAAAAGTCAGAGACCTTCAAAGAGGCGTTTAGCAAAGCGCGCCGCGCAGGTAACAAGACGTTTGACTGGAACGGCAAAACCTATTCCACGAAAGTGGCAGGTGAGTCCAAATCAGAGACCAAAGCAACTACCCCGCCAGAGCGTAAGTCCACCCCGAGTGTAGAGTCTAAGCCTGCGGCCCGTACTACGAGTTTTCCTTCCGGGTCGTTGGCGGGTCGGATTGCCAAATCGCAAGGCGCGGTTAGCACTGTTCCGGAGCCTACCGACGCTCCGGTCGGAGAAAAGAGTGCTCGACAACGTCAGGAGACCATGGATATGTTCTCTCGCATGGGCAAAAAATTCCAGCGGCACATGGGCACTCAAGAGACGCGGGACCGCCTGAAAGCCGAAGGCTACGCCAAAGGCGGTATGACTGCTTCCAAACGCGCTGACGGTATTGCCTCTCGCGGCAAGACCAAGTGCAAGATGTATTGAGGCCGCCATCATGATGGCCAGCCGTGGTATGGGCGCAATCCGACCCAGCAAAATGCCGGGGGCTAAGAAAAAGCCCCGGCGAGATGACACCGACTTCACGCAGTATGCTGAGGGTGGAAAAGTAAACGCGGCTGGCAACTACACCAAACCCGGTCTGCGCAAGCGGATCGTGTCGCAGGTAAAGGCCGCAGCCACCCACGGCACCGGCGCAGGTCAATGGTCAGCCCGCAAGGCGCAGCTTGTCGCTAAGAAGTACAAGGCGGCAGGCGGGGGGTACCGAGATTGAAAGCGCCCCAACAGTCATTGAAGGCTTGGGGCGACCAGAAGTGGAGGACCAAAAGTGGTAAACCGTCTAGTAAAACTGGTGAGCGATACCTTCCAGAAGCTGCGATCAAAAGTCTCAGCCCTGCTGAGTACGCTGCAACAACGCGTGCGAAACGTGCGGGGAAAGCCGCCGGAAAACAATTCGTAGCCCAGCCAAAAGGCATAGCTAAGAAAACAGCGAGGTTTCGATAATGGCAACCACCTCCGGCGCTTCCGCGTTTAACCTTGACCTGTCTGAACTGGTCGAGGAGGCTTTTGAGCGGGCCGGTTCGGAGATGCGCACGGGCTACGACTTGCGTACGGCTCGTCGCAGTTTAAACATCATGTTTGCCGACTGGGCAAACCGTGGCATCAACTTGTGGACGATCGAGCAGGGCACGATTGATCTGGTTCAAGGCCAGAACACCTATGCCTTGCCCACCGACACGGTGGATCTGATTGAGCATGTCATCCGCACGGGCGCAAACGTAGCAGCTACTCAAGCCGACCTGACCATCACGCGTATTAGTGTTTCTACTTACGCCACGCTGCCCAACAAGCTGCAACAAGCCCGCCCGATTCAGGTCTGGGTTCAGCGTTATAACGGACAACAAAGCCCGACGGGCCTGACGCTAAACGGCACCATCAACTCGTCGGCAACCCAGATCACCCTGAACTCTGTGGTGGGCTTGCCCGCTGCCGGGTTCGTGAAGATTGATTCTGAGATCATCAACTACGGGTACATCGACGGCAACACGCTGTACAACTGCTTCCGCGCACAGGCCAACACGACGGCTGCGTCGCATACCACCGGTGCCTCGGTTTACTGGCAGCAGCTTCCGGCGGTCACGGTGTGGCCCACCCCGGACAACGCCCAGAGCTACCAGTTTGTGTACTGGCGGCTTCGTCGCACGCAAGATGCGGGCGGCGGTGTAAACGTCATGGATGTCCCGTTCCGGTTTATCCCATGCATGGCAGCGGGTCTGGCCTACTATATTGCCACTAAAGTAACAGGCGGCATGGAGCGTTTGCCCGTCCTGAAGGCTCAATACGATGAGGCTTGGGAGCTTGCGGCGCAGGAAGACCACGAGAAGGCTCCGATCCGGTTCGTGCCCCGCCAGCAGTTCATTGGGAGCACGTATTAATGGGCAATAGGTTTGCCAGCGGCAAGTATGCAATTGCCCAGTGCGACCGTTGCGACCAGCGGTTTAAACTGTCGTTGTTGCGCCGCGAGGTGATCAAGACCAAGAACTACGAGTTGCTCGTGTGCCCGGAGTGCTGGGACCCCGATCAGCCGCAGTTGCAGTTGGGCATGTACCCGGTGGACGACCCACAGGGTTTGAGGGACCCTCGCCCTGACCGCAGCTACAGGTTGTCTGGCACGAGCGGATTGCAGATTTCGGCTGGCGACGGGCCAAATGGTACCGGGACGGTCGAACAGGGTAGCCGGATTTTCCAGTGGGGCTGGGCTCCGGTAGGTGGCAGTAAGTTTTTTGATGCCGCTTTGACCCCTAACAACTTGGTTTTATCTGTGCAATTGGGTACAGTATCGGTATCCACGACGTAAGGAGTGAACATGGACGCGAAAACCGCTGTGCGCAAGCACGAAAAGAATATGCACCCCGGCAAAAAGCCGACCCCGATGAAGGCTGGCGGCAAGACCAACGCCGACATGCTCAAGTACGGTCGCAACATGGCCAAGGTCATGAACCAGCGCAGCCCCGGTCGCAAGGGAGGCTGACATGCATAGCCAAGACGAATTCAAATATTTCCCGGCGGATACTAAAGACCCCATCGGGAAATACATTCAGCCCAAGGTGTATCCGTCGGTTGTAGTGGGTGAAGAGCCCGCCAAAGAGACGATGCGCAAGGCCAACGTGTCTGTGGCAAATACCCGCAGCAACGACTACCCTCCGACCAAAACCAGCGGCACGCAAATGCGTGGTGGTGGCGCGGCCACGAAGGGTAAGATGTCTCGCGGCCCGATGGCGTAATATGAACTACACCGAGTTGACCGCTGCAATCTGCGATTACACGCAGAACTTTGAATCGGACTTTGTTGCGAACATCCCGGTGTTCGTGACGCAGGCCGAGCAGCGCATCTACAACACGGTGCAGTTCCCGTCCCTTCGCAAGAACGTCACGGGTTCCGCGTCGACCAACAACAAATACCTGTCGTGCCCGACGGACTTCCTGTCTGTTTATTCGATGGCGGTTATCACGGGTGTTACTGGTGGAGACGTAAATACCGGCACGTATGAGTACCTGTTGAACAAGGATGTGAACTTCATCCGGCAGGCGTACCCATCTCCGAATGACACGGGGACTCCTAAGTATTATGCGCTGTTTGGCCCGACGGTGGCAGGTGCAACAATCTCTGACGAACTGAGCTTCATCCTTGGCCCCACGCCGGATGCAGCGTACAACGTAGAACTTCATTATTATTATTACCCTGAGTCGATTTCCGTTGCTGCGGATGGTCGCACTTGGCTGGGTGATAACTTTGAGACGGTGCTGTTGTACGGCTCTTTGATTGAGGCGTACACATTCATGAAGGGCGAGGCGGACATGCTGGCCCTGTACGACGGCAAATACAAAGAGGCGTTGGCTCTGGCCTCTCGTCTGGGCAACGGCCTGGAGCGCAGCGACGCATATCGTAGTGGTCAGGCTCGTTTGATGCCTTTGCCGCAAAATAGCGGGGTCCAGTGATGGCGTTTACGGGTAACTATTCCTGCAACACGCTGCGGTCTGGTCTTGCCAACGGCACGATCAACTTCGCGTCCGACACGTTCTATCTGGCGTTGTACACCAATGCGGCTACACTTGACCAAACTACCACTGCTTACACCACGACGGGTGAGGCATCGGGCGGCAATTATGTTGCTGCTGGCCAGATTGTCACGGCTACGGTTTCATCGGAGACGACCACGACGGGCAGCATCACGTATGTGAACTTCTCGTCCCCTGCGTGGACCGGCGTGATCACGGCGCGTGGCGCTTTGATCTACACGCCCGGTGATAACGGGGCTGTATGCGTGCTGGACTTTGGCTCGGACAAAACCTCCACCACTTCTTTCACTGTGCAGATGCCGGCCAACACCGCAACTTCTGCTTTAATTCGGCTTGTTTAAGGAGCAATCATGCAAAAAGAGCTTTCCAACTTTGGCGATCATGCACAGGTGACCATGCAGTCCAACGTCGTTGGCGCTGAGTCTGTTGGGATTGAAGGCCACTACCATGTGGTGTGCCATGACGCTGATGGCAACATCAAGTGGGAAGAGAAGTTCCCCAATCTGGTCAACGCTGTTGGTAAAGAACTGATGCTGGACACCCTGCTGTCTGGTACGTCCTACACCACTGTGGGTCCGTTCCTTGGTCTGATCTCTGGCGCAAGCCCGACGTTTGCTGCTGCTGACACGATGGCTTCGCATGGCGGCTGGACTGAGTTCACCAACTACACTGTGGGTGGTTCGGCTGTGCGGGGCACGGCATCGTTTAGCGCTGCAACCTCGACGGGTACCACGCCTACCAACGTGACGACCAAGACCGCTACTGCGATCACCTACACCATTACGGGTGGCGGTGGCACGGTGGGTGGTTGCTTCTTGGTGACTGGCTCTGGCGCATCTTCGACGCAGAGCAACACCTCGGGCACGCTGTATAGCGCAGGCGCTTTTGCCGTAGCAAAGGTCACCACGGCTGGCGACACCGTTAGCGTTACCTACAGCACGACCGCAACCTCCTAAATAAAGGAGTCTTAAATGGCTCTGGTCCTTGCAAACCGTGTCCAAGAATCGGCCACGGCGAATACGACTGTAAGCTTCACGCTTACTGGCGCGGTAGCTGGCTTTCAGACGTTCGCTGTTGTTGGCGATACCAACACCACCTACTACTCGGCAACTGATTCATCGGGTAACTGGGAGGTGGGCCTTGGCACGTACTCCACGACCGGGCCAACACTGACGCGCACGACGATCTATGCCTCCAGCAACGGGGGCAGTGCGGTCACCTTCTCGGGTGCTGTGAACGTCTTCGTCACTTACCCGTCGGGCAAATCGGTCAATCTGGACGGCAGCGGCAACGTCTCTGCGCTGGGGACTGTGGCCTCTGGTACGTGGCAGGGTTCAACCATTGGTGCGGCATATGGTGGCACGGGGGTTACCGCTTCGTCCGGTGCCAACTCTGTGGTGCTGCGTGATGCGGACCAGAACATCACGGCCAACCGGGTTAACCAATCAAACACAAACACCACGGCTGCCGGTGGCACCACGGTGTTGACCACGGCGTCGAGCTACATACAGTCGCTTGTTGGAACCGGCGGCCAGACCTACGCGCTGCCTGATGCAACCACCCTGACCACCGGGGTAGCGTTCATCTTCAACAACCTCGCGACAGGCACGCTGACCATCACGGACTACGCCACCGCAACGATTGGCACGATTGCCGCTGGCGGCGCAGGCGCGGTGTTTTTGACGAACAACGCCACGGTTGGCGGCACTTGGGACTTACACGCCTATCTGCCCGAGGGCGTGACATTTGGCACGAACGCTTTCAATCTTGGTTCTGCTGTCATCTCTGGTGGTACATGGCAAGGCGGAACGATCCAACCGGGCTATGGCGGCACAGGCCTCACGACGTTTACGGCGGCCAACTATGCGCTGTATTCCACTAGCGCATCCGCATTGACGGCTGGTACTCTGCCCCCTGCGGCGGGCGGCACAGGAGCTACGGCAACCCCTACAAACGGCCAACTGCTGATTGGTAACGGAACAAACTTTTCCGTTGCATCTCTTGGTTCGGGAACAGGCATCAGCACAACGACCGGCTCTGGCACCCTGACCATCAACAACACAGCCCCGGATCAGACGGTTGCATTGACGGCGGGTACGGGCATCTCTACCAGTGGGACATACCCCAACTTCACGATCACCAACAGCGGGGTCACAAGCGCAGTTGCTGGTACGGGTATTTCTGTGTCCGGTGCTACTGGGGCGGTAACCATTACCAACGGGGGTGTCACGTCCATCACGGGCACTGCCAACCAGATCACTGCGTCAGCTTCTACCGGTAGTGTGACTCTTTCCACGCCCCAGAGCATCAACACCACCGCCAGCGTTCAGTTTGGCTCATTCGGTGTCGGCACTGCAGCATCTGGTACGACGGGTGAAATCCGGGCGACTAACAACGTCACGGCTTATTACTCTGACGACCGCCTAAAGACGCGACTGGGCAAGATCGAGAACGCGTTGGATAAGCTGTGCAGTCTTGAAGGCTTCTACTACGAGGCCAATGAGACCGCGCAGGCTTTGGGCTATGAAGTCAAACGCGAAGTTGGTGTCTCCGCGCAGCAGGTAAACGCGGTGATGCCTGAGATTGTGGCTCCGGCTCCGATTGACCCCAAGTACATGACGGTGCGGTATGAGCGTGCCCTGCCGCTGCTGATTGAGGCCATCAAAGAGCTTCGAGAAGAAGTCCGCGCACTCAAGGGGTAATCTGTGTTTGGAATTGCAGGCTTCGCCCAGACTCCTTTTGCATCACTTGCAGGGGCGAGCTTTTCTTTTTCCATCGCCGAGGATATTGCCGCCGCTGATGCCAGCACGCAGTTGTCCGCGTATCTTCAGACCATCACTGAAGATATTACTGAGAGCGAGATTGAGGTTACGGGGGTGGGGCTGTTTTTCGGTAGTGTCAACGAGGTCCTGACATCCGGCGACTCCAGCACCCAACTCTCAACCTTTCTACAGGACATCACGGAAAACTCTAATCCAGCGGATACCCCGACGATTGCCGCGCAGTTTGCAGTTACTCGTACTGAGGATACGGTGCTGGTGGATGACACGGCACAGACGTACTTTGCGTTCTTGCAGTCTCGTACAGAAGCAATCAACGCGGTTGCGGATGCCAATACGCAGCAGTCCAACTTCGGGCAGACCATTGCGGAAAATAGTGTCCCGGCGGATACACCCAGCATTACGGCTCAGTTTGCTCAGTCAATTGCCGAGAATAGCTCCCTGAATGATGTTCGGGTCATTGCTGCGCAGTTTGCGCAGTCGGTCTCTGAAGGCGCGTCTATCGCGGATGTGATCACAGGTGGTCTTGTCTTTATAGCTTCCATCACCGAGAACATGTCTGCGGCGGATGCGACGACGGTCGTGTCGGCTTTCCTTAACACCATTACAGAAAACCTGAACGCCAACGATGTGCGTGCTGTTACAGCGGCGTTCCAGACGGCGCTGACTGAAAACATTGCTCTTGCGGATTCCTCTGGCGTTGGGGGTTGGATTAAGATCATCAGCACCCAGAACCCCAACTGGCAAAACATAAGTAACGAGTAACACCATGAGCACTTATTCTCCAAGCCTACGGATTGAACTGATTGGCACCGGTGATCAAGCGGGTGTCTGGGGCAACACGACCAATACGAACCTTGGTACGTTGTTGGAGTCCAGTATTGCTGGGTATGTGTCTGTTGCGGTCGCGTCAGCTAACCAAGCCTTCACGGCGGTGAACGGTGCTGCGGATGAGGCGCGGAACATGACGATTGCGCTGACTACCTCCACGGGTGCCAACTTCGCGGTCTACGCTCCCCCAGCGGAAAAGACCTACGTCATCTACAACGCCAGCAGCTACACGGCCACCATTTACAACTCCACGGTGATTGGTAATACGACCGCTGCGGGCACAGGTGTGGCTATCCCTGCGGGCAAGACCATGACGGTCTGGTCAGACGGTACCAACTTTGCGGTTCAAAACAATCATCTGTCCAGCCTGACGCTAACCACGGACCTTGCCGTGGCGGATGGTGGCACAGGAGCTTCGTCGTTTACCAACGCTGCGCTTTTACGAGGTAACGGAACGTCGGCGATTTCTGCTGCTTCGGCTGCGGATATTGTGGCTGCTATTGGGGCTACGGCGGTAACAAACGCCACGAACGCAACGAACGCCACGAATGCAACAAACGCAACAAAATTAGTTACAACTAATTTTACGGTTGAAGAATCCGGCGGTAAGCTGGTGTTCAAATACGGCGCGACCACCTTGGGGTCTTTGGATTCCTCTGGTAATTTCATCGTTACTGGAAACGTCACTGCATACGGTACTCCGTGAGGTAAATCACTATGACGATGGTATCTTCTGGACCGATCTCCCTTGGTGGTACTGCCACCACTGGGGGTTTGAACCAATCTATTAACGTAGAACTGGGGCTGAGCGGCACTACCACCATCAGCTTGAACCAAGCAAACGTGCGCACGTTGCTTGCGGTCCCCAGCGGCGCAATCTCTCTGAGCAACGCATACGGAAAGTCTAATCGCGCCGTAGTTTCGTTCGCGTACACTTCAAATACCGCTAATGCTTCTTTGAACATAGCGTCTCTGTCAGGTTATTCTGCGGGGAAATCTGATGTTACCGTTACGGTAAACGCTGGAGTTTATGTTTATTCAACCTCTACCGGCACACCCGGCCTAACTCTTACTGGCGGTACATCGGGAGATACTCTCACACTTGTAAATAACGGCTTTATTATGGGTCGTGGCGGCGCTGGTGGTGCGGGGAGCAGTCCGGGACCCGGAGACGGGAGTGCCGGAGGTCCCGCTATTAGCCTTGGATTTAATACAACCATTAATAACACTAACGGTTCCGCCTATATTGGTGGGGGCGGTGGTGGAGGTGGGGGCCTTGAGGGTGGGGGCGGCGGCGCTGGCGGTGGCAATGGCGCTGGTCCTAATAACGGTATGGGCGGCGCACCCGGTGCTTCTGGCTCCAACGGAGGCTTTAGTTCTTTTAGCGGTACATACGGCACTTACTATCTTGTAGGGGCCGGTGGTGGGGGTCGAATTTTCCCCGGTTCTGGCGGCGCAGGTGGTCAAGGAGGCAATGCTACTAACTGGTTCGGTCGCGGTGGCGGTGCTGGAGGCGGCGGGACTTCCAGTTCTTTTAACTCCTATGGTGGCGCAGGGGGTTCTTCCAATAATACGGGTGGCACTTCTTCCGGTGGTGCAGGTGGTGGGCCTTATTCGGCTGCAAGTGCTGGAGGCGGTGGTTGGGGTGCTTCTGGAGGTACCACATACAGCAGTGTTCCACGATACGGTGGTGCGGGTGGTCGAGCCGTTCAACTTAATGGCCGTACTGTTACTTGGGTAAGTGGCGACACTTCTAGGGTTTGGGGGTCGGTATCGTGAGGTATCAAGTCAATGATCGGGTAAACGGGCCTCGCGTTTATGAAACGGAGGCTGAAGCGCAAGCCGCGCTGCCTGTGGCTCAAGCCGCGTTTTTAGACCAAGAAAGCTATCGTTTTTCTGTGGTATTTGTTGAGGTTAACGGGAATGACACTACGTGGCGAAACGCTGTTGATTCTGATCCTGATAGTGGGGATTATCAAGTGTTTAATCACAGCACAGGGCAACACGAGGGGTTTTCTAGTAAAACACTAGCATATGCACGCCTGCAAGAATTGAAAACTGAGTTTCTCGCCCTAGTTAAACTTGATAAAGTGTATGAACATACACTAACTGTTGTTCCCAACACCGCCATGCCGACTACAATTCTATGACACAACCTCTCATTCAAATTGGGTGTATTGCAAATCTTTATTCCCGGATGATGTTTTTTGCTAAGGCAGGGGATATCGAGCTTGGACATACCCATCAGTTTGACCATCTCACACTACTTGCCAAGGGCATGCTTAAAGTAACTGTAGATGGGCACGTCAGTGAGTTTACCGCGCCTCACATGATCTACATCCGCGCTGACAAAGTACATGAACTTGAAGCGCTGACGGATGAAACGGTGGCGTACTGCATCCATGCATTGCGGGACAAAGAGAATAACGACATTTTGGACCCGGCGATGATCCCTGCGGGTGTTGATCCTGTGACGTTAGCTGGCTGCCTTATTACTGACTAACAAAGTGTCTGATGTATGGACCCGTTCACCGCATTCGCTGCTGCGCAAGCTGCGGTGGCTGGCATCCAAAAGGCCATCAAATTAGGCAAGGACGTTAACGGTCTTGTCGGGGAGTTCAGTCGTTTCTTTGACGCCCGGGATGCGGTTCAAAAGGCTGCCAACGATGCGGGCAAGTCGGGTAAGTCCGACACCGGCAGGGCCATGGAAATCGTGATGCAAGCCAACCAGCTACGGGAATCTGAGGAGCAACTCAAACACATGCTGGTCTACGGCGGCTACCCAGAACTCTGGGAGATGATGCTCAAGGAGCGGATGAAGATCAAGCAGGCGCGCGAGAAGCAGGAACGCGAAGCCAAGATCGCACGCAAGAAGGTAGTGGCCGAACGCCTGTTGATGGCTCAAATCGTCGGCGGTGCCATCTGCGTCATCACCATCGGCACCATCATCATCTTCATCGTTAAGCAAGCGCTGTCGTGAGCGACGAGAAGGTCAACCCTAACAGCCTGATCGAGAAGATTCTCGGGTATGTGGACTCCCCGTTCAAACTGTTCGCCATCCTGCTGATGGCTGTGTTTGCCTTTGTCGGCTACTTCGTCTGGCAAAACCAGGCGTTCCTGATCGGGGCGTACAAGGAGCAGCAAAAGCTCCCCAGCATCGCCGAGGACCGGGTGGAGGATGCGGCGGCGCATCTGTTCAAGAACACCGACGCGGTGGTGGTCGCTATCTTCAAGGTCAATCCGATGTTTGGAACCCGCGTCTTGCACCGGGCGTATACCAAGGATGGCAGGGACAAAACCCACGAGGGGTTGGATGTGGGCCTCTTCACGGCCAACGCAGCCAACAACCGGGATGTCGTGGCGCTGATGGCAAGCGAGATTCCCTGCGGCCCGTACAAGACCGCCCAGTCCGAGATTGGGTTATGGTATATGGAAAAGGGCATGACCTTTGGCTGCCGTATCAGCGTGCCGCCCGAGCAGGGTAAGTTTGTTGGCCAAATCACGGTAGGTTGGAAAGAGGAGCCGCCGGATGTGGATCAGTACCGGGTTCTTTTGCAGATCGCAGCAACTATGTTGGCAAGGAGTAAAAAGTAATGGAATGGCTTAAACAAATAGCTCCAACCATCGCTACGGCGCTGGGCGGCCCCTTGGCCGGTATGGCTGTCTCGGCTATCTCCAAAGCCGTTGGTGTGGACGAGGACAAGGTCCAAGACCTGATCTCCAGCAACAAGATGACGCCCGATCAGATCGCGCAGGTCAAGCTGGCTGAGATCGAGTTAAAGCGCCAAGAGAACGAACTGGGCCTGAACTTTGAATCACTGGCTGTGGATGACAGGAAGTCTGCCCGTGAAATGCAGGCCACCACCCGCTCCATCGTGCCTCCTGTGCTGGCTGCAATCGTTACGCTCGGGTTCTTCGGCATCATGGTGATGATGCTGCTGGGCAAGGTGGACTCCAACAACCCCGCCATCCTGATGATGCTGGGCTCCCTCGGAACCGCATGGACCGGGATCATCGCCTATTACTTTGGTTCTAGCGCAGGCTCGCAGGCCAAGACCGACCTCCTCTCTAAAGCACCCGCAATCAAATGACCATCCTCGCCCTGACTGATACCCTGACCAAACTCAAGATCGACCCGTCTTGGGCCGAGCCTTTGGCCGAGGTTTTTCACCGCTACGAGATCAACACCCCGGCGCGGCAGGCTGCGTTCATTGGGCAGTGCGCCCATGAGTCTGGTAACTTCAAAGTGTTGGAGGAGAACCTGAACTACTCAGCGGAGAGTCTCATGCGAGTCTGGCCCAGCCGGTTCCCGACCATGGAGATCGCCCAGCAATATCACCGCAACCCCGAGAAGATTGCCAACAAGGTCTATGGTGGGCGCATGGGTAACGGCACCGAAGAGACCGGAGATGGCTGGCTGTACCACGGGCGCGGGCTGATCCAGTTGACCGGCAAGGACAACTACACGCTGGCCGGTGACGCTTTAAACATGGATTTCATCCATTCCCCGGATTATGTTCTGGTCCCCAAATACGCAGCCTTGACCGCCGGGTGGTATTGGAACAAGCGCCAGCTCAATAAAGAGGCTGATGCTAAAGACTACACGGGCATGACAAAAAAGATCAACGGCGGTACCATTGGGTTGGACGACCGGATTGCGCACATTAAGCACGCGCAAGAGGTTCTGACCGCTTAAAAGGGCGCACCCATGCCACTGCAAAAACTCCAACTCAAACCCGGCGTTAACCGGGAATCGACGACGCTTGCCAACGAAGGCACTTGGTTTGAGATGGACAAGGTGCGCTTTCGCTCGGGCTATCCGGAGAAGCTCGGTGGTTGGGTCCGAGACACTGGCACTTACTACAACAACAGCGTCTCTGTTGCACCTCCCACAGGGTCTTTTTGGGGGACTTGCCGTTCGCTGTGGAACTGGATCACGTTGGCTGGTTACAACCTCATGGGGTTGGGCACGCATTTGAAGTACTACATCCAGCAGAACGCGGGTGGTAACTTCTTTGACATCACGCCAGTTCGTTACACCAGCACGGTTGCAGCCAACGCTTTTACAACGACTAACGGCTTGACCACCGTCATCGTCAACGACCCGGGCTACGGTGCAGGTACTGGCGACTTCGTGACCATCTCGGGTGTAGGCGGTGCGGTA
>Ga0315903_10007159_pt1 | contig 14020 bp, 24 predicted proteins | sample LakEriMetagenome_7_FD_203524 | JGI IMG/M metagenome (GOLD analysis project Ga0315903, IMG submission 203524) | Freshwater fungal communities from buoy surface, Lake Erie, Ohio, United States - Buoy 2 MA119 | ecosystem: Environmental > Aquatic > Freshwater > Lake | place: USA: Lake Erie, Ohio...
AGTATAGACAATGCAGCTGTACTTGCGGCGATGGTAAAAGAGCTCCCAAAGCAACAGCAAAAGAAAGCTCTAACTTACGGTATAGCAGGAGCGTACCTTTTTAGAGGATTAGCTTTAGTATTCGCATCCATTCTTATCAACTTAGTATGGTTGAAAGTAGTGGGTGGATTGTACCTTATCTATCTTGCATACAAAGCCCTATTTGGTAAAAGTGGGGATGGTGAGAGTAGTGGAATGAATGTAAAGATACCTTGGTTATCACCACTTTGGTCCACAATCGTAGCAATTGAGATTATGGATTTGGTATTCAGTATTGATAATGTATTTGCCGCAGTGGCATTTACTCCAAACATTTGGTTGATATGTGGTGGTGTGTTTGTAGGTATCTTAGCTATGAGATTTGCAACAACAAAGTTTGTGAAAGTATTAGAGAAGAATCCTATATTGGAGAGAGTGGCATATTGGGTAATCGGGGCATTAGGATTGAAGTTAGTATCATCATATTGGTTACATGATTTGAATACTGAAGCGATTGATGCAGTGTTTTCAATTTTAACTTTATTAGCATTTATTATACCATTGATTATTAAGAAAAAATAAATGTTTGATATAGGGAACATAATAATTTTAGTTACAGGTACAACCATAGAACCATATTCTGAAAATTGGAAAGAATGTGAAAGTACATGGATTCCTGAATTGAGAAAAATGGGATATAAAGTTATGGTTACATTGGGTAACCCTGATTTGGAAACCTACTATAAGATTGATGGTGATATAATTTGGTTTAAGGCAGAAGATACAAAATATGGGCTATATGATAAATCAATAAGATTACCAATTAAATGGATATTAGAAGAAACAAATTATGAATATTATTTTAGAATAGATTCGGACTCATTTGTTGCTCCAAAGAGATTTCATTTAATGCTAAAACAAAATCTTACGGAAGTTTCTACGATTGATTATATGGGATGTTGTCATCCATACGGAGGCTGGAATCCATATGAAATAACTAGATTATGGAAATGTTATGAAGGATGTATAGCAGCTGGATGCGGATATATGGTAAGTAGAAAGGCTATGAAAATTGCCCAAAGAGATATGAGAATTGTAGAAGACCCATTAGATTATACAATTGATGATTGGGTTTTGGGCAGGGCAATGTGGGAAAATAAAGTTTATATATTTCACGATTCAAGAATATTATTTGAATCAAAATATAAACAATTAACACATCCTATGGGAGATATTGGCATACCTGATATAAGTGAACCCGAATCACATTTGGCCATCCAACATTATATGAATGGGCATATGGAAGAAGCAATGATAAAACTTGGATATAGAAATTAAAAATAAAACTTATGATAACCCCTTTTTGTTATATTGGATTGCACAATTGGGAATACCGAAAAGAAAAACACAAATGTACAGAACATCCTGAAGGTAGAGATGTTATTAGAGTAGTAGTTAGAGAATGTAAATGGTGTGGGCATAGAGAGCACCATCACTTACCAAGAGTTAATCGTAAATTTGGAGCTTGGGAAAGTTGGGATACCGTTTCTAAAGATGAAGTATTAAATTATAAAAAGTTACACGAAAATGATATTCAGAACACGCAAACTTATTAAGCCCGGTGACCTAAATGCTAGGGGTACACTATTTGGTGGGCAGGTACTAAAATGGATTGATGAAGAAGCAGCCATATTTGCTGTATGTCAATTAAGTGAAAGAAATATTGTAACAAAGGCAATGAGTGAAATCAACTTTGTAGCATCTGCAAAAACGGGTGATATAGTTGAAATAGGATGTGAGTTAGTATCGGTTGGTACAACTTCAATTACTATTGCATGTGAAGTTCGTAATAAAGATACAAAACAAAGTATCATTAAGATTGATAAGATTGTATTTGTGTTATTGGATGAAAATGGCAAACCAACACCACATGGTAAAACTTTAGACGATAGAAAAGATGAAACTTATAGCTAATGAATCCAACGTATATTTGTTCAATTTGTGGGCAATCAACTTATAGTGTTGATATTGACTATCTTGTTGGAGTTGACCATTTGAGTTGTATTCTTGAACAATCACTAAAAACGAATAAGATTGTAATAGAAAATTGGGAAAAATTAAATGGGCAGACTTTTCATACTTTGGGGTGTGAATTAATTATCCAAGATTGTTGTATAAGAGAAAAATGTTATGAAGCTTGGATATATCAAACAAAAGTAACACCAGCCGAAGCACTTATGAGAATTGACCTATGGTTTGATTATGAAATTGGAATAAAAGTACTTCCACCGGCTCAATTTACCATCGCACCAATCAGTTTATACAGAAATATCACAAAAGAGCATGTTAAGAATCCATCCATATTTTTAGCAACAATATGTGAAATGATGGCTGGTGATAAACAAGTTAGAAACATTTTATCTTTCTATCGTTAATATTTGGTAAATTCATTTATTCTTTGTATATTTGTATTATGAGTTATTTGTATCATTTAGTAATGGGAACTATCTATGGTATTGTTGCCCAAATTATTACCTTTCTACAATTGCAGGGAAATATAAAATGGGGTTGGTTGACAAAGTATCCAATCCTAACACTTTTGGCATCTATACCAATGGGGTATCTTTTTATTAAATCAGTTGAACATTTTGTATCAGCGTATGATGGGCAGATATGGCCAAGCCGTTTGATTGGATTTGCGATAGGTATAATAGTTTTTGCATTGATGAGTTTTTATCTATTCAAAGAACCAATCAATATGAAAACATTTGTGTGTTTGATATTAGCATGTTGTATTTTAGGAGTTCAAATATTTTGGAAATGAATATAATAGTAACAGGAGGAGTTGGTTTCGTTGGAACTAACTTAATTAAAAGATTAAAAGAAGAAGGACATAGAGTAATTTCAGTTGATGATTATTCTATTGGTAAAGTAGAAAATCAGATAGAAGGTATCCGATACTTACCAATGAATGTTGAACAAATGGAATATGTGCATGGTGGTGAGGTAGACCTTTGTTACCACTTAGCAGCACTTAGCCGTATTCAACCATCATTTGAAGCACCATCAAATTACTTTAGAGTAAATGCTGGTGGAACTGAAGCTGTTTGTGAGTGGGCTAGGAAATTCAATGTAAAAGTTGTATATGCAGGTTCATCTTCGCAATGGCACAATCCATTCCTTTCACCATACGCTTTGTATAAAAAGATTGGTGAGGATGTTTGTAAGTTATATCGCCAAACTTTTGGAACTAACATTGAGATAGCTCGTTTCTATAATGTTTACGGTTCGCATGAAATTACCGAAGGTGAGTGGGCAGCGGTTATTGGTAAATGGAGAGGACAAGTTGCAAAAGGTCAACCAATCACAATAGTTGGGGATGGTGAACAAAGGAGAGATTTTACACATATTGACGATATAGTTGATGGATTGATTAAGATAGGATTCAGTAATGAAAAGCATGAGGATGCTTGGGAATTGGGAACTGGATTTAACTATTCTTTGAATGAAGTATCTGATATGTTTGTCCAAAAATTTGGGTGTGTAAAAGAATATGTAGATAACCAAAAAGGAAACTATCGTGAAACTAATAGAGTTAATGATGATGCTATTAACCGATTGGGTTGGCAACCAAAAGATATTTTGAAAGAATATATAAAAAATCTATAAAAACCTGTATTTTTTTAATTAAAACCTATATGTATGAGTGGATATACAATTTTCGGAATCATTTTAGTAGTGTTATCACTTTGGATGGCTTTTGAAGTTTGGAGAGCACCCTTAATGGAAGAAACCGATGACGGGCGTTTAATAACTAAAAGACCAACAAAGAAGTTAAGTGACCTATTCAAAAAGAAAAAGTAATGAAAGTACAATTTACAGATTCTTTTGGTAAGTCCCTTAAAAGACTAATATGGCATCAGCATTGGTTATACAAAACTTATGCCCTGTTTAGATACGATATACCACTATTCATAAAGAATGTGTGGAGATTCAGAAGGGAGTTGTGGAATCATCAATGGTGGGATTACCGCTATAACTTAGAGATGTTGTATCGTTCTCTTTCAATAACCTATGAAGGAATGAAGGAAAGAGGAAATGAAGTTAGTGAGACTAGAGAACCAAAGTTAAAATCTATGGAGAGAGCTTTGGAACTTCTAAAGTATAAGTTAGATGATGATTATGTTCAAAGGGCTGAGAACGAATTAGGTCCATTGAGTAGATGGGATTGGGAAATTGATGAAAACGGAGTAATGATTGATAACGATACTCCAGAACAAAAAGAACACAATCGCAAAGTTTTTGATAGAGCAAGAGAAATTGAAGAAACGGAATGGAAAGAACTTTGGGAGATTTTTAAGGGCACTAAGCGTTCAAAGAAGTTTGGATGGGCGTATGATGGAAGTGATATGAGAGCTTGGTGGGACTAGAAAAGAAACAATTAAAAACAAATATAAATGGGAACTTTGGGCTTAGTTCTATTTATTGTTCTTTTCGCTGGTTGCATCTCGTGGGCGTGGGTTAGAGGTATTGATTACATGAAAGAAAATCATCCTGATTATAAAGGAGAAGATTTTCTGAATTGGGATCTTGATTCGGATGTAACTAAAATTGCTGGAAGGGATGGATGGGATGATAATCTCGTTCACACCGAAGGCGATTTCTAAGAAGTAACAGTATGATGGAAACAATCGGATTTATTGGTAGCGCATTATTAGCAATATGCGGAATTCCAGAAGTGGTTCGCACCATTAAGGATAACAAATGCCATTTAGGATGGAACTTTTTGTTACTTTGGTTTGGTGGCGAACTTTTCATGCTTACATACATTATACCAATGAAAGACCTACCACTATTATTAAATTACATTTTCAACACAGCATTAGTAGGAATAATGCTATTTTATAAAATCAAAAACACAAAATATGTTACCATTAAAAGAAGCAATAGCTGAGAAACACTCATTGGCAGAAAAAATGACATTCAATCAAAGAATGTTTAGGGGTGAATTGTCTAAAGAAGAATACGTTTTATATTTGGCACAACAATTTACAATATTTGGTACAATTGAAAAAAATCAATTACCACATCCGGCATTGGAAAGAGGCCCAAAGGTATTGGCAGATATTGGAGAATTAATTGAAGCGGATGGTGATATTGAAATAACCCCATTAGAGTCTACACTTCAATATGCAAATTATTTAGGTTCTTTAACAAAAGAAGAATTACTCCCACATATCTACTTAAACTATTTAGCACTTATGTTTGGTGGGCAGATGATGAAATCAAAAGTTCCTGGTAATGGTAAGATGTATGAGTTCGATGGTGATATGAGGGAAGTTGCTGGAAGTATTAGAGCTATTCAAAAAGATGAGTGGGCTGATGAAGCAAACAAAGCATTAGATTTTAACATAGCTATATTTGATGAACTACAACGAGTATCTGAATCAGCTGGCGAATAAGTTTCAACAAATGGTGTTAAGAGCACCTAAAGTTGGAGATGTATTTACTGAGGATTTTGGATGGGTTAATCATCGTTACGAATCTTCACTATTCCGCCTAGCCCATATTGAAAGATATTGGGATAAAAATATTGAGGTTCTTCACTTCACAACTTTTCCGCATAAATGGTCACCCGAACCTATCTTTGGATTTGATGTAATAGCATCTAAAAGTATGATAACGGGGTGTTATATGGATTTAAGTCCAGGCCTGAATGATTATCCGTTTGATACCGGTATAGATTTCAAAGATAGAAAACCACTACCGGAATGGGCTACGGTATTCTCTGATAAGTTCATAATGTTGAAGCCGGAAAGCAACGAAGAATTCATCCGATTTTGTGATTGGGTATTAGATAAGTACGATTGGTATCTAAATTCACTGCTTTGGCTGGAAAGAAGGACTGTGAAAACCGATAGAGTAATAGACAAGCAGAATACTTATTGTCAGATACAAGCTACAAACCCACGAACATTCTCAGCCCTAAAAGCTAAGATTGGGGAGGAAAAAGCTCGTTACTTTATGGAAAACATTTTATTCCCTAAAATATGAAACCAAAGCAAATAAAAATAGATTTCAACACTCCGATAGAGCAATGGGCTGAAAATAATAAAGGTGTAATTATGGATTCTATATACGATAATGTATTTGAATTTATGGATTCGGACGAAGACGATAGAATAGTACTTCAGGTTCAGCCTATTAAGCAACAAGAAAGAAAAATAAAAGGTTCTATAAGAACATTCAAATTAGAATCGCCTATAAATGTAGACTTCATAATCTCTAAAGATGATATTGAACTAACACTTAGAAAACTATTAGAATATTATATTGAAGTTGAAGAATATGAAAAATGTGCTGAGATTGTTAAATTACAAAATGGTGAAGATAAACCAAAGAAAAAACGCAAAATAAAACCCAAAACGAATTAAACTATACTTATATAAAAAATAAAAGTAGTTTAATAAATGTTTGTACCAAATCATCTTCATTTATTGGTAAAGGGATATATGAATATTCCACCAAAAGAAGAAGCTCATTTGAATGAGTTTTTTAAGAAGTTAGTAGAAAAAGTAAGAATGGTAGTAGTTGCCGGACCAACATCGGTGTATGTGAATGAGGAAGGTAATGAAGGTATCACCGGAACTGTAACATTAGCAACATCACACGCTTCCATACACGTTTGGGATGCGGATAGACCAGCAATGTTTCAATTCGATTTATATAGTTGTTCTTGCTTTACAGCAGAAGAAGTGTTAGAAGAATTAGATAGTTGGTTCAAATTAGAATCAGCTAATTGGATAATGTTAGATAGAAACGGAGACGGGTTTGTTTCAGTTGGTTCTGGTAAATTTCAAAAATAAAACATATTTATATCTATGAATTTGGATGATATTAAATATGGTAATACAACTAAAGAGCAAGAAGCTAAGGTTAAAGAAGATAGAGCCGGTATATTGAAGGCTGCTATGGAAGCTGGTATTATTGAAGATGTATTAGAGAATCATCCATTCCCAGCTAACTCATCCGATGAAACTAAAAACGAATTAGAATATCTTACAAAAATAACTAAAGAAGCAGATGAAGAAGATATTAAGTTTTGTTACTTAATTGAAAACAATCACTACGATTTCTTTGTTATTGTGGCAAAGAAATTGGGATTAGATGTGAGTAAAGAAGAAATTCTAAAATGGGTTGGTGATATAGACCCAATAACATTCTATCTAAAAGATGAATTCAACCGCCCAAGACCTTATCAATTAGCTAAAGAGTTAGGATTGGATTTGCATCCGATTACCGCAACTGATGCGAATTCAGCAGCATATCCATCAGGTCACACAATGGATTTTTTAGTTATACTTTATCACTTTGGAAAAATGAAACCTGAATTGGCAGGAGAGCTTGATGATTTTTATCATCAAATTAAAAGAGCAAGAGAATTAAGTGGATTGCATTATCCATCAGATAGAAAGGTATCTGAATATATATTTAAGCAGTTAGTTAAACATAAACTAATAAAATAAGTTACATCACTAAACGAAATAAACCACACATGGACGACGGTGATAGTAAAAACAATAAACAAATTAAAAGACAAAAGCAATCGCCTAATGCTTTACAAAGACATGGCATTGATGTTGGCTCTTTTCTTCAATCCATTTGGGTTCGATGCCGTTCAGTATTCCCTAATACTACTGACGGGAAGTTTATGGAGAGCGAACTTCGTGTTGTATTGTATTGCGGCGTGTTTTTTTGGGTTATACATTTACTTTACCAAGCGCTTAAATAAATTTGGTAAATCTGAATAAAATTGATATATTTGTGGTATGGAATTGAACGAAAAAATAGTAAAACTTAAAATTAGAGAATCAGAATTGCAGGCAGAACTTGCAAAGTGGGAAGCTCATCAACCTGTAAACAATATGGGAAAATGGGCCCGCCAAACTAGAATTGATAGTATTTCCGAGAAACTAAAAAAGGTTCAAGAAAAAATCCATTTCCACGATTCTATATATTTATCTAATGAAATATATAATGAATGGAAAAAGGGTGTAAAATAGTAAAATTAGATGAAGCTTCTTTAGGAAGGGTTTTTCAGCACATTCAAGGTAAAAAAAATGTTACTAGTTGGGGAATGCTAACTGCATTTAGATATATGAATACCCCAAATCAAAACAAAAAACTTAATAGAGAACTAGAATCCGAACTTAGAAAGTTAGGCCATGGTTTTTTTAAGGTAGAGGGTCATTGGGTAGAATGTCAAGATGGAAATCTTAACTATCACGATTGTCCAAAAAATTTATTAAAAGATTCGATAGAAGAATCACTATTTGTTCCTAATATTACAGCAAAAGAAATACATAAACTTGGAAAAAAATACGGACAAGATGCAGTAATATATGGTGGTAAACAAACTAAAGGAAATGCAACCCTAATATTCAAAGATGGTAAAATTGAAAATATTGGTAAGTTCTCTCCGAATAAAATACAACAAGCATATTCTAAATTAAAAGGTGGAAAAACTTTCGTGTTTAAGCCTGAAGAACCTAAAGTTTCTGATGATGAAACTAAATTAATGCAGTTGTTACCAAAGGATATGTTGAATAAAACAATCAAAAACCCAGCAACAGGTAATCAAATAAAAATTAAATCAGCACTTGCGTATGATGAAAAACATCCTGCGTTTAAGGCAGCTCAAACCTTTGTTGCTCAAAATAAAAAATAAACAATATTGTTATGACATTAGAACAAGCTATTCAACAAAAGAAAGCTGAATTATATGCATTACCCATATACCAACAAATGGTAAATGGTGAAATTTCTCAATTATTATATCTAAAATATTTGAGAGAGATTAAATTTATACATGATTACATAGACCATAAATCAGATTTCAAAGATTTTTTGGATATGAATAGGGAAATGAGTCTTCATGTGGATGTTTTGGAATTAGTAAATGAATTATATCCTGTTGAAATCCTACCTTATGGATTGGGTGAAGATTATGCTATTTTCAATATGTTTCAAGAAAAAGAAAAAGCAAATGTTCATGCATATATTCATTATAGAGAATACTTAGAATCTGCGGACATCCTTAAAAATAAAGTACCTGGTAAAGGAAGGTTATATACTTTTAATGATAAGCAAGTTCTTCTTCAGCATTTGGAAGAAAACAAACCTTCTGATGAATGGATAGAAGAATGTGAAAAAGCTTATAATATTAGAATTAATATATTAAAAGAAATTCAACAGGAACTATAAGATATGCCATTACCAACCGGACAAATATCAACAGACGATATAAGAGCTTATATGAAAGTAAATACTGGTGGGCCTTATTCATATAGCGGCGCACTTTCTTTTGCTAGATTATTTAGAGCAGCTCACATTTCAATGGGTGGTGCGGAAAGTCCAACTTCTCAAATTGATATGAATTCTTTGAGAGGAAGAAATACTGTAGTTAGTGATTTTACACAACCAACATTTCAAACTTGGTTATATTGGGATGCTAGAAATCCTGCATGTTGTAGACGTGATTGGGGGTATAACGAACAAAATAGTAGTACAACTGCAAACTATTGGTATAGTAGAGCAGATGTTTGGAAGATTGATGCATCACATAATCAAGGTGCGGGTTATTTAGAACCACAACATGGTGGTAGATGGACATTTGATGGATACTCAACTGTTATGTGGACAGCAGCTTATATTAGAAATGGTTATAATCATGGTAATGGTCCGTGGACAACAGCTATTTGGTTTCAGCCGTATGACCCGGATGTTTATACAAATTGTTGTTGGTCTAACAGATATGCAATTACACAATACTATAAACGATTTATAATTCCTGCAATATCCCCAACTGCTTGGGGTGATTATGGTAACGCTAGTCTAGGTATTTATATGAGTAGATACCGTATTGAAATATATGTACATGGATATGATTGGGGATATTGTGGAGCGGCTATTGGAATTGGTGATAGATACGCAACACCAACCTTAGCGATGAATGTTGGATTCAATGGTTATGATTTAGGTTGGGCATATTATAATGGTACAACCGGTTCGGATTATATAGGTGATTCTAGAGGCAAATATACATACTCTCATATAGAAGAAATATGTGGTGATGCATATGGTAGAGCATCTGGAAAATGTACAATGGCATTATATTACAGAAGTTCTATGAATCCTCCTAGAGTGAACACATTTTGGGAATGGTCTAGAGGAAGTCATAGCGTATAAAATAAAAATATAAAAATGGAAAAAGAGTATTTTAGAACATTAACAGAATTTATTGAATTTGACCCAAATACAAATACTGTTACAACAATTTCAAATCAGCCTAATATTGGTGTATTTTATTATAGTTCATTTACACATAGAGGTACTTTGGAATTTGAAGGTGCGTTATACCAAGCTAAAATTGCTGCGAAATTAACACAACACCTAATACAAACAGAAAATGAAGTATCAACTATAACAGCTACAGATCAATACGGCCAAACGCATGAGTTCAATCCAAATCAAATGAGTAGACGTAACGATTTTGTATCAAATGCTGATGAATTTAATACTACGTTAGCAGAAGTAAAGGCATTAATTGCCAATTCCTAAAAATAAATTTTGTAATTTCAGTATTTTTTTGTATATTTACATATACTTATTAACTCAATGCGTATAACTCATTGATTTTCAATGACTTATAAAAGTTATCCACATTTTGAAAAAAAGATTTGGTGGATTAGAAATTTTGTTGTATATTTGTATTCGTTCATTGAAATAATATTGTGGGGTAGAGCAGTGGTAGCTCGCAAGGCTCATAACCTTGAGGCCGTTGGTTCGAATCCTTCCCCCGCAACAAAAAAAGATTTGGTAGTTTGAAAAAATTATCGTATCTTTACAAAGTTCAAAACAAAGTAACCGATTGGTTAAACCAGATGGTGAAATTGAGAACAAAAAAACTTAAAAAAGTTTTGGTAGATTGAAAAAGATTTCGTATCTTTACAATGTTCACAAAACAAAAGTTCTTTAACATATTGAAGATAGTTCACATAGTAACCTTGTGTTACATAGTGACCGATGGCCGCCTATGGTCATTAAATAAACTACGAAAGTAGGATAAAGTGGGTACATTGGTTTAATGTATCTGCGGTTTGGTAGGAGTAATCCTATTGAGCTTGAGTAGGCAAGTGAGGTATCATTTGGGCTTTGTAGGTGAGGGTAACACTGTAGCTGAAGAGTTTGAATGACTGGGGATATGTAGAATCTTCGGTTGAGTTCGGAAGAACAATAAGAATAACTCATAGAATTTATGTAAGACATATAAAGCTAATCACTTTATACTATTGCGTGATTCAATTTGATAGTAATCTTAACGCCAAACTATCCGAAAGGACGTAAGGCAAGATGATGTACAGGTGGTGCTGTTATCATCCTTCAATGTGGGACACCAATCCCTATTGATGAAGGGGACTTGAAAAATGGTACTGACGATAGTACATTGGGTAGTTTAGTATTCTCTCGTTCAAAAGATGGGGGAGCTGGTGATAGGCCGCTACCTGAACATTCTACAAACCAAACCTTATATTTTCAATTAGGTGAAAACTATAATTATAAATCATAAGCATAAGTGCCTATCAGTTGTGACCGAAAGGTGCATACTTAGTAACGAGCAGTTCGTTGCCGTAAACGCCCGCAAGGTGGTTACGATTTTTACGAAAAGCTTCTAGACCCGCAAGGTTTAATCAGTTCGGCAGGATTGAAGAAGGGGAGTAGTAAGAGAGTAAGTTACAACTCAAAGAGTGGTTATACTTAAACTAACCTGCATTGACTGGTACTTCTCAAAAGGAAGTGGAAACGAAAGGAACTAATAATCTTTCTAAAGCTAGTTATCCCAACGTGTATTCTCAGCGTTTTTACTTTCTCAATGGTTGTATATTGGTTCGATTCCAATAGAGAGAGCTAATTCAATCCCGTAAGATTGAATGTTTCGTGGTCTTTTTTCCCAATGAGCTTATGTTTAGTAAGAGCAAGTGGTTATGTAGACGTTAAATAAGAAAACCAAAAGTTATAATCTAAACTGGTATTTGTAAGTTTACCAAGTTCCTATCTGCAAATAGGCGAAACGAAATACGGTTGACACGATATAGTACCTGTGGTTAGGATATTATCACCACCTTACAAAAAATATCCACCTATGCGGTGTAAGTGTTACGGTAGCACATTCCACATTCCAGTGGAAAGGAGACGTTCAATTCGTTTCACCGCTCTACTAACAACTGAAAAGTTGTTCGTTTCATATCTTAATTTTTATTACAACTTAGATGGGGGTGCTTCGGCATCCCCTATTTAAGCCTGATGAAACTAACAATAATTCGGAAAATTAATTTATAGATACTTATTATAAGAAAAGCAATTATGCGTACACTTAACTTACATACAGAATGTTATCAACCGATGTTAAAAACATGGGCTGGCATTAGTGTGTTTAATTCAATTAGAATTAAATAAGTTAGGGTACACATTAATAGGCATAATAGAACTAATTAGAAAGACCCTAACTGAATCCAATCGGTTAGGGTTTTTTTGTTTACGCTCTCTTAGCTCAGTTGGTTAGAGCATTTGACTGTTAATCAAAGGGTCCTTGGTTCAAGTCCAAGAGAGAGCGCAGGAATGTTCTTTGACATAATGGGAAAGTTGGAAGTTTAGCTCAGTTGGTTTAGAGCATCACGTTTACACCGTGAGGGTCATAGGTTCGAATCCTTTAACTTCCACACTATTGGGGTATCGCATAGCGGCAATTGCGGGGGACTGTAAATCCCTTCTCTTTCGAGTTCGGCGGTTCGAGTCCGTCTACCCCAACAATTGGTGATGAAGCTAACTAGGTAGAAGCGCAAGACTGAAAATCTTGAGGAAGTGGTTCGATACCACTCATTACCACTAACAATTAAAAAAACAATTATGGCAGATTTTAATCATGGAGTTGGTACATTAATAAAAGAGTTAGTGACACCAAAAGGAAAAATTGAAGTGGGTAGCAAAGGAGTAGTAACTGCATATCTACCAGAAGATGGTAAGTTCGCAGTAGATTTTGGAAATGGACAATGGATAACGTTTGATAAAATATCATTGGATGAATATTGTAAAATAGAATTAGAAGATAACAATTAAAAACAAATACTATGGAAAGTGACAAGTATGACAAAAGTCAGACCTCTTAGCTCAGTTGGTTAGAGCACTATACTTTTAATATAGGAGTCAATGGTTCGAATCCATTAGGGGTCACAAATTAAATTGGAGTGTAGCTCAGTTGGTTAGAGCGCTAATCTGATACGTTAGATGCCGCAGGTTCGAATCCCGCCACTCCAACAACCAAAAATATCGGTGTAGTGTAATGGTAGCATACCAGTCTCCAAAACTGTTTGTGAGGGTTCGAATCCTTCCACCGGTGCAAATAGTTTCGAATTTATGTTTTTGTTTCGAATCATATATTTATTAAAAAATATAATATGAAAACACAAACATGTTCAATTTGTAACAAAGAAAAAAATGTTGAAGAATTTAATTTTAGAAACAAAGAAAAAAATATTAGGCATTATAATTGTAAGGATTGTGTGAAAATTTCAAGAAAAAAATCTTATAATAAAAATGCAGAATACTATAAAGATAAAAGTAAGAGAAGAAGAAAAGAGCATGCTAATTTATATGATGAATATAAAAAAACTTTAAGTTGTAAAATATGTGGTGAATCCGAATCTGTTTGTTTAGATTTTCATCATATTGAACCAAACGAAAAAGAATATAACATAGCTTTGTTAAAATATTCAACTGGTTCTTTTGAAAAGGTAAAAAGAGAAATAGAAAAATGTGTTGTTTTATGTGCAAATTGCCATAGAAAAGTACACGCTGGTATTATTAGGCTTGATGGTGTAATTGGATAGCACGTGACACTACGGATGTCTTAGTTTGGGTTCGAGTCCTAATCAGGCTACAAAGA
>Ga0315903_10007161_pt1 | contig 14018 bp, 18 predicted proteins | sample LakEriMetagenome_7_FD_203524 | JGI IMG/M metagenome (GOLD analysis project Ga0315903, IMG submission 203524) | Freshwater fungal communities from buoy surface, Lake Erie, Ohio, United States - Buoy 2 MA119 | ecosystem: Environmental > Aquatic > Freshwater > Lake | place: USA: Lake Erie, Ohio...
TACGACACCGAGGGAACTTCAACAACGTATAACATATTAGGTGCGGATAAATTACTAATACTTTCACACGAATCTAAAATACCAAGTAAGGGTAAAATAATTTTAGATAGTACTACTATGAGAGGTATGGACCAAAAATTTTTGGTTGAGAAGGTTTTACCAAATACAGACCCTGTAGTTAGAGGTGAAGAACTTATGAAGTTTTTAAACTTAGTTGTTAAATTTTTAGTGGCTCACGTTCACCCATTTCCAGGTGTACCTCCAGTACCTGTGGCTACTGATGGTACTCAAGCAATTAAAATTCTTACCGAGATGCAAAACGCATCTAACACTATTCTTAATCAGAATATCAGAATTAACTAATTCTTTGATATTTATTAGTAAAAAGAATAAATGTCAACTCACAGGTCATATTTTAGCAAAAACAATACGATTATTAGTGATTCACTATCTAATACGGGTAGAAATCCTATAACTGATTTATATTTTGGGTCTGCGGTGGATACTATCGCCCCAAATGGATATACTAGATTTATATTTGATTTAGATTTATCACAACTATTTGAAAAAATCTTAAACGGAACAATTACTACTGAATGTGTTAATAATATGACACATACTTTAACTATGACTAACACAATTCGTTTTGACGAAGATTTGTTAAATAGTTATAATTCAGACCAAAGAAGAAGAGCAAGTTCTTTTGATTTACTTCTATTTAGAATTCCTGAGACTTGTTCACCTACAACAGGTACTACAACAACAACTACACAATCTTGTAATCCGTTACCACAAACTTGGGATGAGGGTGTTGGTTATGACTATAATAACACTAGAAAAGCCGTTAATACAAGTATTGGAACATCAGTTAGTAGTGCTCCATTAATTGATAATGAATATTCGACAAGACCGTCTAATTGGTTCCAAACCGATAATTTAAATTTATGGTCTGAACCTGGTATGTACTCAAATACTAATACGTCACCTTTTGTTAATTATAATGATTTACATATTGTAGATATCCAACATTTTGATAAAGGAAATGAAGACATTAATTTTGATATGACTTCAGAAATTAATGGAATTATTGATGGTACAATTACAGGTGTTACAGGATGGGGCATTGCGTATAGACCTGATTTTGAATTAATTACAGGATTAACCTCTAACTATAGTGTGTCTTTCTTTACAAGACATACTCAAACTTTCTACGAACCTTATTTGTTAACAACATATGATGATTTGGTACAAGATGATAGAAATCTATTTGTAGAAAAAACCCCAAATAAACTTTATCTATTTGCGTATGTTGATGGGGATTTAGTTAATTTAGATTCTAATCCATCGGTTTCAATCTTAGACCCTAATGGTGACCCTATTCCGTCATTGACTAATCTACCTACCTGCCCAAGAACAAAAGGTGTGTACGAAGTTGTAATACCTCCTATGAGTGGTTATAACACTCCTTGTCAATTCACAGATGTATGGTCTAATGTAGTTTATAATGGTATAGCATTACCTAACGTAGAAAACGAATTTACTCTACAGACATATAAAAATAGAATGATAATAGGTCCACAATCTAAAGAACCTGAAGTATTTGGGTTTGATTTCTATGGTATTAAACAAGATGAAAAAATATTAAATACCGAATCAAGAAAAGTTGGTGTGTCAATTAAGAAAGCATACACAACAAAACACTTACTTCAAAATGTAGATGCTTATTATCGAGTTTATGTAAGAGAAGGAAATACAGAAGTCCAAGTTCAAGATTGGACTAAAATTAATAGAACACCTAACGAGTATTATTTTATTTTTGATACCGTAGATAAAATACCTAATGAATATTACATAGATATTAAGGTTAATACTAGTGGAGAAACTGACGTTTATAAAAGAACAATTAAATTTATGATAGTCAACAAAAAATAAACATAAAAAAAGAAATATTTATAAATAAAAATTATGTCAATATCAGCAGGAACTTACGACTATACAGTTTGTACTATATGTAGCAGTGGAGACACTGAAACCGCAGTTACGGTTGAGGTACCTCATCCATCATATACTAATAATAAAGGTGAAACTGTGATACAAACTCAAATGGTAACATTAGGAGGATTAAACGGATTAAATAACTAAAAAATAAAATGCCAAATTATAATATAAATCAATGTTTAACTAATACTCAGTATGTTGTTTCTGCAAGTACATTAACTCTTGGAGAAACTATAGGGTTTTTTATTGGGGAAGATAGATTATGTGGTACTGTTGGGGAAGTAACGTCTAACCCTATAACTCCCCTTTCATTTTATGACTCTGTATATACAGATTGTTGTGAGTGTTTAAGTGGTATTACAGAGTCTGTAAATTTTAATTTTATAAGATGTAATACATTAGAAGAGATTAATATAGAAGCAACTAACTTTTGTAATGATTATGGTGTTCCTACAACAGGTCTTACTTATGAAATACAATTTGGTTCTGAAACACCATTTTGTGCTACTTTTGAAGGGTTAAGTCCAACGGGTGTAACAAATTATTTTTACGTTTCAGGTCCCTTTTTAGATTGTGAATTATGTCAAACTGAAATACCGACAATATCCGCAGGAACTTACGACTACACTGTTTGTGTGATATGTGACGATGGAAGTACTGAAACCGCAGTTACAGTTGAGGTACCTCACCCATCATATACTAACGGTTATGGTCAAACTGTAATACAAACTCAAATGGTAACATTAGGAGGGTTTAATGGATTAAATAGTTAAAATAAAATACAAAATATTATATGAAAAAAGTTTTTAAATTAAAAGAGTCTGAATTAATAAAGATAATTGAGAAGGTTGTTAAAGAACAAACTGATGAAAGATATATGTTCTTTAGTAACTTAGAACAAATTCAAAGACAAATGGGTTTGTTGTTAGATTTAAACCACGACCAAGTTAGTGAAATTTTAGAAAATGGTCACGATTGGGCTCAAGACCATATTGCCACCGCAAAAGAATCTATTGACCAAGTATTTGATTTCTTAATGAATGAAACTAAGAGTTTCCATAAAATGGGAGATGAATTAGGTACCGCACCAAAAGAAGACCAATTGGTTATGGGTGAAGGTAAGAAAAAAGCAGGTACTAAATTATGTAGTAGAGGTAAATCAGCTGCTAAATCTAAATTTAAAGTTTATCCTTCGGCTTACGCTAACGGATATGCGGTACAAGTCTGTAAAGGAAGTATGCCAGGATTAGATGGTAAAAAACGATGTTCACCACCTTATTGTTAATAAAATAAAAAACCCTCATTACTGAGGGTTTTTTTTATTCTTCAATACTTACAACTTCTAAGTCAAAAATCAATTTTTTACCTGCTAAAGGATGATTCCCATCAATTACCACAGTCTCTTCTTTGATTTCAATAACCTTAACGTTAATTGGACCCATAGGACCCATACCTTGTAACATTTGACCTTCTTGAATATCTTCAGGTACTTGATTTCTTGGTATTTCAATAACCATTTCAGGTCTTGGCTCTCCGTAAGCTTCAGTATGTTCAAGTTCGATTGTTTTAGTTTCTCCTTCGGACATATCAATTAATCCTTTTTCAAAACCAGCAATTAATTGACCTTCCCCTAATTTTACCGTTAAAGGTTCTCTACCTTCAACTAATGATGAATCAAACACTGAACCATCTTCCAATTTACCAGTGTAGTTCACACTAACGGTATCTCCGTTTTTAATTTTTTTCATAATATTTGTTTTATATGATAAAATATAGGAAGAAAATATTTCGATATCAATACCTAAAAACAAAAAAAAACCTTGTCTAATCTAAAAATTCTATATATATTTGTATAATTAATTAACACACAAGAAAATGTTTTTACTAACTAAAAAAAGTAGAATGAGATTTATGGTCAGACTACGTAGATTCTTTAAAAAACTATCGATTAAAATTGATGGTGGTGAATCTAAACTTGACGATATTCAAATTGAATCGATTAATATCGTCAGAAAGATGATGATTAAGACTGATGCTACTTTATTAATTGCCCCAATATCTTCAATATGTTATATTGAGTGGAAACATTATTTTATTAGGTTTGGTGATTCGGCATTAACAATCACTAATGGTAAATTTTCATATTACATATGGTTACCATCAAGGTCTATAGAACAACTAAGGGAAAATTTTTACCGAAATGTTGAGCTACGTAGAAAAAATATGGAAGTTAAATACGATAGGAGAACTTTAGAAAATATGAAATCAATCTCAGACGAGGTTAGAAAATAATTACTTATTCTTAATTACTTCAGTAATAACATCTTTTAAGAGTCTTGAGAAAGACTCTTTTTTTGTTTTATAACTAACCATTTTAGGTTTATTACCCGTACCTGATTTGTTATGTGTTTTTTCTGCTCTTCTTTTTTGTTGACAAGCTGATTTTTTTTGAGAGTCACTCATTTTACCCGCAACTCCCGCGGCTCTACATTTTGGATATCCTTTACTTGATGCGTCAGGTCTACCACAGGGAGGGTGTTTACCATCTTTATCTTTTCTACATATATTAACCCAAGGTCCTTTAGGTTGTTTACTGCCTTTTGGTTTTTTCTTAGTACCAAACCAAACCCCTAAATCTTCAACAACTGTATTTTCGGTAATTTCAACCCACTCACTTACAGTATGTGCATCGTGAACATCTCGTTCATAACTTCCGTTAGAATCTTTTTCCCAAACACCAATAACTGTTTTAATATTATTTTTCAATGTTTTTTGCTTACTTTTTTTATTTATTCTATGTTTTGAATGTTCTTTAAATGGACCCAATTCACTGTCAGACCATTTTTTTAAACCTATTTCTATTGGGGCGGAGTAGGGTCCTGCAGTTACTGTAGAACTAATTTCGTTAATTTTTTTGTTTCTACCAGGGGTTGGATTAATAATATCTCCGTCATCATCATTTTGAATGGAATGATTTTTAGAATACACAGAACTTTTTTTCGCCTTTGACTCAATTTTTTTTATATCCTTTTTAGGTTCGTCCATTGTACCATCATAACTATCTACCGCTAATAAAGGACTAAAATATTTTGAAACAGGTTCATCAAACGGAGTTAGTTGACTTTTATCAAATATTTTTTTACCTAATCGTAATGGTGCGATATATGAACCCCTTCCCGCAGAATCTGAGGTAGCCTCATTTATTGGTTTTTTAAAGTACCAATTTCTAACATCTTCTTCAAGTCTATCTCTATACATTTATAAAAAAAATTTGTATTATTATCTATAAATATTTGATTTATGGAAAACACTCAAGAAAACTTAAAAGAACCTATGGGATTTCTTTTTGACAGTATAGCATATTACAATATTGAAGACTTGGAAAAGTTTGTAACTGATATGACACCTGACCAAGCTCTTTACTGTGTTATACAAGCCTCAAAATCGGCTTACTCTAAAAACATTTTTGAATTAGAGGAATCTGAAGTTTTATCTAAAGCAATTAGAAAATTATCAATACCTAATGTCGTTGAAGATGCACCTGTTGAAGAATAGAATTAAGATTGCGGTTATTGCCCACGATGGTAAAAAGGCTGATATGGTTTCATTTATTATGAAACGATTAGATTTTTTCACCTCTGAAAATGTTGAAGTTATTGCCACAGGTACTACAGGTAAACATTTGATTCACGCAGGACTAAGTAAAGTCCATACTGTTTTAAGTGGTCCTATGGGTGGAGATGCTCAAATTGCATCTATGATTACTGAGGGTAAGATTGATGCCGTAATATTTTTTATAGACCCTTTAGAAGTACACCCACACCAAGTGGACGTTAGTATGTTATTAAGAATTTGTAATGTCCACGACATTCCGTTAGCAACTAATTATAAAACAGGTAAGATGGTTATTGATTGTTTGGAAAGTTTTCCAAAATAAATAATTTTATTTAAAAAAAAAGTTGTATATTTGTATTGTAATTAAACGTAAACAATATGAAAAACTTAGTATTAGTAATCTTATCAGTAATCTTCTTATCTTCTTGCGCTACACAAATCCAACTTGCCGACGGACGAAAAGTTTCTAAAAGAGAACACAAAAAAATGTTGGAGAAAGCTTGGAACGAAAGTTTTGGTAAAATGTCAGACCAAGAAAAAGACTTGATTTATAGTGTTCCTGTTATCGTAGACACTATGACCGTGGTTCCAGATACTATTAAGTAGTTGGTTTTTGGAATATAATGTGTTGACCTGTTTTATACATTTTTCCATTATAACCAGCATCTTTTAATAAAGTGTAAGAACCATCAGTATTAGGAGTTTTACCAAAAAACCCACCATTAATAAATTTGTCAGTTGCAACTTTAACAGAATCGTTGTTAGTTGTATTAACAATAATTGGTTTGATGACTATTGTAGACGTTTCAGTTTTTGGAATAACTTTAAGTTTATCTCCAGCAAACCATTCAGTATTTGTTGGAGTGTGTTTAAAGTATTTTAATACAATGTATGTTCCATCAGACTCTGGTTTTTTATTAATAATACCATTTTCAATATAGAAATTAGTGGTTTTTTCAGGATTTAACATTTCTAATTTTTTAACATTACCTGTTAGTTTTGGTAAATTTTTATTTGAAGGACTGTCAACTTTAGTCGGTTGACCACTATCAACCCCTTTTTTCTTTAAATTACCACAATTATCCAATTCCAATATTTTAATATCACCTGTAACACCTCTACCAATAGCGGGAGTACACTGATGAAATAAAACTGTATTACCTTTACTTATTCTAACTTCAGGTCTATCAGAGTGACAATCTGAAGGGGACAGACACTGTAAACTAATTACAATATCTTTACTTTCATTACCTATTATCGCCTTTGCTTTGGCATCATCCACAACTAATTTTCCACTTGTTCTATCACCACCAATTGGCGGATTTTTCTCTCCGTTATTTAAATTAGCTCTACCAATTGAAACTCCATTTAATTTAACATCAAACAATGCAACATCACAATCGTGGTCCCCTCTACAACTAAATGGTCTACCATCAGTACCTATTGATGGTTGTGAAGATTTATCTTTTTTGTACATAACCTCAACAGTTAGTCCTATAATACATTCCTCAGGTGGTTTAATCGCTAAAATTACTTTAACATATCTTTCTTTATCGTAATCAGGATTATTCTTATTACTTTGACCCTTAACATATTTAGTATTACCTAATATAAGTTCTGATGGTTCAAATATTGGCATTTCACTAATAACATTTTGAGATTTTAAACTTGAAAAATATTGTTTTAAATAATTTTTCATAGTTTCGGCTCTTAATCTTGATAACTCTAAAGGTTTTAAAGATTTTTCTTCTGTAAAATCTTCGGACTTACCTGTTGACGGGTATTTTTCTCTATCATAATTTGTTACTTGAGATTCACTAGCAATAACTTTAACGTAAGTAATTCTACCTTTATTATTTCTTAAAAAATTTGCGGCTCCTTCTAAATCAGACTTTAATTTTTTTTCATCTTTCTTAGAAAACCCTGAATATTTCCCATCATCAAAAAATGATTGTCCTGACATAGTATATTCATTTTTACCAGCAGGAGTTACTTGTTCAACAATATCATATAAAGATAATATTCCTATTCTCTCTTCTTCGGTTATTAATAATTTTCTTCTACAAGACATTCAAATAATATTTATTATATAAATAGTTTAAATTTTTAAAATACTTTTGGCAGATTAAATAATCCGCCGTATATTTGTATTGTGATTGAGGGAAACGATTTAGATACAAATAAATCAATCATAGTTGTTGAGTCGAAAGAAGCTCAATTAGGACGGAGAAGGAACGATTTAGATACAACCCTCCGTCTTTTTTTATACCCAAATAACTATTTGGTCTTCACCAACTCTAAAAGGGTTTTCGTAGGATTCTCGGAATACTGTAACAATTAATAATTTCCACCCAACACCACCTTCATTAATGGCTTTGATTGCAATCGCGATTTCTTTTTCAGGAGATTTAATTACAAAATAATCATTATTTTTAATGTCACCTATAGCGATTAATTCGGCAATTTTTTTACGACCAAGTTCAATAATATATTTAATTTCGGCGTTAGATATTTCTTTAGTATTATAATCTTCTATATCAGTTCTAGTTCTTCTATCATATGCGTGCGGACTTCTATCAAGTTCAAATGAATAGGTTACCTCAATCTTAGTGATTAAGCTACCTATCTTCTTCTCTAACAATAACTGTTCTCTGATTATTTGACGTAGTCTATTCATATTATATAAATACCTATAAAATAAAAAAAGGGGACTAATAATAGTCCCCTTTTAGATATCATTAAGATATTGATTATCTTAACTCGTTTAAGTCAAATGTTCTAACTCCATCAACTTGGATACGTCCGTAGAAACGGTTGTTAACCATTTTCTTAGCGTAACGTGTCATAATACCTTTGATAGGTGTAAAGTTGAATGGATTGTACATTGTAGGAGTTAATTGTAGAGGTACGTATGGAGCGTAGATGTAACCAGTGTCTAACAATGACGTTCCTTTGTGTCCCATTAACACAGTGTTTGGTGGGAAGTAAGGGTCACGGTAAACTTGGTATCTACCTGCTAATGTACCAACTCTTTCAATACCCATATTGTATTGGTCTTGCTCAGGAGCCGCGTTAGATACGTGGAAGTATTCTAAATCGTCAAAGATTGCACTGATTTCAGAAGAAACAACAATCCAGTTAGCACCACCTCTTAAAGTAGATTTGTGGATTTGAGCTGAGATTTGGTTGATTGCCGTAATCAATGTTTGGTTCCAATCTTTCTGAGTGTAAGCGTTAGTTTGAGGAACTCTCTTCCATCCGTTGTAATCCCAACGTAATGTCCAAGCCGCACCTTTACGTAAGTCACGTAAAATTTCACGGTCGATTTCTGCTGCAACTTGTTCAGATAATAAAGCCGTTAATTCAGCTTCAGCATCGATGTTGTGGAAAGCCGCAACGTCTTGAGCTAACTCAGGAGACCATTGTGCTCTTAATTTTCTTTCAGTTACAGAAACAGTTACTGATTCTAAGTCGAAAGAAACCTCACCAATTTTATCTTCAAATTCAAGTTCTTCATATCTTCTGTATACACCGATGAAAGAGTCACCTGAAGCTGCAGTTTCAATAGTAGTACCTGTGTAACCGTCAAGAGAATCTTGACCACAAGTAGCACATACTGGACACTGTAAATCAACTTCTAAGTAGATACAACCTGTAGCGTCACAGATGTCATAGAATGAACCACCGTTACCTGCTGGGTTACTACCACTTGTTCTTGGGAAGTTAGTTTTAGTGTTTTCACCGTATTGAACGATACCTTTACCATATTGTTGAGTAACAACTCTGAAAGATAAAGAAGTAGCATCTTCTACAGTACAAGTACTAGCAGTACTTACTTCTAAACCTGGACCTGCGATAATGTGTAAGTCAGATAAGAATGCTTCGTTATCCATTTCGTTACCATCAGGACCGATTAATTTACCAGCACCTGCGTTAGCGAAACCACATAATTTCATAATTACTTTTCTAACGTTTTTACCATCGTATTCGTCAACTGCGTTTACTAAGTTACCGTCAGACCAAACTTGTAATGTTGTGTTAGCAGTGATAACTTCAAATCTACCTTTTGAGTAGTCGAATAAACCTGCTGGATTTAATGTAGGTTCAGAACCTTCATAGAATAAATCGTAAAGGTTTTTAGCATATGCACCTGTACCTTGATAACCTGCGTCAGGATTTCCAGGATAGTTTCCAGGAGAACCGATTGGAGCGTAGTGGTCACCAGATGTAGTAGTACCTGTGTTATAACCTTGGATTTTAGGTACGAAGTAGAACAATTTACCGATTGGTAAGTTCATAGCTTGTACTGATACGATGTCATTCGCTAATAATTTAGAGAATACTCTTCTAACGATAGGGAATACAACTGTTTCGAATGAACCAGATGAATCTGTCGCAGAAGCTTCGTTGATTAAGAAAGACGCTTGGTTCTCATATAATTGAGCTACGTTTTCTTTTAAATGACCTTTAAGACCCTCTAAGAATCCTAATTTGTCCCATTTGTTGATTGTGTCTTCTTTAATAACTTTAAGGTGTTTTAAACCAATGTTACCAACAAGACCGCTTTCTAATAATGCACCCATTTTAGTATTTGTTTTTAAATTTTATTTTTATTTTATGATGTTCATTTTTGACATCAAGTCCTTCATTCTTAAGAATTGAGGATTTTCGTAAGTTTTAGACTCAATCAAGTTAGCTGCTGAACCTGAAGATGGAGTTCTTTCCATTTTTTCTTGTAAAGATTCTTTTACAACTGTTGCACTTCCTTGAGTAGATAACTCGTCTTTTATTGTTTTATAAAGAGATTTAGACTCTTTTAAAGATTCAACGGAATCAAATCTTCTTAAAATGTTGATTTTCTCATTTTTAGTTGTTGAATGTTCTGTGAATAATCTTGTAGCGTATGCTAAGTTTGAATTAAACACTGCAACTTCATTTAACTTACTTCTGAAAATATTTAAAGCTTTTCTATACTCTTCGTTTCTTTCTCTTAGTGTAGTAAGTTCTTTCTCAACGTTTTCAACTTTTAAGTGACGTGGTGCAGCTTTTGGTTTATCTAAACCATTTCTACCCCATCTTTTTCCATTACCTAATGTTCTTGATGCTTCTGAAGTTTCACCGTCTTGTTTAACAGTTTTTTTCATATCCATCTTTTTACCTTCTTTGTATTCGAATTTAGCTTTACCCATTCCAACACCTTTTGGTTTTACAGTCATAGAACCTTCTTTGGTTTCCATTTTCTTACCTTCTTTGTATTCGAATTTAGGTTTACCCATTCCCATACCTTTTGGTTTGAATCCTTCTTTTGTTTCTGATTTTTCAACATCAGCGTTTTCGTTCCAGCCCTCAGTGAATTCGAACTCTTCTTCTTCAGATTCTTCAAGGTCAAAGTTTCCTAAGTCTTCTAGGTCGTCAAGATTGATTTCATAATCGTCATCATCTTCATCATCCATAGAAATTTCTTCGAAATCTTCCATCTCGTCATCCATTTCAATTTCAAACATAATCTCAGAATCATCATCAGATTCTTCAATTTCTAAATCAATATCATCAACCTCTTCTTCTTCTTCACCTAAAGAAATTTTATATTCAACGTCTTCGTTAGTGTCTTCTAAGTCAATCATATCACCGTCTTTTTTAACGATAATACCATCTTCTTCACCCATTGCTTTGAATACTTTTAAAATTTCCTCGTCAGAAGCCATTGTTAAATCAATTGGTTCTTCGTCATCCATATCCATAGATGTGAAATCGAACTCGTCATCAGAAGACATATCGTCCATATCGTCAGTATCTTCGATACCTTCAATATCTTCTAAATCATCTTCCATTTCGTCGTCCATTTCGTTATCATCTGAATCCTCGTCTCCCATATCTTCAATGTCGGTATCTAATTGTTCGTCAACCTCCATTGTAGTGTTGTCAAGGTCAGAATCGTCTTCAGTCTTTAAAGACTCTTTTACTAATTCGCTGATTTCTTGCTTCATAGTTGAAGCTAGTATTCCTTTTGCATTTTCAGCAACTACATTTTCCAAACTTTTCATTTGGATTAGTGCCTCTTCTACAAGATTTTGTTTTTCTGCCATTTTTGATTTTATTTGTATATAAATATTTCCAAATATCAAAAAAGATTAACTTAACGATATTGTTAAATTAAATTTTTTAAATTATTGGGTTTATTTTTTTATTTTTTTATAAAGTAACGTCAGATTTAAGTGTACAATACAACAAATATAAATATCTCCATAAACGAAAAAAGGAGGACTATTGTCCTCCTTTTAAATAATTTATTAATTGATTAGTCTTCAATAACCTCATCAATTTTACTTTCAGATACTGAAGTAATTCTCCAATCTTGGCTAAATGATTCGTATCTCTTGGTAACTTTTGCCTCAACATCTGTTACTGAAAAACCTTTAACCAATTTCTCTTCTCTGATTTTTTTGATTTTCCCTGTATTCTCATCAGGTAAATCGTACTGAATTTTTGCTACAAAATATTTTTCGTCCATAATAATTATTTTCCTAAATAATCGGATAATTTTTTCATTAAGTCAAGTGATTTGTTTCCTGAATTAACATTCATCCCTGTTGCTCTTGCCATTTGCATCTTTTTTTCCTCATCTAAATTCTCTTCATAGTTTGTTCTATCTTCAGGATTTAGAAATAAATAAGCTCCTGGTGTTGATGGGGATGAAACTAAATCAAAACAAATTAATTCAAAATCATCCTGTACTTCGTTTTGTTCACCTTTTTTTGCTAAGGAACCAACTCCTCTTGATGATATACCAAGAGTAACTCCTTGTCTTAGGTAATTTGCTGCCATATCCCCTTTACAAGATATAACACCTCTTTCGTGAAATCCTGGCGATGTTAATAATTTAATTTTACCCATTAAGATATTACCTTCCCACCAAATATCGGTAATTGAGTGGGATACTCTATCTAAGTCAATTAGTGATGATTCAGGGTGGTTTAGTTCTGATAATGCAGTACCTTTAGCAATCGCTTTCTTATAGTTGTCCGCTTCTCTTTTTAATATTCTTTCAGGATAGACTCTACCATTTCTATTCGGAGTGTTGTATTTTTGTAAAACCGCATAGAATTCAAACGGTTTTGAATAATCTAAAAAGTTTTTAGATTCTTTAATTATTTCCGAATTGTATTTGTCGTTTGGTGACACATATCCCGCATCCCATTCAATCAGTATTCCTTTACCTGTTTCGTTTGGTCCTAATATTTTCATTTTTTCTTTTCTAAATAAATATACCGTAATATGGATATAATATTTAAACCTTGTAAGTTTGTTTTTTAGTTAGTGTGAAATTAAACTCTTCATTTTTAATAAAATTACTTTTAATGATTTCATCAGATATTGATTTAATACTGTTTTTTAGTTCTAATGATTTGAAATCGTTATCGAGTTCTTTTAGGTATAGATAACATTCTAAATTTAAAAACGATTTTTTATTTAGTTGGATTCCGCTTGACCTCAGGTCCAAATCAACAATAAATTTGTCTTCAAAAATATTCGTATTTATTGACTCAAGGACCGAATGTTTTATTGACCTTGATAGGTTATTGACAACCCTGTTAGGAGATTCAATTTCAATTTTAGGCTCTGCCCAAGTTTGAATGTTTATGTAAATTGATTTTAAGTTTTTTGAATCTACTGTACCATAATTAACTTTGTAATTTCGGTACCCCGAAAGTTTTGCACTTTTCCCTTTTTTCATTTTTTCTCATATTGTATACTGTTTATGTTTAGTAAAAAAATACACAATATTTTGTGATTAGTCAAAATATTTTTATATTTGCAGATATTTGTAATTATGTTAATAGTAAAGATAGACCAAAAGACTCCAATTGAGAAAGCTCTTAAAACTTTAAAGAGTAAAGTTATTAAGACCAAACAAAATGAGATTTTAAGGGAGAGAAAAGAGTTTGTTAAAAAATCAGTTCAAAAAAGGACTATTAAGAAAAATGCTATTTTTAAACAAAAAATTAAAGACTCTCATTAAGATTCTTCAACTTTAATAATGACACTGAATCAATAGTGTCATTTTTTATTTTTAAAATAGTCTCATCAATTTTAACTTTAGTTTCACTATCTGAATTTTTAGATAATTTTTCTAATTTTTCAATGACTAATTCACTTAACACTTCGTATCTATTAGACACTTCTCCTTCAGATAATGTAGAATATTTTTTAATCTGTTCTAAGTCAGATTCATTTAGACTTTCTAAATAATTTTTAATTGTTGAATTAGCAACCTCAACCATTTTTTCTAAAGGAATATTGATACTTTCAGATTGTATTTCTTTTTTAGAAATAAGAGTATTAATAATACTTTGTCTACTTGTAACAATGTTCTCAATTACAAAAGTATTTTTATTCATTACACT
>Ga0315903_10007162_pt1 | contig 14016 bp, 14 predicted proteins | sample LakEriMetagenome_7_FD_203524 | JGI IMG/M metagenome (GOLD analysis project Ga0315903, IMG submission 203524) | Freshwater fungal communities from buoy surface, Lake Erie, Ohio, United States - Buoy 2 MA119 | ecosystem: Environmental > Aquatic > Freshwater > Lake | place: USA: Lake Erie, Ohio...
ATGCCCCACACGGTGGCCGCAGCGAACGGCGAGTTGGGCAGTTGCCCGAGTTGAGCGAGGGCGAGAAGATTGAAGGTGTGCACGGGCTGGCCGGCGACGGCGTCGGCCGGAATCGTCGCATGCGCTGTGGCGAGTTGCTCCGGGGAGAGCAGCCGCAGATCGCTCGTGAAGTAGAGCATCAGCACGGCGATCAGCATCAGCACCGAGCCGAAGAGCGTGTATAGGAAGAACTTGATCGCCGCGTACTCCCGCCGCGGGCCGCCCCAGATGCCGATCAGGAAGTACATCGGCAGGAGCATCACCTCCCAGAACACGTAGAACAGGAAAAAGTCGAGCGACACGAACACGCCGAGCATGCCGGTGACGAGCAGCAGGAAGAGCACGTGGTAGGCCTTGACGTGCTTCGTGATCGGCCAGCTGGCGGCACAGGCGAGCACCGAGAGGAACGTGGTGAGCACCACGAGCGGCATGCTGATGCCGTCCACACCGAGCAGGTACTCGATGTTGAAGGCCGGAATCCACGGCTGCTTCACCACCGCCTGCATGCCCGCCTCGCCCACGGTGAACTGGGCCGGGCCAACCGCCCCGAAGAGTGTCGGCCACGCCATCCACAGCGAGAGCACGAATATGACCACCGTGGTGGCGAGCGTGATCCAGCGAATCGCCTCCTCGCGAGCTTTCGGGATGATCGGCAGCGCAAGCACCGCGGCAACGAGGGCCGGCAGGAAGACGATCGTCGTCAGGGGCCAGAGGGCGGGCTGCGTGAGGGCGGCGGCGGGGGTCATCGTGGCATCCGTTGACGGGGCGGTGAGATTCGGGTTCAGCCGGCGAAGGTACTTCGGAACAGCAGGCTCGCAATCACGAACAGGGCGACGACGCCTGCTGCAATGAACGTCACATACTGGCGGAGGCTGCCGGTCTGGAGCCTCTTCAGGCCGTGGCCCAGCGACCAGGTCGCGCGGGCCGTCGAGTCGACGAGCCCATCGATGAACGTGCGGTCGATCCAGGCGTCCACCGCCGCGACCTGCCTCGTGGTCCAGGCGAGGAAGTTGATCAGCGGGTCGATCAGACCCTGGTCGATTCCGCTCGCCACGGCCGAGAGGCCGTGGGCCGGGACCACGAACAGCGCGTGATAGAGTTCGTCGAAATACCAGCGATTCGCGAGGAACGTATAAACCGGTCGAAACATCGTCGCCACCAGACCGGGCGACAGGAGCCGCCAGACATACATCACCGCGGCCAGCAGCACACCGCTGAGGGCGGTCGCAAAGGCGGTCCACGTGGCCCTGGAATGAAACGGCTCGCCGTGGCTGAGGTGCTCGGCCGGATACGTCAGCGTCTGGCCAAACGCAAATCCACCGGTGGCGGTCTCGGCGGTGCCCGCCGGCCGAGACTGCTCCAGCAGGTTGGCGATCCCGAAACCGCCGGGCAGCGTCCAGCCGGCGACGACGGCGAGCACCGCGAGCACGAGCAGCGGCATCACCATCACCTGCGGCGACTCATGGGCATGCTCGGCGACATGATGGTCGCGTGGCTCGCCGGCGAAAGTCATAAACCAGAGCCGGAACATGTAGAACGCTGTGAGCGCCGCGCCCCCTGCGACAGCGTAGAACAGGATCGCGTGCCGCGGATTCGCCTGGGCGAACGACAGGGCTTGGGCGAGGATCGAATCCTTCGAATAGTAGCCCGACAGGCCGATCACGAACGGGATGCCGGCACCGATGATTGCCAGGCAGCCGATCAGCATCGTTCCCGCGGTATAGGGCATGACCCGGGCGAGGCCGCCCATCTTCCGCATGTCGTTGGTGTGGCAGGCGTGGATCACTGAGCCCGAGCAGAGGAACAGGAGACTCTTGAAGAAGGCGTGCGTGACGAGGTGGAAGAGACCGGCGCACCAGCCGCCCACGCCGAGCGCCAGCATCATGTAGCCGAGTTGGCTCACCGTCGAATATGCAAGCACGCGCTTGATGTCGTTGGCGACCAGAGCGATCGTGGCGGCGATGAACAGCGTGATCGCACCGACGTAGGCGATGACCAGCAGCACGTCGGGCGTCAGCACCGGGTAGAACCGGCCGACGAGGTAGACGCCCGCCGCGACCATCGTGGCCGAGTGCACGAGCGCCGAAACGGGCGTGGGCCCTTCCATGGCGTCGGGGAGCCAAACGAACAGCGGGAACTGGGCGCTCTTGCCCACACAGCCGCAGAAGATGCCCACGCCGGCAACGAACAGGAGCCAGCGGCCGTACGTGTCGGCCCGCCACGCATCGATCCTGCCGGCCACCTCGCCCGGCGGAGTCTGAGCCACCTTGTCGGCGGCCGCGAACGCCACCATGCCGTCGGGGACGTCGAGCCGGTGTCCCGTCGCGGCGGGGCGGACAAGGCTGAACAGCCCTGGCTGGGTGGCCACATGGCCCGTGGCGTCCTTCGTGGTGGTGTCGGCGAACTGCAGCGTACCGAGTGCGCCCCAGAGCGCCATCAGGCCGATCAGCATCCCGAAGTCGCCGACACGGTTGACGATGAAGGCCTTGTTGGCGGCGTTGGAAGCACTCCGCCGCTCATAGTAGAAGCCGATCAGGAACCAGGAGCAGATGCCGACCAGCTCCCAGAAGATGAACACCATCGCGAGGTTGCCGGCGATCACGATGCCGAGCATCGAGAAGCAGAACAGCGACAGCGCCTGAAAGAACCGCGGAAACCTGCCGGGCCGGTGCAGGTGGTGGCCGTCTGCGAGCGTCACCTCGTGGTCGGTGACCTCGTGGAGCTCGTCGTGCATGTAGCCCGACGCGTAGACGTGGATGCACGTGGCGATGAACGTCACCACGACGAACATCAGGATCGTGAGCGAGTCGATGTACCAGCCGATCGAGAGCCGCAGACGGCCACCCTCGTAGAGCGTGTACCAGTCGCCCGAGTAGGCCAGCGGCTCGTGCCCGGCATTGGCGTGGCCATCGCCGTGGGCGGCGTCGGCGTGGGCGGCTTGGGCCGCGTGCCCTTCGGCATGGTCGCCCGCGTGGGCGGCCCCGTGGTCGCCGCCGTGATGCGCGGCCGTGACCGGATGCGCGCCGAGCCACGACACGAAGGCCACCAGCGACAGCACCAGCGACGTGACGATCGCACCGGTCGCCACCCATGCCGCATTGCGGCCGTGGTGCCCCATGCGGGGACCGAAGAACAGGATCGCCACGAACGACGCCAGCGGCAGGAGCCAGGCGATGCCGAGGAGCTGCGGAAGTTGGGTGGCGAGATCCATGAAACCAGAGTCGGTGGAGGCGAAGGTCGGGGGTCAGCCCTTGAGATCGTCGGCGCGGTCGACGTCGACGGTGGCGTGGTTGTTGTAGAAGTTGAGCGTGATGGCGAGGGCGACGGCGGCCTCGGCGGCAGCGAGCAGGATCACGAACAGGGCGATGACCTGGCCGTCGAGCCCGAGCGACCGCGAGCCCTCTCCCTGGAGATACGGCGAGGCGAAGGCGACGAAGTTCACGTTGGCGCCGTTGAGCACCAGTTCGATGCCCATGAGAACACCGAGGGCGTTCCGCTTCATCGCCATGCAGACGATGCCGCAGACGAACAGGATCGCGCCGACCACGAGGTAGTGCGCGACGCTCACCGGCTGGTTGATGAGGCCCACCACGGGCACGCCGGCCGCCAGGGCGCACATCATGATCGACCTCCCGTCAGCACGGAACCGCTGCCCAGCCGCTCCCGCCCGATGGCGGCATGCTCGGCCACCGATGCCGGCGGCTCGAGCGACGCGGCCACCTCGATGGCTCGCGGCGTCTTTCGCCGCTTCGCCCGAGCCAGGTAGGCCGCCCCCACGAGCACGACCAGGAGGTGCACCGAAACGATCTCGAACGGGAGCAGGTAACCCGGCCGAACGTTCTTCTGCGGCGCCCCCACGCCGGGCTCATCGACGCGGACCCCCACCAGGGCCATGCCGATCGGCGTCGCCGCGGGATCCGCCACGGCACCGGCCGCCGGCACCCGCCACGCCTTCACCGACAGGGCCGCCTGCAGGAGCACCGCCAGGAGCACTGCTCCCACAACACCCGCGACAACCTTGTCGCGGCCGCTGCCCTTGATCGACACGAAGGGCGCCTGCGCCGTGAGCATCACGCCGAACACGAGGAGCACGAGCGTGCCGCCCACGTAGATCATCAACTGCATCGCGCCCACGAACTCGGCACCGGCCAGGAAGAACAGGCCCGCCGTGGCCCCGAGCGACAGCACGAGGTAGAGCGCCATCCGCACCACGTTCTCGGCCGCGACCACCGCCACGGCGAACCCGCACGCCAGGGCGGCGAACAGGAAGAAGAAGAACGAGTGCCAGTCGATCGACGCCAGGGGCATCTGCCCGAGGGGGACCGCGACGGCAAGGTTTGCTTCGAGGCCGCACATCATGGCGACACTCTCGCGACAGTCTTGGGTGCGGCGGCCGCCGACCGCGACGCGCCGCCAGGCCCCTCGAGCCAGCCCTCGCGGATCTCGGCAGACGGCCGCCTCAGAAACGGCACGACGCCACCGGGCAGGGCGATCTGCCAGAGCATCGCCCCGAGAAACATGGCCGCCGCCAGCGGCGTGCAGTACTTGAGGCACGTGGTCATCACCTGGTCGATGCGAAGCCGCGGCAGCGTCCACCGGATCCACATCATGACGAGCACGCCCAGCGTGGCCTTGCCCACGAGGCTGGCGAGCCCGATCAGCCGGACGAGGTAGTGCGCCGTGTCGCCCGTGCCCTCGGACAGCCCGACGAGCGTCGCCACGGGGACTGGGCCGTTCCAGCCGCCGAGGAAGAGCACCGCAGCGAGGGCCGATACGAGAAACATCGAGCCGTATTCGGCCATGAAGAAGTAGCTCCACCGGAGCCCTGAATACTCCGTGTGGAATCCGGCCACCAGTTCGCTCTCGGCCTCCGCGAGGTCGAAAGGCGCCCGGTTCACGCTCGCCACCGCGCAGGTCACGTAGATCCAGAACACGACGAACGTGAACGGATCGTGGAACAGGTACCAATTCGTGAACCAGCCCGCCTGCTTCTCGGCGATGGTTACCAGGTCCATCGTGCCGGCCAGCATCACGGGCACGACCACGCACATCCCCAGCGGCACCTCGTAGCTCACGACCTGCGCCGCCTCCCGCATCGCCCCGAACAGCGACCACTTCGAAGCCGACGCGTAGCCTGCGAGGATGACCCCAAACACCTCGAGCCCCAGGACCGCGATCACGAAGAACACGCCGACGTTGAGCCGCTGGCCGACGACGTCGAAGGCGAACGGCAGGCAGATGAACGCGCAGAACGACGCACAGAAACTCACGTAGGGGGCGATCTTGAAGAGCATTCCGTCGGCGCCGTCGGGCATCAGATCCTCCTTGGAGAGGAGTTTGATGCCGTCGGCCAGCGACTGCAGCCAGCCGAACTTGCCGCCGGTGCGGGTGGGGCCGAGACGGTCCTGGATGCGGCCGGCGATCTTCCGCTCGGCCCAGATGAAAACGAGCGCTCCGCCAGCGATCACATTGAGGATCAGAACGGCCGCCACGACGGCTGCGACCGTCCATGCCAGCCAGGCCGGCAGGCCCACCGTATTGATCAAAAAGTCAGCCATTCGGGTCGATATTTCCCGGCGAAATCCGACTTCGTGAAAATTCGCACGAAGTGTGGCGTACGGGGACGCAAAAAGGAAGCCCCCGAACGGCCTGTCCGTCGATCTAGCTAGCGGTCGATCTCACCCATGACGATGTCGAGGCTGCCCACGATCGCGGGCACGTCGGCGATCAGGCAGCCCCGGCAGAGTTCGTGGGCCACGGCGAGGTTCGAGAACGAGCTCGATCGAGCCCGGGCCCGCCAGGGGATCGCCGAGCCGTCGCTCACGAGGTAGAAGCCCATCTGGCCCTTCGGGCACTCCGTCTCGAGGTAGGCGTCGCCCACCGGCATCTTCTCGGTGAGCTTGAGCGGGTCGCCCAGCGGACCGCGGCACGATGAATAGCGGTCGATCGCCTGTCGGACCAGGTCCATCGACTGCACCACCTCCAGCATCCGCACGAAGAACCGGTGCCAGCAGTCGCCGAGCACCGCGTCGGCCGGTACGGCCGGATACTCGTGGTCGCGGGGGTAGTGGCCGTCCTTCATCACCGCCACCTCGAAGGCGTAGCCGTCGTACATCGCCGTGTAGATCGCCTCGCCGTCCCGCCGCATGTCCTGATCGACGCCGCTGCCCCGCAGCACCGGGCCCGAGCAGCCATATTCGATCGCGAGATCCCGCGACATGACGCCGATGTTCGCCGTTCGCTTGACGAAGATCGCGTTGGTGGTGAGCAGCGCGTGGTATTCCTTGATGATCGGCTCGAACTGGTCGAGAAACGCCTCGCACCGCTGCAGCCAGCCAGGCGGCAGGTCGGCCGTCAGCCCGCCAACCGTGATATAGCTGTAGGTGAGCCGGGCGCCGCAGGCCTCTTCGAAGAGGTCGAGGATCTTTTCCCGCTCCCGGAAGGCATACAGGAACGGGCTGAAGGTTCCAAGATCGAGGCCATACGCACCCATCCCGACAAGGTGACTGGCGATGCGATTGAGTTCGGTGATCAGGACGCGGAGGTGCCGGGCCCTCTCGCTGACCTGGTACTTCATGAGCTTCTCGACCGCGAGGGCCCAGCCGAGATTCATGTTCATCGCCGCGAGGTAGTCCATCCGATCGGTGTAGGGGATGAACTGCCGATGCGTGAGATTTTCACCGATCTTTTCGGCACAGCGGTGGAGGTAGCCGATGTGGGGCTCGATTTCGGAGACCACCTCCCCGTCGGTCCGCAGCACCAGCCGGAGCACCCCGTGCGTGCTGGGATGCTGCGGCCCCATGTTGACGAGCATCTCGTCGGTGCGGACGTCGAACTCGATGATCCGTGGATCGTCGTCGATCATCGAAGCCATGGCTATCTCCCGCGAATTCCGTGGTAGTCGAGCGGCATCTCGTAGTCTTTTCGGAGCGGGTAGCCCTCCCAGTCCTCGGGGCAGAGGATGCGGCGGAGGTCGGGATGCCCGGTGAACCAGACACCCGAGAGGTCATAGACCTCCCGCTCGTGCCAGTTCGCACCACGCCACACGCCACACACGCTGGGTATCTCCGGGAGTTGCCCGGGAACATCGGCCTTCCATCGCGGCAGCGACGCCTTGAGCACGAGGCTCACCCGCGCCGTCGTGCTCCAGAGGTGGTAGACGAGTTCCAGGTGCGGCTGCCAGGAGACCTTGGCCGCCTTCTTCGGATCGGGCTCGCACCAGTCGATCGCGGTGATGCACTGCACGGAGTCGAACCGAACGGGGCTCGACCGGGCGAGCCAGCCACAGACGTCGGCGATCCGTTCGGGGGCCACCTCGATCCACGGATCGATCGCTTCGAGATTCCGACCGATGACGGCGCCCGGCAAGGCGGCGTCGAGTTGCTCCAGAAACTCCGGTCCTCTCATGACTGTCACTCTCGCCTCAGTGCCGACTTGGTCCCGACGATCCAATCACCCTCAGCGGGTCGCGACGCGGCCGGCTGATCCCGATCGCTCCGCCGACACCGCCCTCACCCAGTCGAGGTCTCCGCGGTACCACACGTACGCGAAGCCGGCGAGCAGGACGGCGAAAAAGGCCGCCATATCGACCAGGGCGGTTCGGGCGAGCAGGGAACCGGCCCTGGCCAGCGACCATTGGGCCGCAGCCTGGGCCGGGGTGCGGTCGCCGCGGGTCGCCTCAATGTGCCGCGCCTCCGGCAGCGTGGGCGTGAAGAGCGGCCCATCCTGCTTCGGCACTGCGGGCTCGCGGAGACCGAGTTCACGAAGCACACCCGCGGCCGCCGGAGTCGGGGTTCCCTCGGCCGTGGCGGCAACCAGCGTCGGATCAGTCAAGTGGGTTGCCTTGCCGAACACGGTAGCCCACGGGAAGAACAGCGCCACCTCGACGTCGAAGATGATGAACAGCAGGGCGACCACGTAGAACCGCAGGTCGAACTGCACGAAACTCGACCCGATCGTGGGCTCACCACACTCGTAGACCTCGAGTTTCTCCGCGTTGGGGGCGCGGGGACGCACGAGCCAGCCGACGAGCAGGTTGACGGCCAGGAACGCCCCGCCCACGACGACGAACAAGGCGACGAATCCGGCGATGAGGGTGGGGTGCATCGGTGTTCCGCGGGGCGGAGGCTTTTACTGGTTGGGGCCGCCGTGAACGGGTTCGACGATCACCTTGGATGCGGCCACCGCCGTGGGATTCAGCGTGGAACGGCCCCAAGCGACCTCCACCGGAAGTCGTGCGAAATCGACGATCGTGCCGTCACGGCTGTAGCACGACAGGTCGAGCGTCGAACCCATGAAGATGCAGTCCACGGGACACGGTTCGACACACAGGGCGCAGAACATGCACTTCGAGTAGTCGATCGTGAAGCCGCTGACGCGAAAACCCTTGCCGTTCTCGACCCGCTCCTTGCCGATGTAGATGCAATCGACCGGGCAGGCCTTCGAACACTGGTCGCACGCGATGCAGGTCGTGAGGTCGTAGCGGTGGAAGCCGCGGTACCGGGCCGCCACGGGAGCCGGCAGTTCCGGATACTCGTAGTGCTCGGTGAAGGTCCGCCGCTTTTGGTCGTAGGTGCTGCCAAACACCCGCAGCGTCACCAGCATGCCCTCGAGCACGGTGCCCACGGCCGTGAACAGGTTGCGGAACCACTCTTTCATGGGGTGCTGCTCGTGGGGGCGACGCGGCGAGGCCGACCTGCCACGGCACCGCGGCGGCGAAACTTCGACAACGTCGCGCGAAAGTATAGGTACGGCGGCCAACCCAACAAGCCGCGGCGATCATCGACTGGACGTGCCCTCGGCACTCACCCCGACGTCCGACGGCGGCCGGCCGCCGTGCGGGAGTGTCCACTGGTCGCCGCTCGCCGAAGCAGGCCCCGCCTCGCAGCCCGTTTCCGTTTAACACCTCGCTAAAACAGGTCAATACAGCAAAAACCGTCCCTCGGCCGCCCCCGAAAAATGCTTGACTCGAAACTGGAAACCCTTACAGTTAAGGAGTTTGCGGAGTCTCGATCGACATCGGTTCCGCCCTGCCAAGGACCGGCCCATGCTCGTGCTGTCTCGAAAAAAAGACGAGAGCATCGTCATCAACAACGATATCACGATCGTTGTTGTCGAGATCCGTGGCGACAAAGTTCGGCTCGGCGTGGAGGCTCCGAAGGAGGTTCCCGTGCATCGACGGGAAGTTTTCGAGGCCATCGCCCGCGGAGAGTCCGCAGACCCGTCTCCCGTCGCCTCGCCGACGGCCGATCCAGCCCCGGGCGAGCCCCACTCCCCGGCTGGCGAACGAGGCTGAGCAGGCCGCGTTCTGCGGCGCCGGCAGATGGCGATAGCGCGTCACTTACACTCGCGACTGCCAGCGGGTAATCTTCGGGGCGATAGCGATCCACCCTTTCAGCACCTGTCTCGGCCCCATCGTCTAGTGGTCTAGGACACCGCCCTTTCACGGCGGTAACCGGGGTTCAAATCCCCGTGGGGTCACTTTTCGCAGGTGTCAGGATGCATGCCCGTGATCTCTTCCGATCCCGCTCCTGACACCGCCACACCTCCGTCGCAGTACGACGCGGTGTTGCTGGTGTCGTTCGGCGGCCCCGACGGACCGGACGACGTCCTTCCCTTTCTCGAGAACGTGCTTCGCGGGCGAAACGTGCCTCGGGAACGCATGCTCGAGGTCGCCGAGCACTATCACCACTTCGGCGGCAAGAGCCCGATCAACGAGCAGAACCTGGCCCTGCTCGCAGCGGTCCGAGAGGAGCTCGGCCGGCGGGGGCCGCATCTGCCCATCTACTGGGGCAACCGCAACTGGCATCCGCTCCTGACCGACACGCTCCGCGAGATGGCGGATGCCGGCGTGAAGCGGGCGATCGCCTTCGTGACGAGTGCGTTTTCAAGCTACTCCGGCTGCCGGCAGTATCGCGAGAACATCGCCGCCGCCTGTGGGCCGCTCGGTGATCGCGCCCCGCAGGTCGACAAGATCCGCGTGTTCTTCAACCACCCGGGTTTCGTGGGGCCGATGGCCGCCAACGTCGCCGCCGCGCTGACGCGGTTTCCAGAGGCCGAGCGTGCTGGCGTGCCGGTCCTGTTCACGGCCCACAGCATCCCCACGTCGATGGCGGCCGGCTGCCGGTATGTGCCGCAGCTCGAGGAGTCGTGCCGGCTCGTGGCCGCCGAGGCGGGCGCCGCAGACTGGAAGCTCGTCTACCAGAGCCGCAGCGGCCCGCCGACCCAGCCGTGGCTCGAGCCCGACGTGTGCGATGCGATCCGTGAGCTTCATGCCCACGGTGTCCGACGGCTTGTGATCGCGCCGATCGGGTTCATCTCCGACCACATGGAAGTGCTCTACGACCTCGACACCGAGGCGGCTCATCTCTGCGCCGAGCTCGGTGTGGAGATGGTGCGAGCCGCCACGGTGGGCACCGCACCAGCCTTCGTGTCGATGGTTCGCGACCTGATCGCTGAACGGGCGTGGAGCCTTCCGGAGCGGGCTGCGATCGGCGTCCTTCCCGCGAACCACGACGTCTGCCCGCTCGACTGCTGCCCCGCCCCACAGCGGCCGGCGGCTCCCGCCGGACGGCCCTAGTGCGATGGCATCCGTCCGCTTCACCCCCGGATCGCCTGCCGATCATCCGCGGGAGTGCGTGTCGCTCGTCCACGGCTTCATGGCGAACAAGTACATGCTGGCCGTGCTCGGCCGCCGCCTGCGGGCCCACGGCTACCAGACGAGCGCCTGGGGCTACTGGAACATGCAGTGTTCGCTGCTGGTCCACGCGGATCGCTTCGCCCGCGAACTCCAGCTGCTCGACGGCGACCCACGGGTGGGCACGATCCACCTCGTGGCGCACAGCATGGGCTGCATCATCGGGCGGGCGGCCCTCGATCGGTACCGGCCCCGGAAGATGGGTCGATTCGTGATGCTCGCGCCGCCAAACCGGGGCTCGTTCGTCGCCACGGCCACGGCGGGCACATTCGGCCGCATCCTGCGGCCCGTGCAGGAACTCTCGACCGCCGACGACAGCCTCGTGAACTCGCTGCCGATGCCGCAGGGCATCGACATCGGCGTGATCGCAGCCAAGCACGACGCCCTGGTGGCCGAAGAGAGTACCCACCCCGACGGTCCGCACGCCCACGTGACGCTCGCGACCTGGCACACGGGACTCTTGTTTCGGCCGGAAACGGCCGACCTCGTGGCCGGCTTCCTGGCCACGGGCGAGTTTCCGCCGGCGATGGCTGGCACGCACCCGTAGCAGCCACGTCCCATGGACACCGCTCCTCGCCGCCTCGGCACATCGTCGGTCTTCGTCGGGCCGTTCGGCCTCGGCTGCTGGCCGCTGGCGGGCATGACGCGCGACGGGGTGACCCGCGCCGCCGCGGTCGCCACCGTGCGGGCCGCGATCGATGATGGGATCACGCACCTCGACACCGCCTACTGCTACGGCGAGCATGGCGAAAGCGAGCGGGCCATTCGCGAGGCGATCGCGGGGCGACGCGACGATGTTGTGCTCGCCGACAAGTGCGGGATCCACTGGGAGCGAGATCCGTCGAGGACCCCGCCCCGCCGGCAGGTCGTCGATGGCCGACCAGCGCGGATCCGCGCCGAGGTCGACGAGAGCCTGGCGCGGCTCGGCACCGACCGGCTCGACCTCCTCTACCTGCACTCGCCCGATCCGGCTCTCCCGATCGAGGAGTCGGCCGGCGAACTCCGACGCATACTCGAGGCCGGCAAGGCCCGATCGATCGGGCTGTCGAACGCGTCCGTGGACAATCTGAACCGCTTCGCCGCCCTCTGCCCGCTGGCCGCCTGCCAGATGCCGTTCAACATGCTGCAGCGCGATATCGAGGCCGACGTGTTGCCGTGGTGCATCGCCCACGATGTCGCCCTGGTGGCGTACTGGCCCCTGATGAAGGGCCTGCTCGCCGGCCGCATGCGACGGGGCCAGGTGTTCCCAGCCACGGACAGCCGCCACAAGTATCCGATCTTCAACGGCGCGGCATTCGAGCAGAATCTCGACTTCGTCGATGCGCTGCGGCCGGTGGCCGCCCGGCTAGGCTACGACCTCGCCAACCTCGTGCTCGCGTGGACGGCCGAGCAGCCGGGGATCACGAGCGTGCTCTTCGGAGCGACGTCGCCGGAGCAGGTGCTGGAAAACTGCCGGGCGCTGCGGTGCACCCTCGACGCTGAGGCCCGCGCGACGATCGCCGCCGCCATCGCTGCCCGCGGCCCGGTGGCCGGGCGTCAGCCCGTCTGATGAGACGCGGCGTTCAACGCTGCGCTCGGCCGGCGCCGGTCATGTGGCGCCCACGGGGTCGCCACAGGCTGCCGCGACAGACACGTAGGCCTGCCGTGCCTCGAGGCAGGTGCGGCGAAAAGACTCCGGCCGGCTCACGCCCGGGAGTCGCAGTGTCTCGATCTGGCCGCGCCGGAACACGAGGTCACCGGCGGCGTACCACTCCTGCCCCGGGCCCACGACGACGTCGATGGTATCGAAGCGGTCGAGATCAACGTACTGCTCGATCTTCGGGTTGATCCCGCGCTCGATCGTCACCCTGCGGTTCGTGAGACGGTACCGGCGAATCGCCCACGGCAGCCGCATCGAGAGGTAGAGCATCAGCCCGACCGGGATGGTGGCGAGCAGGGCCATGCGTCCGATCGACAGCGGCCCGAATCCGCCCTTCAGGCGATACAGCCGGCCGAGCATCTGCCCGACCCCCGTCGAGGCCACGGATGGCCAGACCGTCATGACGGTCGCTTCAGCGACCGCCGGAGGAACGACACCAGCAACGGGATTTCTGTCTCGCACCTTCAACCTTGAACTTTGACGAAGGAAACGTAACCCGGGCATGCCTTGTCGCGCTAAAGGAACTCAATCCACGGATGCCCACTCGTGGATCGATCAAGTTCGACCTCACGACCGCGAGTGTACCTCGTCGTGATGGTGATCCGCGAGGGCACCCCCTCCGCCCGGGGTGGCGACCGCAAGCGGACGGCGGCGCACTTCGTATCAGCAGCCATCTACGCCACCGCCCCTAGGTCCCATCGGCAGGGCGGGGGGAGGACTCACCCTCCACATCGTCACCATCGGAAGACTCCGCCTCGCTACCATCAGCACCAGCCATTCGGACGATATCGTAATAGCCTCGGCTGTCATCGAATCGATAACTCCCGGTGCGACCTGTCTGGGACCACTCGACGTCGTAGTTGCCGTCGGCATCTCGGTCAGTCACCACCGTCCCAACATACTGTTCGGGAGAGTCCGGATTCTCACCATAGCCGACGGCGCCGCCGTCCGCATATCCGTTGGCCCAGTCAGGACCTCGTATCACGACATCACGGATTCGCGGCAACTCGAGCCGCAACAAATGCGAGGGCGTATCGACCAACGTACCTTCTGGAGTCTCCTCGACAATCACTCCGACGCGTTCGGGCGGAACGCCTAGGCCTTCGATGTGATAGGTGGTGGTGACCGTGTCGATGCGTACCTTTTCAAACGGACCTGGCCTCTCGACTTCAATCGTCATAGTTTTTTCGGTTCGCGAGTCAGGGCGTTCCGGCAGTGCCTGCTCCCTCCACTTGGAGGCACTCCGATAGAGCACGCTGCACGTGACCCAGTTGTCACCTGCGGTCACCTTGACGACTTCGCCAACATCCCTGCTCTCGGGAATCCAATAGCGCTCGCGAACGACGAAGTCCCTATCCTCGACAATGACGCCGGACTTCTGGTAGACGCGTCTTGCTTTCCAGAACCCCACAGGGTCTCGCGTCTGCTGAGGCGATGTGCCACGGAGCACGGTTTCGCGATCGACTTCGGGAAGCACCCGTCCCGGGAAGACCCGAAATGGCTCATCCCCACAAACCGGCCTCTCAAGATCGAAGCCGGTCGCGGCGACGACCGCACCAATCGCTGCAGCTATAAGTGCTCCGACCAGATCGGATGACCGTTCACGGGTCTTCGCAGCAACTCGCATCATTGCTCCTCCTCA
>Ga0315903_10007163_pt1 | contig 14015 bp, 13 predicted proteins | sample LakEriMetagenome_7_FD_203524 | JGI IMG/M metagenome (GOLD analysis project Ga0315903, IMG submission 203524) | Freshwater fungal communities from buoy surface, Lake Erie, Ohio, United States - Buoy 2 MA119 | ecosystem: Environmental > Aquatic > Freshwater > Lake | place: USA: Lake Erie, Ohio...
CGGATATCTTATTTTTCGTAATTGGGCAGAGATTTGCAACATAAAGTGCGTGTGCGACCCATAATGTGCTCGGGATATGTTTTGAGTTTATGTTTGAATTGATTTTGACGAAATTGAAATGTTGAATCGCATTACACTTAAAGCGTTTTTTAGAAAAATATTTTACATCTTTTTAGCAAAAAAAGCTCAAAATTTGCTTTTTCAGTCAAATTTGATTTCAGATTTTAAAATTATTCCCCTACTTTTGCATTCCTTAAAAAAAATATGGGTAAACAACCACTGATTAAACAAGACGGCGTTATTACGGAAGCCTTGAGCAATGCAATGTTTCGGGTACGTCTTGAAAACGGTCATGAGGTTATTTCAACTATCTCTGGTAAAATGCGTATGCATTACATCCGAATATTACCAGGTGATAAGGTAGGAATAGAAATGAGCCCATATGATTTAACAAGAGGAAGAATCATATTACGCTATAAATAAAACAAGTTATGAAAGTTAGAGCAGCCATTAAAAAACGCAGTGCCGATTGTAAAATTGTACGTCGCAAAGGCGTTTTGCGCATTATCAACAAAAAAAATCCACGATTCAAACAACGTCAAGGATAAAAAACTGGATTGATTAATATAATAATCTTCAATCGAAAACAAACAATAACAAAAGTTAATAATTAAAAATACATAATTAATAATAATGGCTCGTATATCAGGTATCGACTTACCGAAAAATAAAAGAGGAGAAATTGGTCTTACTTATATCTATGGAATAGGTAAATCTACAGCAAATGCAATTCTTGAAAAGGCTGGCATAGATGTAAATAAAAAAGTAAAAGATTGGAACGATGATGAGCAAACTTCGATTCGTAACATCATTACTGGCGAGTTTAAAGTAGAAGGGCAATTGCGTTCGGAAGTTCAAATGAGTATCAAACGCTTATTAGATATCGCTTGTTATCGTGGCTTACGTCATCGTAAAGGTCTTCCTTTGCGTGGTCAACGTACACGAACTAACTCACGTACTCGTAAAGGACGTCGTAAGACAGTTGCAGGTAAGAAAAAAGTGGCTAAAAAGTAATCATTAACAAAACATAAATACAGATTTTAAATACAGTATTTAAAATTTAAAACTAAATAATACATGGCAAAAGGAACACAACAAACTAGTGCAAAAGCAGCTGCGAAAAAGCGCGTTGTAAAAATTGATACACATGGTGATGTACATGTTACTGCAAGTTTTAACAACATTATAGTAGTTTATACTAACAAACTAGGTCAAGTTATCTCATGGAGTAGTGCCGGTAAAATGGGATTCCGTGGAAGCAAGAAAAATACACCTTATGCGGCTCAATTAGCTTCTAGTGATGCAGGTAAAGTAGCTTTCGATGCTGGTATGAAAAAGGCTGATGTGTACGTAAAAGGTCCTGGTTCTGGACGTGAGTCTGCCATTCGTGCTGTATCACAATCTGGCATTGAAGTAACATCTATTTTCGATGTAACACCCTTACCGCACAATGGTTGCCGACCGCCTAAAAAACGTCGTGTATAATTTAAAACAAATTATTCGCTGCTAAAATCTGAATTAGGATTTAATATGAGTTTAGCAGTTTCAATTATAAATCCAAAACAAAACAAAAAATGGCAAGATTTAGAGGTCCAAAAACCAAGATCGCTCGTAGATTCGGTGAGCCTATCATAGGTAATCCGAAGTATTTTACTAAGAATAGCAACCCTCCAGGACAACATGGCGCTTCAAAAAAGCGTAAGCAAGTAAGTGAGTATGGTGTGCAATTGAATGAGAAGCAAAAAGCGAAACTTACCTATGGCGTACTCGAGCGTCAATTTCGTAAAACATTTCATGAAGCGGTACGCTTAAAAGGTGTAACGGGTGAAAACTTAATCATGCTTTTAGAAGCAAGATTAGACAATACTGTATATCGTTTAGGTATTGCAGAAACTCGTTTAGCAGCACGTCAATTAGTGACACACAAGCATATCACAGTTAACGGACATGTTTGTAATATCCCTTCTGCCTCATTAAAACCAGGTGATGTAATTGGTATTAAGGAAAAGAGTATGGCGAATGCTTCATTGGCAGCCCGTGTTCGTGGTAAAAATCCTAAAATTAATTGGTTAGAGTGGAACGATAAAGATAAAAAGGGTACGTATATTATGAACGCTGAACGTGAGAATGTTCCGGAAAATATCAAAGAGCAATTAATAGTTGAGTTGTACTCCAAATAATCTTATTGATAATTCAATCAATTCTTAATTCAATAATTAAAATTATAAAATGGCAATATTAAATTTTCAAAAACCCGATAAAATTGTTCTTCAAAAAGCAACTGAATTCGAAGGTTTATTCGAGTTCCGTCCCTTGGAACCTGGTTTTGGCGTTACAGTAGGTAACTCATTACGTCGTGTTTTATTAAGTTCGCTAGAAGGTTATGCTATTTGTGGCATTCGTGTTGAAGGTGTGGATCACGAATTTTCAACTATCAAAGGTGTTACTGAAGATATTACTGAGATTATTTTGAATTTAAAGCAAGTTCGCTTTAAACGAAAAATTGAAACAGAAGTTTCTAGTGAGAAATTAGAAATTATCATCAAGGGTAAAGAGCAATTTACCGCAGGAATGATTGGCGAAGTGACTAACAACTTCGAAATCACAAATCCTGACTTAGTGATTTGTAATATGAACCCAACTACCAATTTCAAAATTGAATTAAGTATTATAAAAGGACGTGGTTATATTCCTGCAGATGATAATAAGTCGCGCGAATTAGCTATGGGTTGGATAGCGACTGATAGTATTTTTACACCTATTAAGAATGTAAAATACACCATTGAAAATACACGTGTTGAACAACGTACTGACTTCGAAAAATTAATTCTAGAGGTTAGCACAGATGGTACCATTCATCCTGAAGATGCCGTAAAACAAGCGTCTCGCATCATGATTCAGCACTTAATGTTGATTACAGATGAGAATATTACTTTCGATTCAGGTGTATCTGAAAAACATGATGTAGTGGATGAGCAAACATTGAAATTACGTCAAATTTTAAAAACTCCTTTAGAAGACTTAGATTTATCAGTACGTGCATTCAATTGCTTGAAAGCTGCTAAAATCAATAGCTTAAGTGAGTTAGTACAATACGAACAAGATGAATTGATGAAGTTTAGAAACTTCGGTCAAAAATCCCTATCGGAAATTGAACAAGTATTAATCGATAGAGGTTTAGGATTTGGAATGGATTTATCAAAAATTAATTTAGACGACCTATAAAATATAGGTAAAAATAAAAATATAGTATGAGACACGGTGTAAAAAATAATCATTTAGGACGTACCACGCCACACAGAAAAGCGTTGCTACGTAACTTATCTATACAATTGATTCAACACAAACGTATTGTAACAACTTTGGCTAAAGCCAAGGCATTACGTGTACATGTTGAACCCATTTTAACTAAATCAAAAGTGGATACTATGCACCAACGTCGTGTTGTATTCAGTTATTTGCAAGACAATGATTCAATCAAAGAATTATTTGGCACAATTAGCGCAAAGATTGCAGATCGACCAGGCGGTTATTGTCGCATTATCAAAATGGATCGTCGTTTAGGTGATGCTGCTGATATGGCAATGATTGAATTAGTTGATTTTAATGAGATTTACAATTTGAAAACTGCAGGTGCTGATGATAAGAAGAAAACACGTCGTAGCCGTTCAAAGAAATCTGATACTGCACCAAAAGCGGATACCCCTGTTGCAGATGTAACATCTGAAACCATTGAAGAATCAACTAATGAAAGTGAAGTAGTTGCAGAATCTCCAATAGCTGCAGAATCTCCAGTGGTTGCAGAATCTCCAGTGATTGAAGAACCTCTAGTGGTTGAAGCAACACCTTCAGCAGAAAGCGAATCGGCTACTACAGAGCCAACCGCACAAGATGATTTGAATAACGGTAAAGAAGAGCAAGCTTAATCGAATTTCTAAAATATTAAACATGAAAAATCCTAGCAAACTGCTGGGATTTTTTTTATCCTAAACATTAATTTTTATTTACTTAAACCCAAATTCGTTCTTTTTGATAAAAACAACGAATCTGGGTTAAATCTAAAATTAAGCACCTGCTGCAAACATTGTCATTTGATAGTTGATGCTATGTATGATAGAAAGGATAAACGCTTCTTTCATACTTCGTTTTTCAAATTCGTCTGTGGTTTCAATTGTATAATCAAGTTTCATTTTGCTCCAATTAAAATCTGGGTTTACACCTAATATTTCTTGCTCATTCGAATCAAGCAAAACGTATTTTCTATCTAAGATGCCTTGGCGCTTTAATAAAAAACTTTCGTCAATGTTATTATTTTTTACATGAAAAACGATTCCTTGCCATCCCAAGCTAAAACTAAGCAGAACATCTTCTTGATTTTTTAACTCAATAGTAGAGTCCCAAAATCCTTTGGGTTGAAGCGAAAAGCTTGATGCTTCATCTAATATTATTTCTGCTTTAAAGGAATACCATGAGGGGTATGTCAAAGAGCCAATTTGTTTGTCATCGATCGACAAAGTAAAGTTTCGATAGTTGTTAGAAGTGATTTTGTAATCTTGCATTTTCTATTGCGAAAATACGTTTTCTTGCTTTAATCAATGATTATACGTTAAGCTGCTTTAATAATGTAAATGAAAACGGTTGTCCTTACCGATAATCATCAAGATTCTTTAGTCTACTATTCACTATCAATATTGTACTTAGAATCAATTTGGTAATAATTAAGAAACATTAGCGTAACATAGAATTCATGTTATGGTAACATAGCAACTCTAGTTTTGTTTCTTTACAATGCGCAAATGAACAAATGTATTTTAATTCTGACTTTTTTATTGACTTCAATGCTCGTTCATGCCCAAAGTGGACTCATTGCTGGCAAGGTTCTTGACGAAAAAGGCGAGACCGTTTTAGGCGCTACAGTAAGTCTTGAGGGACATTCCAAAGGAGGTAAAACCGATTTAGATGGTAAATTTAGTTTACGTGGAATCGCTGATGGTAAGTATATTATAAAAATTACTTATGTCGGTTATGAAGCTAAATTGATCAATGATATAGAAGTTAAACAAGGTAAATCTGAATTTATTAACATTACACTTATCAAAGCAAGTAAGAGTTTAAAGGAAGTAAAAGTAACAAAAACAGTAAAACGTGAAAGTGTTTCTGCTTTATTAATTCAACAGAAAAATTTATCAACTATTTCAGATGGTATTTCGGGCGAAACCATTAAAAAAACAGCCGATAGAAACACAGCAGAAGTACTTAAGCGTGTAAGTGGTGTCACAATTGTCGAGAATAAATTTCCGGTCATACGTGGTTTAGCGGATAGGTACAATATGGCTATGCTCAATGGTGATATATTGCCAAGTTCTGAGTCTGACAGAAAGGCCTTTTCATTCGATATTTTTCCTTCAACTTTGGTTGAAAATATGGTGATTGTAAAAGCCGCGACACCCGATAGACCTGCTGAGTTTTCTGGTGGTTTGATTGATTTAACAACGAAAGGAATACAGACTGAAAGTTTTTTAAACATTCAAATTGGAACGGGGATGAATAATCAAAGCACTTTCCGGCCTTATAGAACCGGTCGTGCAAGCAAAACTGATTGGTTAGGTTATGATAAAACAATGCGCGTCTTGCCTGCCGATTTTCCGACAAGAAGTGATTACGACAAGCTAACTACTGCACAAAAAGTAGATCAAACTAAAAAGTTTAGAAATACTTGGGGTACATCTGAGATGTCGACTATGTTGCCATTTCAATCGCTAGCCATATCAGGTGCTTATGTAAAGAATCTAAAGAAAGATTATGTTTTTGGCGTGAGTTCAGCTGTGACCTACAGTAGAAACAATCGTACGTATTTTATTGACAGAAATGAATTAAATGGTTCTTTGGATGCTTACAAATTTATTGACACTTCTTATAGAGAAAGTTTGTTGATCGGAAGTTTGCTTAATTTCGGTTTAAAAATTAAAGACAAACATAAGCTCAATTTTAAAAATTCATTTACCCTCAATGCCGATGATAATACGATTGTGAGAAGTGGTGATTTTATAGACAATGAACAGTTTATTAGAGGTTCAGCCTTATGGTTTGCAAACAATCAACTTTTATCAAATCAGCTTAGTGGAGATCACGTGTTTACAAAGCGAAATATTAGATTAAACTGGGGCTTGGCTCGTCAACAGATTGAACGACAAATACCAGATTTGAGAAGAACGAATTATACCAAAAATTATATTCAACAAGATAGTCTGTTTAGATCGAATATCACAACTATAGCAAACCCTAATTTAATGGGAAGATTCTTTGCAAATACGAGTGAAGTAATTTATAATGGACATTTTGATTTGAGCTTGCCTTACAAAATAAAAGGTCAATCGCAATTAATAAAAGTAGGAACCTATTTACAAACTAAAAGCAGAAGCTATGATGCTCGAGTACTTGGTTATGTAAAAGCAAAATCAAGCACTTTTGATAATTCGTTATTGAGTTTGCCAGAAGATCAAATATTTGATGAGGCTAATATTAAACCAACAGGATTTATTATCAGCGATGCCACCTTGCCAACCGATAATTATGAAGCCAGCTCAAATTTGAAGGCTTATTACCTTATGAACGATAATTTACTTTTGAAAAAAATTAGATTGGTTTATGGAGTAAGATTAGAAAACTTTCAACAAGAGTTAATCACAGGTATTAGTGCTCGTGGCGATAAAAAAATTAATAAGTCAAATATTGATTGGTTACCATCTCTTAATTTGACATACGCTTTAGATGCCAAAACAAATTTGCGTATGTGTGCTTCCAAAACTCTTTCAAGACCTGAATTTAGAGAACTTTCACCAGCAACTTTCTACGATTTTAATTTGCTTGCGAACACAACTGGAAATCCAGATTTAGAGCAAACCATAATACAGAATTACGATTTTAGATATGAATATTATTTAGGAAAAGGCGAAATGATTACGACCTCTGTTTTTATAAAAAAGTTTAAAAATGCAATTGAGTCAACTATTCCTTATGGTTTTTTAACCACTCAAAAATTATTTAATTATACCAATGCAGCCGATGCGAGCAGTTTTGGACTGGAATTAGAATTTCGAAAAGGACTTGATTTTTTATCACATTCTAAGAGCTGTATTTTTAAACAGTTGAGTCTTTTCGGAAATTTTGCCTACATAAAATCTGAAGTGAGAATTGAAACACAAACAGCGAGTGGTGATATGCTAGCTTACAAACGCCCTATGCAAGGTCAATCTCCTTATATCATCAATACAGGTTTGTCATGGCAAGATAAACAATATAATACCCAAGCCAATTTAATTTTTAACCGAATTGGGCAACGACTATTTATTGTTGGCAATGGTGAAATTCCAGATATGTATGAAGCACCTCGTAATATTTTAGATTTTAGTATTAGCCACAAATTCTATAAGAACAAGCTAGAAGTAAAATTTACTATATCCGATATTTTTGCAAATCCTTACGTCTATTATTATAATGTAGATGAAAGTTATAAAATAGTAAGTGATGAGGCACGATTCACCTCGGAAGATTTTACTGTAATTCGAAATAGAGTTGGTACAAATTTCGGTTTATCATTAAGTTATCAAATTAAGTAATTCAAGATTTTTCATTTTTATTATATCGACCCTAGTAGATTATTTTACTAGGGTTTATAATTTATTAATATATGTCTATTAGTTTTTTTAATTGGTAACGATGCCATAATCTTCTCATAATGATTTGGTAACAGTAAGGTAATAAGTTTGCTGAAAATATAATAAAAACATGAAGAAAATTTTTACCGCATTAATGCTAACATGCATTGGAACAGCAACTTTCGCACAAGCTCCTGTCAAGGATATAAGTGGCAATTTAACAGGCACTATCAATTGGGTGAAAGACACAATTTATTTATTAAAAGGTAAAGTATATGTAAAAGCGGGCGGTGTATTGAATATAGCACCCGGTACTATTATCAAAGGTGATAAAGCAACACCAGGTTCAGCTCTTATTATAACACGTGGGGCTCAAATTAAAGCAGTTGGTACTCCCAATCAACCAATAGTATTTACCTCTAGTGCGGCACCAGCTGATAGAGACAGAGGTGATTGGGCTGGTGTGGCGATTGCTGGAAATGCAAAGGCTAATATGAATGGTGGTATTGGTACATTTGAAGGTGGAAATTTGGCGAATCCTGATGGAACAATCGCTGATGGACAGTACGGAGGTTTGAATGATTTGGATAATAGTGGTGAATTGAAGTATGTGCGTATTGAGTATGCAGGATTTGCTTTTGCAACTAATAATGAATTGAATAGTCTTACATTGGGTGGAGTGGGTAGCGGTACAAAAATTTCATATGTACAATGTAGTTATGGATTAGATGATGCGTTCGAATTTTTTGGAGGTACTGTTAACGCAAGTCATTTAGTTGCTTTTAGAGGTAATGATGACGACTTTGATACTGATTTTGGTTACAGTGGAAAAATACAGTTTGGTGTTTCTTTCCGAGATACAGCAGTTGCTGATGGGGTTTCGGGTGCTAATGCATTTGAAAGTGATAATGATGGTGCTAGTTCTGGAAATAATCCTTATACATCATGTGTTTTTTCTAACATGACTTTAGTTGGGCCTAAATTTAATGCGAATACGGTTGCCGATGTAAATTTTAGAAATGGAGCACACATTCGTAAAAATTCCCGTATGTCTTTATTCAATTCTATAGTAATGGGTTGGCCCAATGGTTTAAAAATAGATGGTGACAGTTGCCATGATGCAGCTGATAATGGCAATTTAGTTATTAAGAATACAGTACTAGCCGGTTGTACAAAACAATTAGATTCAACAAGTGGCGCAGTATGGAATATAACACCTTGGTTCAATACAATGTCTAATGCAAATTCAATTTTAGCAAATACAAGTGATGTTCAACTCACAAGTCCATTTAATTATAATGCACCAGATTTCAGACCTGCAGCAGCTTCTCCTATGTTAAGTGGCGCCTCATTTACAGATGCTAAATTAGCTACTGGATTTACAACTGTAAATTATCGTGGTGCTTTTGGAACAGATGATTGGACACTAGGCTGGACCAATTTTCAACCAGATACTATGGCTTATACAGAAGGCTATAATCCATTAAGCGTAAATGATTTGTTAGCGAATAAGTTATCTGTATCAGTTTATCCAAATCCTGCTCAGAATGAAATTTATATCGCATCAAATGAAAACTTACAAGATTTAAGCGCAAGTTTATACACATTAGATGGAAGATTAGTAACTGCATCTGTTAGAAAAATTTCAAACAACCAATCAATGATAGAAGTTTCAAGATTAACAAATGGCATTTATTTATTGCATATTACAAGCGGTATAAAATCATCGATTGAAAAGATTGTCATTAATAAGTAAAGAGTTTATTCATTTTCAATCGTTTTATAAAAAGCGATTTAGCCGACACACAGTGTCGGCTTTTTTTGTAAAGTATTATTCAAGAGTGAAAACCTAAAAGGGTTATTTTTCTTTAAATCCAAATTATTCAAAGAGAATTTTAACCGAAAAATAGAGTGCAAAAGGGTTTTGTGTTTTCTTGCAGAAACTAATACCGATTGGAATTTTATAACAGTCCAATTTTTCGTACCTCAAATTGTTCTTAACAAAAATAACCATCGGTATTAACCACTCGATGATTTGGTCTGTGACATAAATCACATCGGTATAACTAAAAATTCAACTGTGCTTGTAATCTCAATAAATTTCCACGTTGTAAATTTTCTTGTAAACTAAAATCTTCAAATCTTCTTTTCGAAATGGTGTACATAGTCACTAATTCAAAGTTTTTATTAGGTTGCCATTCAACACCTAATTCTAATTCATTCACTTCATAGCTTCTAGAATCTTTTTCATGTTTTTTTCCACCCCTGTAAGTCTGATAGCGAGTGAAAGGGATAATGACATGGTTCTTATAATTTGTTTTATAATTCAATAGAACATAACCGCCATTCAGCCTTTTATTTTCGATTGAATCACTTAATTTATTGAATTGAGGCCCTCTTCCTACTGTGTATTCAGCAGTTATCCCAAATGGTCTTGGGTAAAGAACAAATGAACCTGCAATTCTTTCATCATCGTATGTTAAGTCTTTCAATTTTTTAACGCCAGTAGATAGTTCGGATAATATTACTTTACCCTTGTAGGCTTGAATTGATGGCTCAATTATTTGTCCATGTATTTCGAAGGGATAGGTAAGGCGACTAACAATATGCGGCCGATTATTCAATTCGGGTCTGTTCGCGGTTTGTCCATTATACGCACCAAAGGCAAAAACACCGTAGTCGCCACTTCCCTTTAATCCATCTCTCACTAACATCGCGAAGATGTCACGAACTTTTCTAGGAGCATAATAAAAGAAAACACCTAAGTCTCGCTCGTTTGAAACAGCACTATTTAGTGCATCATTCCGATCTAATGCTAATCTGTTTTGACTAGATTGCATATTTTCAAAACCATATGGTATTTTACTTTGGCCAATTCTTACTCTAAATTCATTTTTCTTATCAAAACCAACATCCACGTATGCGTCACGGATCTGTGCCCAATGTAAGCTAGACGAACTAACATTACTTGCCAAATCAGGTTGAACATAGAAATATACGTTTTTATGAATTTGCCCGAAGAATATCAGTCGCATACGGCGAATAAAAAAACCTCCATTTTCACCCCAAGATCTATCACATTGTTCACATTTTAATTGGGCATTAGTTTCTAATAAGCGATTATACCTTACTTGCATGTATCCCCGAAGGTTGATTGATTCATACCAATTTGTTTTTTTTATTTCAACTGGCTTATCATTATCCTGAGCATATGATTTTGTCGTAAGTCCAAAAATTAAAATAATAAGAATGTAATGTTTCCTTAAAGTTATCATATAGTTATTAAAATATTAATTTATGATGCAAATAGAATAGTATTTTGAAGAATAAAATCCATTTTTGGCATTACTAAATTGTTATGATTATTATTTTATTGTGTCTTTAAGATGATGCTAATGTTACCAAATTATTACCAATCTATACTTTATTTTAATGTTGGCTTATTGATGACATATTTGCACAATTATTTATATTACTAAGAGATTTTGAATCATGAGTTTAAATAACATCCTTAAAATTTTTCAGCCTAAAGACCGCGTTTTCTTTAGTTTATTTGAAACTGTTTCCGATTGTGTTGACACAATGGCAAAAAAATTAATTGAATTAGTCCATGAGCCGGATTTTGAAAAACGTGCAATACTTATTGGACAGTTGGAAGCATTAGAACATGATAACGATAATTCTACGCATCAAATATTTACGGAATTAGGTAAAAACTTCATTACTCCTTTCGATAGAGAAGATATTCATTATCTGGCAACAGCCTTAGACGATATTGCAGATTATATTTATGCCACTGCCAAGAAGATTAACTTTTACAATGTAAATCCACAAGAGCAAGGCATTCAAAAATTAGCTGAATGTATTAAGTTAAGTGTACAATCGTTGCATGTTGCAGTGAAGGAATTGCGTAACATGAAAAATGTTACCATTATAACCAATGCAATTGTAAAAGTAAACAGCATCGAAAATCAGGCAGATGATATTTATGATATGAGTATTGAAAGATTATTTGCTACCGAGCCAGATGCTAAGGAGGTAATTAAGAAGCGCGAAATATATCAAGTAATGGAAACAGCAACTGATAAATGCGAGGATGCAGCCAATGTAATTGAAAGTATTATTGTTAAATATGCATAATTGATTTGATAACAAACCCCTTCGATTATTTGCTAAATAACCAATGTTATTTTAAATAAAATTGTCTCATCAAATCATCGAATTTTCAAATTTTCAAATTTTCAAATTAAATAAATGACATTTGTAATTGTAATCATTATCCTAGCACTTGTATTCGACTACATCAATGGTTTTCATGATGCAGCAAATTCAATAGCTACAGTTGTCAGTACGAAAGTATTAACTCCTTTTCAAGCAGTATTGTGGGCAGCTTTTTTTAATGTAGTTGCTTACTTCGTATTTAAAGATCACGCGGTCGCCAATACAATTGGTAAGACAGTTTTCAAGGAATACATCACTTTACCTGTTATTTTTTCTGGATTAATTGCTGCTATTTTTTGGAACTTATTGACTTGGTGGTATGGCATTCCATCTTCTTCATCTCATACCTTAATTGGAGGCTTTGCTGGTGCAGCTCTTACTGCAGCTTGGCTTAAAGATTCATCACTTCATATTGGACAAATTATTGATAGTGGTAAAGTGTTAAAAACGGTCTCATTTATTTTGTTAGCGCCTTTAATTGGGATGGTAATGTCCATGTTTTTTACCTTAGTAATGGTTAATCGGAACACATGGATAAAGTGCGGTATTCTCGCTTTGACGGGTGTTGTCCTATGGTTTGCATTTGTGAAATTCCAAGAGGGGAAAATAAAAGAAAATCTTAGTAAGTTTTACAGAATTGACAAAAACTCAAAAATTGTTTCTGACGAAACGATGAAATTAGTAAAAGAAACAAACCCTGAGAAGAAAGCTGAAATACAAAAGAAGATAGAAGAAGCACAAACTAAAGTTGAGAAAGCTGAAAAAGCATTAGCGAGTTCTCAACCTTATTATCATGAGTACGAGAGTAAAGGCGGTAAATGGGTCGCTAGCCAAATTATGGCGAATGTTGATATTAAAACGACCGAGACAAGTAGAATAGTAGATAAACTTAATGCTTATTTCAAAACTGATCAATTAAAGGTGTTATCGCAAAAAAATGAAACTAAGAAAGAAGCGTATGAGGATGCGAAAGGCAAGGTTGATAGCTTAAAAGCAATTGCTAAAAAGTATCATGAACTTGGCTTTGATTCAATGGTTGCTATAATGATTTCGAAAGCAAATATTGCGAACCCTGATAGTATTTTTGATTTTCGTTTAACACTTGCTGGTTTAAAATCAAAGGATTACGAGAAAGGAATGAAGCTTGATATAAATACAGAAAGAGATTTAGCAAATGATATCAAGAAAAGTGACAACATGACGCTTCGTTTATTTATGATTGGCGGTTTGTTTATATTTATTCTTTCATTTATTTGGAGTGAGAAAATAAAAGAGCCTAGTGCTGGTAGAACAGCGACCGTGTTTAAGAGATTGCAATTATTAAGTAGTGCAGGTTTTAGTATTGGACATGGTGGTAATGACGCACAAAAAGTAATGGGAATTATTGCGGCAGCTATGGTTGCGAACGGAGAATATTATGACATCAATGCAGCTATGAGTGCGAACTGGATTCCAATTGCTTGTTATGCTGCTATAGGTTTGGGTACTTTGAGTGGTGGTTGGAAAATTGTAAAAACTATGGGAACCAAAATTACAAAGGTGACTCCATTGGAAGGCGTTTGTGCTGAGACAGCTGGCGCAACTACATTATTCTTAACGGAACAAATGGGTATTCCAGTTTCAACTACCCATACTATAACGGGTGCTATTATTGGTGTAGGTGCTACCAAACGTTTGAGCGCGGTACGTTGGGGAGTAACCATTAATTTGTTATGGGCGTGGATATTAACCATTCCAGTAAGTGCAATTATTGCTGGACTTACCTTTTGGATTACAAATATGTTCTTTTAAAGCAACATGAGAGTATCTAGAAAAGGTAAACGGGGAATCTATTTTACAGTTTTCATTTTCAACAACACAATTTGGATTGAACGACTCAGCTTTTCGTATTTAAATATATATAATTAGTGCACAAGTTCGCATAATGCCCCAAAAATTACTCCTACCACTTTTTTCGATTTTTTAGCACAAATTGTATTGGCTTAACCTCCGCAGCCAAAGAAGGATTATAAGAAGATAAAAAAAGAGAAAAAGAAAGAATCCAAATAAAGAGAAAAAGAGGCAAAGCTGTATAGG
>Ga0315903_10007165_pt1 | contig 14014 bp, 13 predicted proteins | sample LakEriMetagenome_7_FD_203524 | JGI IMG/M metagenome (GOLD analysis project Ga0315903, IMG submission 203524) | Freshwater fungal communities from buoy surface, Lake Erie, Ohio, United States - Buoy 2 MA119 | ecosystem: Environmental > Aquatic > Freshwater > Lake | place: USA: Lake Erie, Ohio...
TATTCGACTTTGAAATCCCTGCAGGTCGTGCAGCAACTATCGAGGTTGGAACAGTAGAAGATGTTCTATATGGACAGCCCCCAACAGTAACTAATTCTGGCGATACATCTGACGCAGTATTTGATTTCGAGATTCCCGCAGGTAGAGCGGCAACAATAGCAATTGGTGAAGTCGATACAGTGGTTGATGGTAATCCAGCAACTGTAACAAATTCAGGAACTACAAGCGATGCAGTATTTGATTTCCAAATTCCAGCGGGTCCAAGATCAACAATTCAAATTGGAGACGTTGTAGATGTAGACTTTGGCAATCCTTCAACTGTAACAAATGTCGGAGATTCTAGCGATGCCATATTTGATTTTGAATTACAGACTGGTAGAGCATCAACCCTCGCAATAGGTACAGTAACAACTGGATCATATTCATCATCAGCAACAGTTACAAATGCTGGTACATCATCTGATGCTATATTTAATTTTTCAATACCACAAGGTATTCCTGGAGATTTCCAGCCTGGAGCAAATCCTCCAGCTAATCCATTAACTGGACAAGTTTGGTATAACACAACTACTGGAAGAGCATATGTTTATTATGATAGTTTTTGGGTTGAATTCTCACCAGGATTTACTGGCCCGCAGGGTCCTGCAGGGCCAGCAGGTGCTGATGGGGCAGATGGATCTTCTATAACTCCACTAGAGGTAACAACAGATATAACGCTTCAAAAAGATTATTCTTATTTTGTTAATACTTCTGCTATTAGAACCCTTGCTCTTCCTGCCACCCCCTCACTTGGAGATACTTTAACTATATATGATGCATATGGAACGGCGGCTACAAATAATATTACAGTATCTCGTAATGGAAATAAGATTAATGGACAAACAGAAGATGCTATAATTGACGTAGATCAAGCAATATCAATATTTGTTTATACAGGTACAACTTTAGGTTGGAGGTTTGAGTAATGGCTATTAGAAAGTCATCAAATTCAGGTATACCTTTTGGAAATAATTCCACAAGGCCTGCAGTTCCACAATCTGGACAGCCTTATTTTAATGGTGAAGCCCAAAGGCTAGAAATTTATACAAGTAATGGAAGTTGGGAAAATATTGTTCAAGAGGTACCAGGAGTTTCATCTATTTCTGGAACTTATACAGAGCAAGCTAATTCTGGAACTATTACAATTTACGGCACAAACTTTGTTTCTGGTGCAGTTGCAACAGCAATAGGTTCTAACGGAGTACAAGTTAATGCAACATCAACTACATTTAATTCATTAGTGCAATTAACAGCAACTTTTACAAACCTGTCAAATGCTTATGAGCCTTATGGAATTAGAGTCACAAACCCATCAAATCTTTTTGGCATATTACCAGAAGCATTATATGTAAATGCTAGCCCAGTATGGGTAACTTCAGCAGGGTCTCTAGGAACATTTAATGAACAGGTTTCTATATCCGTTTCGGCCACAGCAACAGACCCAGAATCACAAACAATATCCTATGCTTTGGCCAACGGATCATCACTTCCTACAGGCATATCTTTAAATAGCTCAACAGGTGCAATTACTGGAACTTTACCAGACATTAGTTCAGATACGACATATACATTTACAATTAATGCAACTGATGGTTCAAATACTACTCCACGTACATTTAGCATTACTTCAATATTCTTACCTGGTACTTCAGAATCATCTGCATTTACAACAAAGTCTTCAATGTCACCTTGGCCAAGTGGAACATATTGGGTAAAATTTGCTGGAATGGAAAATGCAATTCAGACATATTTTGATAACTCAACAGCAGGAGGAGGATGGCTGTTAGCGTTTACGGTAACAAATGCTAACGGAAAACTTGTAAATTGGTGGAATAATGATACAAGCATGCCAGGAAACTCTGGCAATACGCCAAATTACTTTACATCTACAAGTACTTTAGGATCAACAGCAACAATGTCTAAATCAAATGCAAAAAATGAATTATTTAATACATATAATTTCTCGGATACAATGATTGTAGAAAATCATAGTGGAACAATTGGCAAAAAAGCATATACATTAAATTCAACAAATTCTTATTTAGGATGGTTCCAAAATACTACAACTCATGACACATTTACAAACAGGGTTTCTTCTATAATACATTCTGAGGGAACAATGCAGGCATTTAATACCAGTCAGCTAGACTTCAATGTTCAGTTATCTGGAGCACCTGGTGACGGAGGAAGATTAGTCCCAGCAGGACCTATAAATGAGTGTTCAGGCGGAATTTCAACAAGAACTGACGGAAATAATAACTATTCATACGGTTGGAGCGGCAACCTGCTTAAGAATGATCCTGGAAGACAATATGCAGTCGATGGAAGTACGACAGACCATACAGCCTGGGTATTTGTCAGATAGTTTTAAAATTAAATAAAAGGAGGGGTTAGCATTGAGTATGGGTTATATAGCCGCAATAAAAGAGTCTAGCTATTTTAATGTATACCGTGCTATACTTTAGACTATGCCAGCATTAGATTTTCCAGCCAATCCCGTCGTAGGACAGCTTTTTGCTACCGACGATAGAACTTGGACCTGGAACGGCACAACGTGGGACTCTGTTGCAGGAGAAAGTAGCGGCGGAGGCAATGCAACAGATATTGGAGTTTTTTACGGTTTTAAAACAAGCAATGATCTTGGAAGGTTATATCTTCAGGTAACAGATGATGGATCTAAAGTAGTTCTTCCACAGAGTAGTATATATTCGAACGGTATTCGAGTTCGTAAAAATGACGAATACAAAGAGTGGATATTCACAACAATTCCATTACAATTTGAATGGGACGAAGAGAATCCATCACACTTACTAGTAGAGGTAGGAGCATAGCAAATGGCAACACAATTAATCGATTTAGGTAACCTTCGCTTCATTTGGAAGGGCGATTGGGAACTAACAGACACATACGAACTAAATGACGTAGTTCGTTATAACAACATTGTATGGGTATATATTAATCAAATCCCATCCGCAAATAATCTTATTACAAATACAACATATTGGTCACGCATGGTTGAGGGATCAGAAATTCCTCCCACAGAAGGACAAGCAGGTAAAGTTCTTAAGACCGATGGCACATTAACATTTTGGTCAGCATCATTTGATAACTTTTTAATTGGTGCAGACATTACAGATTTTATTACAGCAGCAGATCTTACTGATGTTGCACTTGGTATTCAAGGATCCTCTACATCTTTTGTACAAACAGCATTAGTTAACACAGGAGCAGGCGCAGGCTCATCTGCTGACTTTATTGCATATACATCTAACGGAACAAACGAGTCTGGCTGGATAGATATGGGTATTACAAATGGTTCATTTAATGATCCAACATTTTCACTAACAGGTCCAGGAGACGGATACGTCTTTATGTCTGGCGCTATTGCAGGAGTAGTTAATGTAGATCAGTACAGCGTTGCTGGAACATCTCTTAACTTAATTTCTGATGGCCCACATGGAATGATTGCAGGAGTTATTTTTGACCTAGTTCTTCCAGTAGCACCAACACTAGAATCTCGTTACACAGTTGTTTCAGCACCTAGCGCTACACAGGTTGTAGTTGCAGTGCCTGCAGGCTATACTGGTGGAAACATCGCTCTTACATCTGTTATTAACTCTCAGATGAACAAGTTTACTGGTGACGGCAATATGGTTTTAGCAACTGATTCTACAGGATTAGTAAATAATATTGTTATTGCAGCTGGTGGACTACAAAGCGGCAGCGAACAAATTATTATTACTCCAGATAATGGAATTGAAGTATACGACGAAATTTTTGTAGGAACTGGAGCAAAAGCTTTTAATACAAATGCTGAGCTAACAAATGCTGCAGCAGTATTTGAGCTAAATGGTAACCCATATGCTCAACTAGCAATTCATAACCAGTCTTCTAACTCATCAACAGATATTATTGCATACGCTAATAATGGAGTAGATGCAGCAGGTTGGATTGATATGGGAATTACTGGTTCGTCCTTTAGCCAGGAAACATTTGGAATTACAGGGCCTAACGATGGATATATTTTCATGGAGGCTCCAGTAAATACAACAGGTGCAGGAAACCTTGTCATTGCTACTGGTGCTAATGGAACTGAAAACAAGATTGTTTTTGCAGCTGGTGGTTACGATTCTGGTAACGAGCAAATGTCTATTACGCCAGATGTAAATGTTCATATTGAAATTGCAACACCTTCTACTTCACCTACAACAGGTGCACTAACAGTGGTCGGTGGCGTAGGTATTCAGGGTGATGTTAATATTCAAGGAGATATTGTATTCGGTGGCTCTGGAACAACATTAGCAACTACTACACTATCAGTTTCGGATCCAATCATTCGTGTTGGTTCAGATAACACATCAGATGCAATAGATTTGGGTATTGTTGGAGAATATGCTACTGCAAATGTTTCGGCTTTATTTACAGTAACAAATACTCAGATAGTAAGTAATGTTGCTACAATAACAACTTCTGCTGCACATGGATTTAGCGCAGGAGATGTTGTAGTTATTGCTGGAGTTAACGCAACATTTAATGGAACTTATGTTATTCGTACTGCAGGAGCAACAACATTTACATATTCAAAAACAAATGCTGATGTTGCTTCAGCTTCAGCTACTGGAACAGCTCAAGTAACTGGAAATCGTAGATATGCTGGTCTAGTTCGTGATGCTTCAGACGGCATAGTTAAATTTTTTAAGGATTCTTCAGTTGCCCCAACCGCAGGCGTGGTAAACTTTGCAGGCGCAGGTCTAGTATATGCAGACATTCAGACTTCAGGAATTACAGCAACTACACTTAATACGTCTGGCTTAATTACAGCACCTGGTGGCCTAACAGCTTCTGGAGCGGTATCATTGAGCGGTACAGTAGATATTCAAGAAATGCGTGAACAGATTGTAGATGTTACATTGGCATCAAACGTAGGTACGCTTGACTGGACAGCAGGTAATATTTATTATATTGGAACTGCTCCAACGGCAGCAATGACATTTAATGCAACAAATGTTCCAACAACTTCAGCCAAAGCAATGACAATCAACGTTCTTGTTACACAAGGTTCTACGGGATATATTCCTACAACTTTCCAAATTGCTGGAACAAATCAACCAATTCGTTGGCCTGGAGGCATTGCCCCAACTGGAACATCAGGTGCTGGAAAGCTTGATATCTTTACATTCACATTGCTTAGAACATCAGCAGGTAACTGGATAGTATTAGCTTCATATAACTTAAACTTCTAAAGGAGAATTAAATGCCATTTATTAGCAGCGTAAGGGGATCGTTTGGCTCCTCTGGAAGATCTAGACGAGTGGGCGGAAAAGATCAGATCACTGGTGGGTCTGTAACCACTGCTGGTGGATATAGAATACACACTTATACAAACACTGGATCAGATTCTTTAAATACTATACTTTTTGGGCTACCCCTTGCCGTTGAATATTTAATTGTTGCAGGTGGAGGAGCTGGAGGATGTTCTCACTCAGGTGGCGGTGGAGGAGCTGGAGGATACATAACAGGCTCTACTTCTATTGCTATTGCAAACCATTCTATTTCAGTTGGAAGTGGTGGCATATCAAGCAACTCTGCTGGAGAAAGTTCAGATCAAAATGGTGGTAATTCTACGGCTTTGGGCATAACCGCAACTGGCGGAGGTAAGGGTGCTTGGTATAGTCCAGATGGAAATAATGCAAACCGCCAAGGCAAACCTGGCGGATCAGGAGGCGGAGGAAGAGGAGGACACTCTCAAGGCGGAGGTGGCGGTGCCTCTCAAGCTGGTTTTAACGGTATTGGTCCAGGAGCATTACAGCCTGCTACTGGCACTGGTATTCCAGGACAAGGCTTTCCAGGAGGAGCAACTTATCAAGGTCATGACCAAAACTCATTTGGAGGAAACGGTGGAAACGGACTTGCTTCATCTATTACTGGATCGTCTATAACTAGAGCAGGCGGTGGCGGTGGAACTGGCCATAGAAGTGGTGATAATAATCATACTTCAGGTGGAACAGGTGGAGGAGGACAGGGTGGCTGGAATAGCGCACAAAGATCAGATTTTAGGCCCGAACAAAATGCAACTGCAAATACAGGCGGTGGCGGTGGAGGTTCAGTAGCGGGCGGCAGCCAAGCCGATGGTGGCAATGGTGGCTCTGGAATTGTAGTTGTTAGATATACAATTTAAAAAGCATAATGCCTTTTTTTAAAACAACTGCAAATATATTCAAAGATGGCGGAGAGCACTTTGATGAAAACTGGATGAATTACGATACCGTACAAACCCCTCCTAAAATTAATTGGGATTACTCTCGTGAAATGCAAATAGAGGATGTTGATATTTGGGAAGTTATTTATGAACAAGGCGGAGGTGTTGGGGTATATGTTGCTTGGTCCCCATACGCTGAATTTTATTTAATTAGAAAAGGGCATTGGAATATCCCTAATGATATTGAAACATATTATGGGCCTGAAGCTGGCAAGAAAGTTTATAACTGGATGATTGATTTTGGAATTAAGCCAGTTGTCAACAAAATTTGGGTAGAAGATGAAGACTTATGGATATATTCTTCACAAGAAAAAAATAATCTGTTTTTTATTTAAAAAATATCTCTTATTAACTTTAAATATTCTTTATGAGTAACTGTTTTTAAATTAGCGTCTTCGTACAATTTTTCATTAATTCGTTGATCGCAAAATAATTTAATTGCAGGGTCTAAAGATTGATACTGTCTAGATATGGCATCTCTATCAAAAAGGTTAAGCCCATCCATAACTACTATAAAATTATGGTCGTTAAATAGTATATAATCGGAATAGTTTTTAAAATCTTCTTTAATTGGAAGATTAGTTTTCCAATGTTCCAGTTTTACATTCAAAGACTCTGGAACTTCTATAGACTGCATAGATCTCCAGAATGGTGTATCTTCTCTATCTGTAATATAGTGTAAGAATACAAAATCTCTAATGTTTTCAGATATATCATTAAAGGATTCGTTATAAATTTTAATCGTATTTTCATTATATCCTATTAATCGATGCATCAGTAAAAATGCTTGCTGAATTGTTGCCCCTATAGAGGAAGCCTCCATCGGCTCTACGAATATAGAGCTTAATCCTGTAGCTACACAGTTATTAATCCAAGCCCTGTCAATCTTTCCTGGATCAAATGAAAATGTTTTACCAATATTTATCTCGTGCCCAAAGTATTCTTCCACTTCTTGCTTGGCTTCTTCGGCTGTAATAAACTTGCTATTATAAATGTAACCATTACCATGACTGCCCCAAACAGGAAGCCTAAACATCCATCCAGAATTCATTGCTTGAGCTAATGTCCATAGATTATAGTTGTCTGTGTCCCCAGTTCTAAAAGTAATAGCAGAATCCATGGTAAGGTGTTCACCAAAAGATTCCCAAGTGCCACCAAGTTTTTTAATAAGTAGCCTTTTAAATCCAGTAGAATCGATATAAAAATCATAAGTATATTCTTTTTTGGCACCAATAATACTAGTTATATTGTTTGACTCGTCAATTTTTATATCCGTAATATCATCTTCATATATGTTGACTCCTAAATTAGCAGCAACTTTTAACAAGTATTCATTTAAAAGATTAGTGTTAAAGTGATATTGGTTAAACACGGCCTGCTCGTGATTGCCTATAAATCCAGTGCTAATTTTTGAGTTCCATAATCTACGAGGGTTTAGATAGTCTTCTCCTTCGGAAATTTGCTTAGCATACACTGGACGGTATTGAGCATACTGCTGGGCAAAAGTACTATCAACGCTATGCAGATAGTCTTTGCTGCCCCAGTCTTTAAACATAATGCCAGATTTATAGGTTGCACCGCATTCTTTAATAATATCTAGGTGGCTAATTCCTGCAAATTCCATAAACTCTTTAAAATGTTCTGTAGATCCTTCACCTACTCCAATTATTCCTATAGTAGGTGAATGCACAAGATCTACTGTTAAGCTAAGATGCTTTTTTAAAATAATAGCTGTAACGAGCCCAGCTGTGCCCCCTCCAACAACTAAGGTTTTCATAGTATTATCCCAAAGTGCTTAGCGATAGATAATATTGCCAGAATAGTCCAAAGAATATTGAACCAGATGATAGTAGGCAATGTCTTTACTGTAGATGACCAAATTAAAGCCAAGCTAGATACTAGGGCAAAGATGTATAGCCACCAGAACTGTCTACCCAAAAGAAGGCCAGGAAATATAATACAGATCTTTGTCATAAAGGCAAAGAACTCTACTGTATTAGGCTTATTCCAATAGGACTTAAATCTCATAGTTTTTAAGGCTTCTAGCCATTGTGTTCTAAATTTCATTTTGTGTACTCCAAATATGTAGGTGTTTTTTGCTTAGGTTTGATAAAAATTTGAGCTGTTATTCTAAGCTTGCTGGAAGACTGTATAGGGGTAACTAGATGAATCTCGTTAGCATCGTTTATAACTCCAGAATTAAAGTTTGGCATTACAACTTCCCAGATACCTGTTTTAGCAGATTTAAAAATAAACATTCCTCCGTCTACTGGCTCCCAGCTTGGAGTTAAATATAGAGTAACTGCCTTTGAAAACCCCATGTCTCCATGAGGAGGTATATATGATCCTTTAAACCATACATAAATCATTGCCGTTCCAACAATAGATTCATCTTCTTCGTGGTTAAGCACATTGTTTTTAATAAGCTCTGCTTCTAAAGCCTCTGCCAAAAGGTCTGGAATGGCAATACAAAGCACAGGAGCGCTATCTAAAACAATGTCGCTATCCCAACTATAATTAGTTTTAACTGCCAGCCCCGCATCTTTTGTTCTACCAAGCACTACATCTAAAGCAAGGTTTCGTAAAGAATCAACTAGGCTTCCAGTTAATACATCATTTAATACAATCATTTAAAAAGGCCTATCGTGCAGCCATGTAACAAGTGCGTATTTAGTACCAGAGGTAACTGGATGTGCGATGTGAGAGTAAGGATAGCTTGAAGGAAATACTAAAAGCATTCCTGGCTCAGGTTTAATTTTTATACCAAAGTTAATAAATTCAACATGTCCGCCTTCATAGTTATTATTTAAGTAAATAATTGCTGATATGGCTCTTCCAGATGCGGTATCTCCATCTGAGTGTGCTCCATATTCATTGCCAGTTGCATACTTAAGCATGTTATATCCCTCATGATGAACTTCAGATATATGATGTTTTTCTGCGTACGGAACGGTAGTTGCCAACAAAAGTAAATTCATTTGATTGTGAACGTTCTGAGCCACAACATTATTGTTTTTAGCATTATAAGTTATACCTAAATCGTAATTGGTTCTGTAGGTCTGATCTTCATTTGCACCAACAACCCTTGCTTTATTCCAATTTAAACCAGACTCTGGATTTTTACATTCAGCCTCAATTGCTTTAATTGTTTCTTCGGGGTTTGGCCAAGCGTTTTCAAAAATTTCAATACATCCTCCAACAGTTGTTGTAGGCTTTAGCTCACCTGGAAATATACCATTAATTTGTCTAGCCATTTATTTTTCTTTCTTTGGGTTTTAAAATATCCCAGTATCCACTGGGATTTCCAGCATATGATTGCCCAGTTTCAGTGTCAATTAATATCCACTTAGACGGGCACCTGGTTTTTATTGTAAGAGTTACTGCTTCTTCAGACTCTTCTATGTCTCTACCTTTACGAATTTTTTAACTCTTTCTCTTTAAAGCTAGTATACCATTTCTTATAATTAGAATCAAGAGATTTAATAGGAATTAGGGTATAATTAAAGCATGACTTCTGCCTTAAACTTCCCGTCAAATCCTACAAATGGACAGCAGGTTACTATTGGTACCCGCACCTTTGCTTGGGACGGAACGGCATGGCGTATTTATTCAAGCTCTGAAGAAGACCCAGTTTTAACACAGGAAGAAATTCAGGACTTCGTGGCCCCTCTTCTTAATCACTCAAGCCATACAAATTTAACCGCATCATACGATGATGACAATAATAAAATTCTTCTTACTGGAACTGCCACTATCAGCACTGAACAAATTCAAGATGCTATAGCACCGCTCTTTGAGCATGCCAGCCATACAAACATAACAGCGTCCTACGACGATGACAACAATAAGATACTTTTGACGGCGGAAGAGGCGGGATCCACAGTAACAGTATCTGAAACAGCCCCTACAAGTCCAATAGAAGGCAATATCTGGTACAATTCTTCTATAGCAAAGTTATTTATATACTACGACGACTTATGGGTTGAAGTATAACGGGAGACCAAAATGCCAGTTACTTTTCCAGCAACGCCATCTGTAGGTGACACCTACACTCTTGGCGAAGTTGCATGGGAATGGACAGGCGATTATTGGCAACAGATTCCAGGATCAAATCTTGGATCATTTTATGGATTTAAATATCTTCCAGTTTCTGGACAATTGTCTTTAGAAATTATAGAAGATGGAACAACAGAAGTAGTACTGCCAGATCAAAATCGTAGAAGTACTGATTATCGTGAATGGACATTTACAACACGAGAATTAGAATTCGAATGGTCTGAAGCAGATAAGTCTAATCTTATAGTGAGGGTAAACTAATGGCAACGCAAATTATTAATCTTGGATCAATCCGCTTTATTTGGAAGGGGGATTGGCTTAATACAACAGAGTATAAGTTAAACGACGTTGTTCGATATAATAATATTGTTTGGATTTATACAAATGAAGTTCCATCAACTGGCGAAGCCATCACAGATACAGATTATTGGACACGTATGGTAGAAGGTTCTGAAATTCCACCAACAGAAGGTCAGGCGGGCAAAGTATTAAAAACAGACGGAACACTCACATTCTGGTCAGACTCTTTTGATACATTTTTAATTGGCGAAGATATTACTGACTTTATTACAGCGGCAGGCTTAACAAATGTTGCTTTAGGTATTGAAGGATCTTCAAGCAGTTTTGTTCAGACCGCTCTTGTCAATACAGGAACAGGGTCTGGATCTTCCGCCGACTTCATTGCGTATGCTTCAAATGGTACAAATGAGTCAGGATGGATCGATATGGGTATTACCAATCAATCTTTCAATGACCCTACATTTTCGTTGACAGGACCTGGCGATGGATATGTATTTATGTCAGGTGCTATTGCAGGAGTTACTGCAGTAAGTCAGTATAGCGTTGCGGGCTCAAATCTAAATCTTATTACTGGAACTCCACACCAAATGATTGCAGGAGTAATATTTGACTTGGTTCTTCCAGTAGCTCCGACCCTAGAAGGTAGATACACAGTTGTTTCAGCACCAACCGCAACACAGGTTGTAGTTGCAGTTCCCGCAGGATACACAGCAGGAAACATTGCTTTAACATCAGTTATCAACTCTCAGATTAACAAGTTTACGGGAGATGGAAACCTAGTGCTTGCAACAGACTCTACTGGTTTATCTAATAATATTATTATTGCGGCGGGCGGACTACAAAGTGGTGCCGAGCAAATTGTTATCTCAACAACAGAAGTAGACTTCTCACAAAACGTAAATATTGTAGGAGATACCGCTCTTACTGGAACAGTATATGTAGGTCAAAATGCTAGAACATTTGAAACATCAGCAGACCTTACAAATCCAGGTGCAGTATTTGAATTAAATGGTGAGCCTTATGCACAGGTTGCAATTCATAACCAGTCAGCAAATTCATCAACAGACTTTATCGCATATGCCGATAGTGGTACAGATGCATCTGGTTGGATTGATATGGGTGTTACTGGCTCAACATTCTCACAATCAACATTTGGAATAACAGGACCACATGATGGTTATATATTCTATGAAGCACCATCAGTTACAACAGGTGCAGGAAATCTAGTAATTGCCACAGGAGCAAATGGAACCGATAACAAAATCATTTTTGCTGCGGGTGGATACGATTCTGGTAATGAGCAAATGTCAATTACCCCAGACCTTAATGTTCATATTGAAATTCCTACAGCCTCAACTTCACCATCAACAGGTGCATTAACAGTAGTCGGTGGTGTAGGTATTCAAGGTGACGTAAATATTGCAGGAGACATTACATTTGGAGGTGCTGGAACAACTCTTACAACAACTACTCTTACGGTAACAGATCCAATTGTTCGTGTAGGATCTTCTAATGCATCAGATGCAGTAGATCTTGGAATTGTAGGAGAATATACATCTGGTGGAGTAGTTAAATATACTGGTGTAGTCCGTGACGCATCTGATGGTATAGTAAAATTCTTTAAAGACACAACAGTTGCTCCTTCGGGAGGAACAGTTAACTTCTCAGGAGCAGGTCTTGCTTACGCAGACGTAAGAATGGGTGCAATAACATCAGGTGCAATTACAGCTGTCGGTGATGTTGGTATAACTGGAGGCCTTACTGCGACTGGTGGAGTAAATCTTAGCGGAACTGTAGACATTCAAGAATTAAGAGAAAACTTAGTTCCAGTATCATTATCTTCAAACGTTGGTACATTTAACTGGACACTTGGAAACATTTATTATATTTCAACTGCACCAACTGGTAATATGACTTTTAATTTTACTAATATGCCAACAGATAATGATAAGGTTATGACTATTAACGTTCTGGTAACTCAGGGTTCTACTGGATACATACCAACTACATTACAGGTTGGCGGAACAAATCAAACAATTCGCTGGCCAAATAATGCGGCACCGACTCCAACATCTTCTGCTGGTAAATTAGATATATTTTCATTTACATTTATTAGATCTGGAAGCTCCTGGATAGTTCTTGCAAACTCAAATCTAAATTACTAAAGGATAAAAATGCCATTTATTAGCAGCGTACGAGGAAGCTTTGGTCCTCAAGGTAGACTAAGAAATAGAACAGGTAGACTCGGCTCAGAGGCGACTGGTGGAACAATAACAGCTGCTGGTGGATATAGAATACACACATTTTCTACAGTAGGAACTTCAATTTTTACAGCTGACGCTTTAGGCACTGTTGAGTATTTAATTTTAGGTGGTGGCGGAGGAGCAAGCGGTGGAAACTCAGGAGTTTGGTATGGACCAGGTGGCGCAGGAGGTATTGTTAGAGAGGGATCTTTAACGCTTACTCAAATAAATAATGAAATTATTGTAGGTGCAGGAGGAACAGCTTCAATTCCAACAAACCAAGGCACAGGAGGCACAGGAGGCACTTCGTCATTTGCTGGATTTTCAGCAACAGGTGGTAATGGAGGTGGTCCAGGTCCTGGTGGAGCAAGCAATGCTGATTATTCTGGTTCTGGAGGCGGAGATGGAAGGTTTGCATCTGCAGGCGGAGGAGCAGGAGCTGGAGGAAATGCTTCTAGTATAAATGGTGGTCCTGGAAAATTTTCTTCAATATCTGGAACAAGCACTGGCTATGGCGGTGGCGGCGCAGGAGGGCAAGATGGTGACGGTTCTTCAAGTTCTGGCGGCGGCAGAGCTTCAATTGGTTGGCAGGGAGTTGATGGTTTAGGTGGCGGAGCCGCTGGAACAAGCTCAGGCTCTTCTTTCAGAGGTGGCTCAGGACTTGTGATAATTCGTTATCCAGTTTAATATAGACATTCATCAAATAATTTGATATACTGACTTTCAAGAGATAGGATAATTATGTCAGAAAATATAGATTCAATTGAATCAACAGAAGTTGCCGCCCCAGAAGCGGCAGAAGTGGAAACCGTATTCTTTGTAATAAAAGATAAAGACGGTCAATTCAAAGTAGTAACAGATATTGGGCAAAAGCTAAAGCTTGATAGAGTAGCAAACATTTCAGATATTCGTATGGGATGCCAAGAAATTTCTCGTGCTCTTGATATTAGGCAGACGGCGGAAACGGTAGTAAAACTACTTAATGCTCAAAATACATCCCCTACAGAGTAATATACCAAATACCGATTCGTTGGTATAATAACAATATGAGTTATCAATTAAAGGTAATTAAGGACTATCCAATTGGCTTCTGGCCGTTGGATGAGTCTTCTGGTAC
>Ga0315903_10007166_pt1 | contig 14013 bp, 10 predicted proteins | sample LakEriMetagenome_7_FD_203524 | JGI IMG/M metagenome (GOLD analysis project Ga0315903, IMG submission 203524) | Freshwater fungal communities from buoy surface, Lake Erie, Ohio, United States - Buoy 2 MA119 | ecosystem: Environmental > Aquatic > Freshwater > Lake | place: USA: Lake Erie, Ohio...
GCGTGACGTGGTCTCCACCGCCGTCGCCGGCGGGATCCCGGTGCCCGCCTTCATGGCGGCGCTCTCCTATTACGACGGCTACCGCCAGGCGCGGCTGCCCGCGAACCTCCTCCAGGCCCAGCGCGACTACTTCGGCGCCCACACCTACGAGCGCACCGACAAGCCGGGCACGTTCCACACCGACTGGCTCGGCCTGCGCCGTCCGGTCGCCGGCCACGCCTCCCACTGACCCCCGGGGCCCCACGATGACCAGCGCCTTCCTCGAACGGCTCTTCGGGCTCTCCGGCCGCACCGCCGTCGTGGTGGGGGGTACCGGCGTGCTCGGCGGGGCGCTCGCCGAGGGGCTCGCCGCCGCCGGGGCCTTCGTCTACGTCGCGGGCCGGGGCGAGGACCGCGGCCGGGCCTGCGTGGGGAGGATCGCCGACGCGGGGGGGGCCGCCGATTTCCTCCCCGTCGACGCCACCGACCGGGGGAGCGTCGCCGCCCTCCTCGACGCGGTGCTCGCCGGCCGCGGCCGCGTCGACGTCCTCGTCAACTGCGCCGGCGTCAATTCGGCGGTCCCCTACTTCGACATCGCCGACGACGACTGGGAGAGGATCCTCGACACGAACCTCAAGAGCACCCATCTCGGCTGCCAGATCTTCGGCAGGGCGATGGCCGAGAACGGGGGCGGCGCCATCCTCAACATCGGCAGCGTCTCCGCCGACAAGCCCCTCTCCAAGGTCTTCGCCTACTCCGCCTCGAAGGCGGCGGTGGTGAACTACACCCGCAACGTGGCCCGCGAACTCGCCCCCCGGGGCGTGCGCGTCAACGTCCTCTGCCCCGGTTTCTTCCCCGCCGAGCAGAACCGGAAGATCCTCTCCCCGGAGCGCACGGCGACGATCATGAGCCAGACGCCGATGAACCGCTTCGGCGACCCGGAGGAACTCGTCGGCGCGGCGCTGCTCCTCGTGGCACCGGTGGCGGGCAGCTTCGTCACCGGGGCCGAGTTGTACGTCGACGGCGGCTTCACCGGGATGCGGCTGTAGCCCGCGACCGATCCGGGGATCCCCGCCCGTCCCTCCGACGAACCCACCATGCCCCACTCCATCGTCATCTTCGGTGCCTCGGGCGATCTCACGAGCCGGAAGCTCGTGCCGGCGCTCTACAGCCTGTTCCGCGCCGGCACCCTCCCCCCCGACACGCGCATCGTCGGCTACTCGCGCACCCCCATGGCGGACGACGCGTGGCGGGCCGCGCTGCGGGAGACGACCGCGCGGCACGCCGAGGGGGGGTTCGACGCCGCGGCCTGGGAGACGTTCGCCCCCCGGATCTCCTACCAGCCGGGGGACGTCGGCAACCGGGCCGACATGGAGGCGCTGCGCTCGCGGCTGGCGGCGCTCGAGGGGAACGACCCGGCGACGCGGGTCTACTACCTGGCCACCGCGCCGCAGTTCTACGAGCCGGTGGCGACGGGGCTCGGCGACCTCGGGATGACGACCGAGGAGCGGGGGCCGCGGCGGATCGTCGTCGAGAAGCCCTTCGGCACCGATCTGGAGACGGCACGGCGGCTCAACGCCTCCCTCCACGCCGTCTTCGCGGAGAGCCAGATCTTCCGCATCGACCACTACCTGGGGAAGGAGTCGGTGCAGAACATCATCGCGCTCCGCTTCGCCAACACCATCTTCGAGCCGGTGTGGAACCGCCGCTACATCGACCACGTGCAGATCACCGTCGCCGAGGAGGTGCCGGTGGGACGGCGCGGCGCCTACTACGACGGTGCCGGCGTCCTCCGGGACATGTTCCAGAACCACCTCCTCCAGCTCCTCATGGTCACCGCCATGGAGGCGCCGGCGAAACTCCGCGCCAACGCGGTCCGCAACGAGAAGGTGAAGGTGCTCGACTCGATCCGGCCGCTCGCCCCCGCCGAGGTGGTCGCCGCCGGGACGCGGGGCCAGTACCGCGGCTACCTCGCCGAGCCGGGCGTCGCCCCGGCGAGCCGGACGGCGACCTTCGGCGCCGTGAGGCTCGAGATCGACAACTGGCGCTGGCAGGGGGTCCCCTTCTACCTGCGCAGCGGCAAGGCGATGAGCTGCCGGACGACGCAGATCGTGATCGCCTTCCGCCAGCCGCCGCTCGAGCTCTTCGGCGAGGGCCCCCACCGCACGACGCGCGAGGGGAACCGGCTCGTGATCCAGATCCAGCCCGCCGAGGGGATCCAGCTCCACTTCCACACGAAGGTTCCCGGCGGCGGCATGAAGCTCCGCTTCACCGACCTCGAGTTCAGCTACTCGAAGGAATTCTCCGGGCGTCTCCCGGAGGCGTACGAGCCGCTCCTCCTCGACGTCATGGCGGGGGAGGCGAGCCTCTTCGCCCGTTCCGACGAGGTGGAGAAGTCGTGGGAGATCATCGATCCGTTCGTGCAGGCCTGGGGCTCCGACGCCATGCCGCCGATCGACCTCTACGAGCCCGGCTTCTGGGGCCCCCCGTCGAGCGACGCCTGGATCGCCGCCCAGGGGCGGAACTGGTTCGACACCTGCCCGGTGCTGTGAGCGCCGTTCACGACGGCGGCCCGATTCCCGTGAGCGTCCCCCCCTCCCGCCGTCCCCCCTTCCCCGCCCCGGCGATCGGGAACGTGCGCCTCGCGTCGCCCGTCATCCAGGCGGCGCTCTCCGGCTACAGCGACCGGGCGATGCGGATCCTCGCGCGGCGCCACGGCGCCGCCTACTGCCTCGGGGAGGTCCTCCTCGACGCCTTCGTCGTCACCGCCGGCCGCAGCAAGCGCAACCTCGCGCGGCTCGCCCTCTCCCCCGAGGAGCATCCGGTGGGGGCGCAGCTGATGGGCTCGGTGCCGGAGGACTTCCCCCCCGCGGCCCTGCGGCTCGTCGAGGAGGGGTACGACGTCATCGACGTCAACTTCGGCTGCCCGGTGCGGAAGGTGCTCGGGCGCTGCCGCGGCGGCTACCTCCTCGGCGTTCCCGAGACCGCCCTCGAGATCGTGGCCCGGGTGCGCGACGCGGTTCCGGAGCGGGTGCCGGTGACGCTCAAGATGCGGCGCGGCCTCGACGGCTCGGCGGCGAGCGCCGACCGCTTCTGGACCATCTTCGACGGCGCCTTCGCCCGCGGCGTGGCCGCGATCACCGTCCACGGACGCACCGTGGAGCAGAAGTACGTCGGCCCGAGCGATTGGGAGTTCCTCGCCGCGGTGAAGCGGCACGCGGGGAGCCGGACGGTGTTCGGATCGGGCGACCTGTTCTCCGCCGACGCGGCCCTGGCGATGATGGCGACCACCGGCGTCGACGGCGTGAGCATCGCCCGCGGGGCCATCGGCAATCCTTGGATCCTCGGCCAGGCGCGGGCGGCGCTCGCCGGGGAGCCGATCCCGTCGCTCCCCGGGATCCACGAGCAGGCCGAGGTGCTGCGCGAGCACTGGGCGCTGGCGGTCGATCTCCACGGCGAGGCGCTCGCCGGGCGGCAGATGCGGAAGTTCGCCATCAAGTACGCCCGGCTCCACCCCGACTGGCTCGCCGTCCGCACGGCCTTCGTGTCGGTGCGGGTGAACGCCGACTGGCAGGCGGTGCTCGACCGCCACTACGCCGTCGACGGGCCGGGACGCGATCCCTCGGCCGACATCGACGAGACGGCCGAGTGCGGCGAAGCCGGGGCCTGAAGCGCGGCGACGATCTCGCGGCGCACTCCCTCTTCCCGCTCCCCGGCCAGGCGCGTGCGGAGCGCGGCGGCGATCGCGGTGTCGCCCCCGTGCCCCTCCGCCAGCGCGCGTCCGAGCGCCCAGGCGACGGCGCCGCGCACCGCGGCGTCGGGATCGTCGAGCGCGGCGACGAGCGCGGGGAGCGCGGCGGGGTCGGGCCGGTTGCCGAGGGCGATCGCCGCCGACCGCGCCATCCCGGCACGTTTCGCCCGCAGGATCGCCGAACCGCGGAACCGGGCCCGGAATCCCTCCTCGTCGAGCGAGAGGAGCTCGGCGAGGCCGAGCCGGCCCGTCCCCTCGCGCGGGAGGAGGGACGGCTCGGCCGAGCCCGGCGCGTGCCGGTTCCAGGGACAGACCTCCTGGCAGACGTCGCAGCCGAAGACGTGGTCGCCGGCCGCGGCACGCAGGCCCTCCGGCACCGGGCCACGCTGCTCGATGGTGATCGCGCTCAAGCAGCGCCGCGCGTCGAGCACGCGCGGCTCCACGAAGGCCTGCGTGGGGCAGGCTTCGAGGCAGGCGGTGCAGGTGCCGCAGTGGTCGACGAGGATCGGCGCATCGGCCGGGAGCGGGACGTCGGTGAGGAGGGCCGTGAGGAGGAACCAGCTCCCCGCCGACGGGTCGATGAGCATGCAGTTCTTCCCGAACCACCCCAGCCCGGCGAGCCAGGCGAACTCCCGCTCCGAGAAGGGGGCGGAATCGACCACGCCGCGCGCCCGGCATCCCGGCACCCGCGCCTCGAGCCAGGCGGCGAGGAGGTTCACCCGTCCCCGCAGCAGCGGATGGTAATCGTCCCCCCGGGCGTACGCGGCGACCCGCCCGGTGCCGGTGGCCGCCGGGGCGTGGCCGGGGAGCGGGTGGTCGGTGGCGAGCATCACCACCGAGCGCACCCCGGGGAGCATCCCGTCGGGCTCGCGCCGCAGCTGTTCGTGGCCGGCGAGCCAATCGGTCATCGGGCCGGCGAACCCCGCCTCGAGCCAGGCCCGGAAGGCCCGGTGCACCGCCGGGTCGCGTGCGGAGGGATCGGTGGAAGCGACGCCCAAACGGGAGAAACCGAGCCGCAGCGCCTCGCCGCGCAGCGCCCCCACGAGCACCGCCCCGTCGACCGGGGAGGCGGGGGGAACGGCGGGATCGGGGGGAGTCCGGGGCACCGCAAGCCACCGCACGGGAGGGGCCGGCGCCGGCGGCGGCCGGCGCCGGGGCGGGTGCAGAACTGGTCTGGACCCTCCGGGGGGATTCGCTATTGTCCCGCCTCCCCGGCCCCTTTCCCAGCCCCCGCCTCCCCGTGGAGACGACGCCGTGAACCGAGCGATTCCCGATCGATCCGCGCCATGCCGGCATGGCGCCACGGCATCGATCCCCGCGGCGACCCTGCGTCGTCGCACCGACATCGCGGCATGGCTCGCGGCTGCGGGCTCGATCCTCGCGGCGGGGGGATGCCAGACGCCGCCGCAGACGGCGGCCTACCCGGCGGCCTATCCCGCGAGCGCCTATCCGGCGCACCCGTCGGCCTATCCGGTCGCCACCACGGTCGCGCCGCCGGCCACCGGCGCGATCGGCCAGCCGGCACCCTACGGCACCTTCGCCGCCTCGCCGACCACCGCTCCCCCCTCGCTGCCGGGCCCGACGACCGGCACCCCGCCGGCCAACAGCTGGACCTGGGCGCAGAGCAGCCAGCCGACCGCGCCCCCCACGATCCAGCAGTACGGCAACCAGCTGCAGAACCAGGCGCAGCAATACGCCAATCAGGTCCAGCAGCAGCCGCAGCAGTGGGCCAACCAGGCGCAGCAATACGCCAACCAGCAGGGACAACAGCTCACGAACCAGCTGCAGAACACCGCCAACCAGTACGGCCAGCAGTTCAACAACCAGCTCAACCAGTTCAACGCGCAGACGCAGGCCGCGCTCCAGCAGCAGCAGCAGGCGCTCACCGGTCAGATGCAGCAGGCCACCAACCAGCTCCAGCAGGCGATGCCCCAGGTGCCGCAGCAGCAGACCGCCAACGGCAACTGGTGGCCGTTCACGAGCCCGGCCGGGATGCCGCCGGCGCGCTCCACGCCGGCCCAGCCGGTGAAATACTGACGCCCCGGCTCACTCCGTCGCGGCGGCGGCCGCGGCCATCCCCTTGAGGATGCAGTCCTTCACCGCCACGGTGTCGCAGCCGGTGAGCAGGTCGACGTTGGGGCGCGCCCGACGCACCTGACGCCGGTCGACGACGAGCATCCCCGTCGTCAGCTCCCCCGCCGTCTCCACGTCGGCCGCCACGCTCGAGCGCTCGAAGAGCTCGGGGTTCGTCGCGGCCACGAGCGCCACCACCTCCGGGAGGCAGGCCGACTCGGCGCCGAGGAGCTGACGCTGCGCGCGCCAGGCCCAGGGGAGGATGGCGCGGAAGAGGCGGCCGGCCCTCGAGAAGACGTCGGGGATGCGCTCGAGGAGGTCGAAGCCGAGGAGCACCTGGGCGGCGGTGTCCACCGGCAGGAGCGTCTTGGCGAAGGGCTCGCCGAGCACGTGCCGGGCCGCGGCCGGATCGGCGTGGAAGTTGAGGTCGGCCACCGGGGTCACCGTGCCCCGGGCCTGCGCGGTGCCACCGCAGACGATCAGGCCGCCGACGATCTCGGCGAGCGACGGATCGCGGCGCAGGGCGCGGGACAGGTTCGTGAGGGGCCCGAGGGCCACGATCGTCACCTCGCGTGGCCAGGCGCGGAGCGTCTCGGCGATGACCTTCTCCGAGGGGTGCGCGCCGTGGAGTTGCACGCGCGGCAGGTCGAGGCCCCCCAGGCCGTCCTCCCCGTGGAGGTTCCAGGGGATCTCGACCGCGCCGACGTCGGTCGGCGCCGCGCCGAGGCGCGGGAGGCGCGGGGGGTCGAGCAGCGTGACGAGCGACTGGACGTTCGCCGTCGCCTGCTGCGGCGGCACGCTCCCGCCGGTGGCGGTCACGGCGACGACGTCGAGCCGGGGATCGAACAGGGCCAGCGCCATGGCGACCGCGTCGTCGATGCCCGGATCGACGTCGAGAATCAGCTTGCGGGCCACGGTGTCGATCCGGGTCGGGGCGGCGGGGCGGATGTGGTGTAGTCTGGACGGACCGCCGAAGCCGTCGACCCATCGTACCCGGGCGAACGGTCCCGTGGCACGACATGGCGTCACGCCCCGCACGAGCCCCGCATGACCGCCGCCGCAGACACTCCCGACGGAGCCACACCCCCGGGGGAGGAGCCATCGGCATTCGCGCTGGCCGCGGGGATCTCCCGGGGCGAGCGCCCCGCCGCCGCCGTGGTCGAGGGGCTGGTGGCGGGGGTCCTCGACGGGCGGGTCGGGCTCGACGACTTCGGCCGCTTTCTCGTGGCCCTCGCCGATGCCGGGGAGACGACGGCCGAGATCGCCGGGGTGGCCGCGGCGCTGCGGGCGAGAATGGTGCGCGTGCCGCACCGGCGCGGGACCGTCGCCGACACCTGCGGCACCGGCGGCGACGGCTCGGGGACGTTCAACATCTCCACCGCCGCGGCGATCGTGGCGGCCGGCGCCGGCCTGGCGGTGGCCAAGCATGGCAACCGGGCGGTCTCGAGCCGCACCGGATCGGCGGACGTCCTCGAGCGACTCGGCGTCCGCGTCGACGCCCCGGCCGACGTCGCCGCGGCCTGCCTGGAGGAGGTCGGCCTCTGCTTCTGCCTCGCCCCGGTGCACCACCCGGCGATGAAGTGCGTCGGACCGCTGCGCCGCTCGCTCGGCCGGCCGACGGTGTTCAACCTCGTCGGGCCGCTGTGCAATCCCGCCGGAGCCACCGTGCAGGTGATCGGCGTGGGCCGCGCGGGGGCCCGGCTGCCGATGGCCGAGGCGGCCCGCCTCGGCGGTGCCGAGCGCGTGATCGTCGTCTCCGCGCCGCTCGCAGGGCCCGGGGAGAGGGTCCTCGACGAGGTGAGCCTCTTCGGACCGACCGACGTGATCGACGTCGGCCGCGCGGGCACCACGACGGGACGCTGGACGCCGGAGGACTTCGGCCTGGCCACGCGGGGGGCGAGCGAGATGGCGGCGCTCGCGGCGGACGGTCCGGAGGAGAGCGCCGCGGCGATCCGCGCGGTCCTCGCGGGCGAAGCCGGCCCGCGGCGCGACGTCGTCGTCCTCAACGCCGCGGCGGTGCTCTACGCCGCCGGCCGCGCGGCGTCGCTCGGCGCCGCGCGGGCCCTCGCCGAGACGGCGATCGACTCCGGCCGCGCCGCCGCCACGCTCGCGGCGCTGGCCGCGCGTTCCCAGACCGCACCGTCGGGAGGGGCCGCATGAAGAAGCTCGAGATCATCGAGCCCGGCGCCGCCGGGCCGCGGTCCGACGCCCGGCCCGCAGCGGCGACCCCGTCCTGCTGCGGTCATGGCGACGGCGCGGCACCGGCCGTGCGCCCCGCCCTCCGCTCCCTCGACGTCCTCACGCCCGCCGCCCCCCCCGCCCCGTCCTGCTGTGCGGGGAGCGCGCCCTCCGCGCCGTCCGACTCGTGCTGCTCCTCTCCCGACGCGGCACGGTCCGCCCCGAAAAGCTGCTGCGCCCAGGCCGACGTGGGCGAACTGGGCTGGACCTGCCCGATGCATCCGCAGGTGACGAGCCCCCGGCCCGGCGCCTGCCCGGTCTGCGGCATGGATCTCGAGCCGGTGGGGCAGGCGGCTGGCGCGGCCGACGATGCCGCCCGCCTGCGGCGCCGCCTCTGGATCTGCGGCGTCCTGGCCGCGTCGCTGATGGCGGTGGCGATGACGGGGATGGCCGCGCACGCCGAACTCGCCGGGGGACAGGGTTGGTTCGCGCGCTTTTCCCGACTGGCCGGGGGTGCCTGGGGCAATTGGCTGCAACTGGCGCTCGCCACGCCGATCCTCTTCTGGGGCGGGCGGTCGATCCTCGAGGGGGGCCTGGCCGGCTTCCGCCGCGGCCGGCCGACGATGTTCTCGCTCATCTCCCTGGGGGTGATCGTCGCCTGGGGGGTGAGCGTCGTGGCGACGGTGGCCCCGGGCATCTTCCCCGCCGCCTTCCGCCGGCACGACGGCAGCGTGGAGGTGTTCTTCGAGTCGGTGGGGATGATCGTCGTGCTCGTCCTCGTCGGCCAGGTCCTCGAGACGCGGGCCCGGCGCGGCACCACCGCCGCGATCCGGGCGCTCCTCGACCTGAGTCCGCCCACCGCGGAGCGGGCCGACGACGGCCGCGTCGTGGCGCTCTCGACGGTGCGGCGGGGCGATCGGCTCCGTGTCCGCCCCGGCGGCCGGATCCCCACCGATGCCACGATCGAGGAGGGGACCACCACCTGCGACGAGTCGCTGCTGACGGGGGAGCCGCTGCCGGTGGAGCGCGGCCCGGGCGACCGCGTCCTCGGCGGCGCGATCAACGGCGCGGGGGTGATCGTCGTCGAGGCGGCGACCGAGCCGCACGACGCGCTCGTGGCCCGGATCGTGCGCCTCGTGCGCGAGGCCCATGCCCGCCGCGCGCCGATCGAGCAGCTCGCCGACCGGATCGCGGCGGCGTTCGTGCCGGGAGTGCTCCTCGTGGCGCTCCTGACGTTCCTCGCCTGGGCCCTCTTCGGCCCGGAGCCGAGGATGGCCCTCGGCCTCCTCTCGGCGGTGAGCGTGCTCGTCATCGCCTGCCCCTGCGCCCTCGGTCTGGCGACCCCCCTCTCCATGACGGTGGCCATCGGCCGCGGCGCCTCCTCCGGGATCCTCGTCAGGAGCGCGGACGCCATGGAGAAGCTCGCCCGCGTGCGCACGCTCGTCCTCGACAAGACCGGCACGCTCACGCTCGGGCGCCCGCGGATCGTCTCCGGGCTCGCCGTGACCGATTCCGGCACCGAAGGCGCCCGCGACGCCGATCTCGCCTCCCCCCCCCCGGCGCTGCGGACCCTGCTCGCGCTCGCCGCGAGCGTGGAGGCGTCGAGCGAGCATCCCCTCTCGCGGGCCTTCGCCCGGGCCGCCGCCGAGGCGGGGCTCGACGTCGAGCCGGCGGTCGACACCACCGCCGTCGTCGGCCGCGGGATCGTCGGCCGGGTGGGGGGCCGGGAGGTGGCGGCGGGGAGCGAGCGGTTCCTCGCCGAGCGCGGCGTCGATCCGGCGGCGTCGCCGGCCGCGGCGACCGCGGTCGAGCGGGCCCGGGAGGCGGGCTCGACGCTCGTCTTCGCGGCGGTCGACGGCCGATTCGCCGGGTTCTTCGAGATCTCCGATCCGCCGCGGCCGGAGGCGGCCGCCGTGATCGCGGCGCTGCGTTCGAGCGGCCTCGACGTGGAGATGCTCTCGGGCGACACGCCCCAGGCGGCACGCCACGTGGCGCGGCTGGTGGGCATCGACCGGGCCGAGGGGGGGCTCTCGCCGGAGGCGAAGGCCGATCGGGTGACCCGCCTGCGCGACGACCTGCGCGGCGCCCGGAGCGTGGTCTTCGTGGGCGACGGCATCAACGACGCCCCCGCCCTCGCCTCGGCCGACGTCGGCGTGGCGATGGGGAGCGGCGCCGACGTGGCGCTCGAGACCGCCGACCTCACGCTCCTCTCCGGGGGCCTCGCGGCGGTGCCGCGGGCGGTCACCCTCGCCCGGGCGACGATGAAGAACGTCCGCCAGAATCTCCTCCTCGCCTTCCTCTACAACGTGCTCGCGATCCCGGTCGCCGCGGGGGCCCTCTATCCGCTCCTCGGCCACGTCACGAGCCCGATGCTCGCCGCGGCGGCGATGAGCGTGAGTTCGCTATCGGTGATCGCCAACGCCCTCCGCCTGCGGTCGCTCGACCTCTCGGGCGCCGAGGACGATCCGGGGGACGCGCCGGCGGCGTGACGGCGCCCGCCCTGGTCGACGGGATCGCGTCCGCGGGGCACGGGCTCCGGCCATCGGCTCGAGTCGGGTCCACCGATGGCCCGCCGTGCGGCGAATCGACGCCATCATCACCGCACGACGTGCGGCGATTGTGCGATCGATCCATGAGAACAAGGGTTGGCCCGAGTTCCGTTGGGACGAAGGCCCGGTCCTGCGCGCCCTCGTCGAGACCCGCCACCGGCAGGGGACGCACGACCGCCATGCTTGTATTTTGGGAATCGCATTCCCATAATGCAATAATGATCCCCCGCAGCCAGCTTGCGAATGCGGTTTTGAAGGGCCTCGCGCGGGCTCCTGCGGTCGCCCTGCTCGGACCGCGGCAGTGTGGAAAGACGACCCTCGCCCGTGAGCTTGCCGCCCGCCACGGAGACGCGGCACGCGTGTTCGACCTCGAACACCCGGCCGACGAGGCGGCGCTCCGCAATCCATTGCTGGCACTCGAGCGGCTGCGGGGCCTCGTCGTGATCGACGAGGTGCAGCGGATGCCGGAGCTCTTTCCGGTCTTGCGGGTGCTCATCGACCGCCCGGGCACACCCGCACGGTTCCTGCTGCTCGGCAGCGCGTCGCCGCACCTCGTGCGGGGCGTCACGGAGTCGCTGGCAGGGAGGGTCGCGTTCGTGGACATGCAGGGCTTTTCCCTGGACGACATCGGCCCCGCAGCCGAGCGGATACTGTGGCTCCGCGGCGGATTTCCACGATCGTTTCTCGCCGCGGACGACGAGGCAAGCTTCGCCTGGCGCAACGATTTTCTCAGGAGCTTCTTCGAGCGGGACTTCGGCACGCTTGGCCTCGGGGCCACGCCGGCGTCGCTCGGCAGACTCTGGAGGATGGTCGCGCACCACCACGGCCAGTATCTCAACGCCTCGGAGTTCGGCCGGTCGCTCGGTGAGACCCACAAGACGGTGCTCCGGCATCTCGAAATGCTGGCGGCGGCGTTCATGGTCAGGCTCCTGCCGCCATGGTTCGAGAATCTCGGCAAGCGGCTCGTGCGGCGTCCGAAGATCTACGTCCGCGACAGCGGCCTGCTCCACGCGCTCCTCGGCATCCCCGATGAGTCGGCATTGCTCGGGCATCCGAAGCTCGGGGGGAGTTGGGAGGGTTTCGCCATGGAGCAGATCGTCGCTCGCCTTGCCCGCGATGACTGCCATTTTTGGGCGACCCAGTCGGGGGCCGAACTCGACCTGCTGACGACGATCGGTGGCCGCCGCGTGGGATTCGAGTTCAAGGTTGGCGACGCCCCGAAACTCACGCGATCGATGGCGGTCGCCCGCCATGATCTCGCCCTCGACCGGCTCTTCGTGGTCGCGCCGGTCGCCACTGCCTACTCGCTCGCGGCCGGCATCGATGTGGTGCCACTCCAGGCTGCGATCGACGCCGTGACCGCCGGCACGCCGCAGCCTTGACGACCGCTGTTCACGAGCGTTCGGACCCGGCGGACGAGAGCGTCGGGAAGAGGGCGTTGAACGGGTCGAGCGTTCAAGGGGGGAGCTGGAAGGCGCTCACTTTCACACCCCCACGAGCGGCACGACGAGTCCGTCGTAGGCCAGCTCCACGCCGGGCGGCAGCGCGGCGCTCGTCGCCGCGTGGTCGAGCTCGTGCCCGAGATGCACGAGGATCGTGCGCTTGGCCCGCACGCGCTCCGCCACGGCGAGCGACTCCTCCAGCGAAAAATGCGTCGGGTGGCGCGCGGGGCGGAGGCAGTCGAGGATGAAGACGTCGAGGCCGCCGAGGCGCTCGAACGTCTCCTCGGGGATCGAGTTGGTGTCGGTGCAGTAGGCGAGGTCGCCGAAGCGGAAGCCGAGGACGTCGAAGACGCCGTGGCGCAGCCGCAGCGGCACGACGCGGCAGCCGAGGAGATCGAAGGGGTTCTCGTCGACGCGCTCGATCGCGAGCTTCGGCACGCCGCCGCCGGGGAGCGGCATCGGCTGGAAGGCGTAGTCGAAGGCGCGGCGGATCCGCTTCTCCACCTGCTCCTCGCACCACACCGGGATCGGCCCGCCACGCCAGTGGCACAAGGGGCGCACGTCGTCGAGGCCGTAGAGGTGGTCGACGTGGTCGTGCGTGTAGAGCACGGCGTCGACGCGGCCGATCCGCTCGCGGAGGAGCTGCTGGCGGAGATCGGGGGTGGTGTCGACCAGGAGCGTGCCGCCGGGGAGGCCGAGGAGGACGCTCGTGCGGGTGCGTTTGTTGCGCGGGTCGTCGCTCTGGCAGACGGCGCAGGTGCAGCCCACCGTCGGCACGCCGACGCTCGTCCCCGTGCCGAGGAAGACGAGCGACCCGGCGAAGTCGCGGAACGGCGTGGCGGGCGGAGAGGACGACATGGGGCGCGGCGCGGGCATCCGGGGCGACGGGGGGCCGACCGGCATCGTAGCAGCCCGGCCCGGGGCGGCCGGGGCGGCGCGGGGCGTCAGCGCGGGCCGAGACGCTCCTCGAGCCACGGGGCGAGCTTCTCGAACCAGGCCTCCGCATGGCGGACGAGCCCCGGCCCGCTGAAATGCACCCCCCTGCCGCCGCCGTCGCGGCTCCCGGCACCGAGGAGATCGGTGTCGGGTCCGGGCAGCGCGAGGCCGTCGCGGCAGACGGCGGCCTGCGCGGCGCGGATGTCGGCCGACGACTCGTCGCCGGGGACATGGTAGGTCGCGCGGGCCACGAACCAGGGGACGTCCCGGCCGAGGGCCTCGCGCGAGCCCGCGATCAGGCGGGAGAGCAACGCCCCGTGGAGGCTCCCGGGGAGCGTGCGCGACCGGTCGGCCTGGTTGGCGTCGCTCTCCCCCTGGTGCCAGAGGACCGCGCGGCACCCCTCCGGGCCGCACTGCCGCAGGCGCGCGACGAGCGTCGCGAAGGCGGCACCGTCGCTCTCCCAGGCGCCGTCGGGACGGCGCCGCACGCGCCCTTCGAGCGTGGGGGGATTCGGGAAGGGGACCCCGGCGGGGAGCCATTCGCGCACGCTCGTGGCACCGATGCCGGTGGAGACGAAGCCGACCGGCACCCCGAAGCGCTCCGTGAGGAGATCGCCGAGCGGGGGCTGGAAGCTGCCGCCGTCGCCGCTCGCGCCCGGCTGCGGATCGGCGGCGGGGCGCCAGGAGCCGTCGGGGGCGAGGGTCGAGACGAGGTCGCACGCCGGTGCGAGCCGGGCCTCGCCGTGGTTGGCGGAATTGGACTGGCCGGCGACGACGAAGACCTCCCCGACGCCGACCCGGTCAACGACCGCGTCGGGCTCCGCCGCCCCCGCGCGGCGGATCTCGAGCCGGTGCCAGCCGCCGGCAGGGGCCGGGATCGCGCCGACGAAGCGCTCCCCCTCGCGCGCGAGCGGATGCCAGGGCGCGTCGGGCGGGACGACGACACGGGCCTCGACGAGCGTGCCGGCGGGAAGGGCTCCCTCCACGACGACGGGGACGAAGCCCGCGTCACGACTCCGCCGCTGGACCACCTGGCGCTCCACCGGGGAGAGGACGCGGAGCCCCTCGGCGGCGGCCTGCATCGGCCAGCCCGAAGCGGCGAGCA
>Ga0315903_10007169_pt1 | contig 14004 bp, 19 predicted proteins | sample LakEriMetagenome_7_FD_203524 | JGI IMG/M metagenome (GOLD analysis project Ga0315903, IMG submission 203524) | Freshwater fungal communities from buoy surface, Lake Erie, Ohio, United States - Buoy 2 MA119 | ecosystem: Environmental > Aquatic > Freshwater > Lake | place: USA: Lake Erie, Ohio...
TTGTATAAATATATCATCAAATTGATTCTTATTTTCCATATCTCTTATTTTTTCTTCAATATCCCAGAGCTGACTATTTATTAAATATAATTTATCAAATATTTTTTTTTCTATATTTTTATGAAGGCCTAATAATAGTTTTAATTCTTTGTTAATATTGTTTAATTTATTTGTATTTTTTATTTTTGATAATTTAATTTGTAATATACTAATTTTATCTATCAATTCTCCAATGGATACTGGTATATATATTATATTTTTTTTATTCATAATATTAATTTAATATTTTTTTGATATTCTTTTATTATATAGCTATGGATTGTTTTTTCTGTTTCAATATCAGAAAATTGTTTCATATATTCTGAAGAATTTCTAGATATCTGATGACAAATTTCATCATTTTTGCAACACCAAGAAATTTTTTCTTCTATATCTTCTAATGAATCATCTAATGGAATATAGTGTTGCCATGGAATTAATAAGCCTTCCATTAGCCAGCTTTCTACAGATGGTTTAGGCATGAGTAACAAAGAGTTTGATTTGAGTGCCCAATTAAGTCCAGAAGCCTTATCATTTCCTTCCATCATTATTATGAATTTATATTTTAATTGTTCTTCTATATTCATTATATTACTATCAAATAATTTATTATTTTTAATTGAATAATTATCTATATGATTATTAGAATAAAATTTAAAATTAAATTTTTTATTATATTTTTCAACTAATTGTCTCCTATTGGGAGTTTTGAATAATCCAGTAATGTGGTTCCCTCTCCATACCGGCTCATTTATTTTATCTTTCCATAATGTATTATTTAATGGTAATTTTAAAGATCCCCAATGTCTATCATATTGTACATTAAGTAATATACCTTTATTTTTTGAATTTATTAATCTTGTTTTCATTAAAACTGGTAAATTATTATTATCATATCCATCACCACTTATAGATAAACAAGGAATATTAATATTAAAAATATTTTCATCCCAATAAAAATAAGGATATAAAATTCCATGTTCTGTAGAGAGAGTATTATTTAAGAGATAATATTCCGGACCTCTATAAAAATAAATTTGATCTTGTTTAAACTCATAGTATTTTTTATCAATGACTATTTCTATAGTTTTATTAAAATAATCTCCAAAATAATATTTTATTCTATCTTCTTTATTCATTTTTGCTCAGTGCTTCATTAATAGAATGACTCATATTTATATCTTTAATTTTATAGTTTGCGACTCTTAGATTGTCATCATGAGGTTTATGATATATATTTTCTTTAATATTAACAAAAGTATATTCTTTGATTATTTTTGACATTCTATCATAAAGATCACTATCTTCGTATCCCCACCCTTCTAATTTTTCATTGTATCCTTGAATTTTGTCAAATATATTTTTGTCAAATAAAACTATTCCCCAATGAACAACTGTCGTGTGCCTGCCAGAATAGAATCTACTATCTAGTAGTGGTAATGAATCACAAATCATGTCTAAAAATGTTGAATTAATTAAAATATGATCTATATCTATTTTAAGGACATATTTATTTTTAGTATTTTGAATACATAAATTACATGCTTTACTAACATTGTAATATTTTTGATTATCTATGCGCAGGTGTTTTATCTTGTTGTTATTGTTTATAAATTGCAAAACATCAGAATCATCAAGAATAGGTGGATTAGATGACCAATCTAGTATAACTATTTCGTCTACTTTTTCATGGACTATCCATGAAGATAAGCATTCTATGATTCTGTCTGTTCTATTCATAACACAAACAGCTATTGAAATTTTATCTGTCATTTTTTTTCCATTTACCAATTGGACATTCCTGATCTGCCCAAGCTAATTTATTTAGGAATATTTTTTTATTATTTATATTACATCCACATATAGTACATTGACTATTTTTAGAATCAAAATCTTTACAAGATAAACATATATTATATCTTTCATTGATTTCTTTTTGGGATGATTTTGGAAAACCAAGCCATATATGAAACCAGAGAGATTTAAGAAATGTTATTAGTCTTAATGATAGATGGGGCATTGTCTATTTGGATTATAGGAGAAAAATTATTGTTATTATCTAGAAAGTAAATAGATAAGTATGATACTATTGTGTCTGATGGAAGCCATCTAGGAGAACCGTCAGTTAAACTTATGCATAATCTACTGCCATTTTTTTTATGATCTATAGTAGTAATATATTTTTGATCTTCTAAAGCAAAACAGTTTCCAGATTTTAGTTCTTCTAAATATTTAGTAATCATATATTATTTTTTATAAAAGATCCAACAACCTTCTTGAGTATGTATATTTTGACTTCCCAATAGTTGATCAACAGCTTTTTTAACTCCGGGCCATTGTGAATATCCATAATCATGACCAGCTAAAATACCACCATTTTTTACTTTAGATAACCATAATGTAATATCTTCTATAACACAATCATAATCATGACAAGCATCTATGAATATTATATCTATAGAATTATTTTCATATAAATTATTGGCTTCTTTTGATGATAACCTTATTGGATTGATAGTATTTTTAATTGGTTCTATATTAGATAAAAATAGTTCATATAATTTATCTGTTTTGACAAAAATATCATTTTGATGAATATGCTCATTAGGAGATCCTTGCCATGTATCAATGCAATCTAAAACTATATTTTTGCCAGAATTAATAATCTCTACAGCCAAAAAGGCTGAACTTTTACCTTTCCATGATCCTATCTCTATTATTCTTCCTCCTTCGGGACATAATTTAACAAATTTCTTATAGAGATTCGGATAAGTGAACCAGTTTTCACCAAAATTTTGGTTTTGATATATATGATTCACGGCTTGTATCCATATTCAGACCATTCTTCAAGCAATTCCTCGTCTTCTATCTCATTAAGTTTTTGCTTAAATTGATGTTTGATTTTTTGCTTTGCTCTAAATTCTTCAAAATTTTCTTTTTTATTGAGAATTTTATTGTCTTCTATTGTCTTTTTTCTCTGTGTTTTTCTATCGTCTTCTTCAAAATTTTTCATTTCTATGTCCTAGTTACGAAACATTGGCTACATTAATATACACTGTATCGATCTCATGTCAAGCACAAAAACACTAAAAAAAGTACTCTTGACAGTGGCCAAAAAAGCTTTATCTGTTATACAGCCGGGGTGAGATAATACTTCTTAAACATACTTAAATATTCTAATGAAAAATACAACACTTGTTACTGGTATATGGGATCTTGGTCGATCAGAACTTGGTGATGGATGGAGCAGGAGTTTCCAACATTACATAGACAACTTTAAGAAACTGCTGGAATCTAATAAAGAAACCCCAATGGTCATCTTTATAGACCCATCTGTAGAAAATATAGTATGGGAAATTAGGGATAAAAGCAATACTGCTGTTGTTCATCACCCAAAAGAAAAATTCAATAGCAATTTTTTCCCATTTTATGACAAAATACAAGAGATCAGAACTAGTGAAAAGTGGCTAAATCAAGTAGGATGGCTAAAAGATAGTACCCAAGCAAGACTAGAGTGGTATAATCCTATGGTTATGAGTAAGATGTTCTTACTGCATAATGCTAAATGCTTTAATTTTTTTGATACAGAATATCTTTTTTGGATAGATGGAGGTATTACCAATACTATACATCCAGGATATTTTTACCACGATAAGGTAATAGATAAAATAGAAAAATTTGTAAAAAAATTCTTATTTGTTTGCTTTCCATATGAAACTAATTCTGAAATTCATGGATTTGACATACAAAAAATGAGAGAATATGCTCATTCTGATACTGTTAACAGAGTGGCAAGAGGAGGTTTTTTTGGAGGACACAGAGAATATCTTTCATCTGCAAATGATTCATACTATGGATTATTAAGAGACACATTAAATAATAATCTTATGGGTACTGAAGAAAGTATTTTTACATTAATGACATATATTGATCCTGATATATATGAGTTTGAAACTATAGAAGACAACGGATTGCTAGGCACATTTTTCGAGAATGTTAAAAATGATAATATCAAATTAAAATATAAGAATGATAAGCCCAGACTACATACAAATAATGATACTATTATTTATATCAATACTTTCAATTCGCCAGAACAATTACAGATGGTGGTAGATTCTTTCGAACAATACGACAAGAATTTCCTAACTAAAACCAAAACATTCTTAATTAATAATTCTACCAATGAAAGTTTATTTGAAAAATATGATATTATTTCTAAGAAATATAATTTTGAAGAAATAAGAAAAGGAAATATTGGTATATGTGGAGGTAGACAATTAAGTGCCGAGCATTTTGCTGACACAGGCGCCAAATACATGTTATTCTTTGAAGATGATATGTTATTAGATTTAAATTCATCAACTTGTAATTTTGGTTTCAAAAAAAATGTTCCGGACCTATTTAATACTATTATCAGAATAATGGATAAAGAAGATTATGATTTTTTGAAATTAACATTTAGTGAATTTTATGGAAATAATTCCGAACAATGGGCATGGCATAATGTACCCATGGAAAGAAAAAAGGAATATTTTGGAGACATACATAAAAAACCACTCACAAAGTACAACTGCATAAAATCTTTTAACGGAACACCATATGCAGAAGGAGAGGTTTACTATTCAAATTGGCCTCATATTATAGGTCAAGAAGGCAATAAAAAATTATTCCTCGATACAAAATGGGCTCATCCTTTTGAACAAACCTGGATGAGTCACATCTATACTCTCACAAAACAAAACGAAGCTAGACCAGCTATTTTACTCGCAAGTCCTATTACTCATAACAGGGTTCATTTTTATGGTGCAGAAGAAAGAAAAGAAAACTAAACTCGTTACAAGAACAACAAAAAAGTCAAAAAAAGACCAGGATCTTATTTTTGTACAAATAGCTTCTTATAGAGATCCTCAATTACTTATAACTCTTAGAGAGATGATTAGCAATGCTTCTCATCCAGAAAATCTTAGAATAGGTATAGCGTGGCAACACAGCGAAAATGATGCGTGGGATAAACTGGATGAATTTAAGGACGATCCAAGATTCAGAATAATAGACATTAACTATAAGGATTCTAAGGGTGTATGTTGGGCAAGAAATGCTGTTCAACAATTATATGATAATGAAAAATATACTCTTCAACTAGATAGTCATCATAGATTTGTAAAAGATTGGGACAAAATCCTAATTGAAATGCTTACAGATTTACAAAAAGAAGGATATAAAAAACCATTAATAACAGCATATATCCCCAGTTTTGATCCTGATGCTGATCCAGAGAAAAGAGTTCAAGAGCCTTGGAAAATGAATTTTGACAGATTCATACCAGAGGGAGCAATTTTCTTTTTGCCAGCATCTTTTGACTCTTTTAATGATAAAAATAGACCAGTAAGAGGAAGATTTTATAGTGCTCATTTTGCATTTACTCTTGGTCAATTTTGTATCGAAGTTCCTCATGATCCTAATTATTATTTTCATGGAGAAGAAATTAGCATCGCAGTTAGGGCATATACTCATGGATATGATATTTTTCATCCACACAAAGTTATTTGTTGGCACGAATATACAAGAAAGGGTCGATCAAAACAATGGGATGATGATCCTATCTGGCCACAGAGAAATAATGAAGCTCATTTAAGAAATAGAAAATTATTCGGTATGGATGGTCTGACAAATGATATTGATTTTGGACCATATGGTTTTGGAAAACAAAGAACCCTTGCTGATTATGAAAAATACTCAGGAATATCTTTTAGTAAAAGAGCTGTTCAGAGATATACATTAGATCATAAAGAAGCTCCAAATCCATATGATTTCAATTCTGAAGAAGAATATCAAGCATCTTTTCTAAAAATATTCAAGCATTGCATAGATGTAGGATATTCTCAGGTTCCAGAAAATGACTATGATTTCTGGTGCGTAGCCTTTAAGGATGGTAATGATAATGATATTTATAGACAGGATGCTGATCTGGCAGAAATCAACAGAATGAAGAATGATCCAGATGGTTATTGTAAGGTTTGGAGAGAATTCCCTACAGAAGTAAAACCGGTAAAATGGGTTGTTTGGCCGCATAGTATATCAAAAGGCTGGTGTGATATGATACAAGGCATCCTTCCATGACAAAAATTAGGTTTCATAGAGTTGACAACCAAGGCTGGGGAAGGTATCATGCTATTTGGTTCAAGAAGTTTTCTAAATACTTAGAACAATACTTTGAGGTAGAATGGAAAGATTATTACGATCCTAATAATCAGGTAGCATCTGCTAGACTAGAGATGCAATCTGAAATAGGTTCTTTTGGATATAATCCTCCTTTAAGTGATGTTGATTGTGTTATAGAAAATCTAGATACCAAACAATTCATAGTATTAACATTTACAGAATATTTTAATTCATATGTGGTACACTATTTAAAATCTCCTTTTTGTCAAAAATTATTAACAGCACACTACAGTAATCAAAATACCTACTACTGGCTTAAAAGAGATAATGTTGTACATCAATTAGATAAAGTTAGTCCATGGTTTTTTGGGTCTATAGATGAGTGGGATATAAATAAATATAGAAATATCAGAAATGAAACACCAGAAACAGAGTATAATGACACAATTTTTTGGAAAGGATCAGGCATAGGGTCTTATAGAAAAGTTATACAAATACTTTCAGATAAGAAAGTATTGGATACTCAAACTATGCCATTTGATATTTATATGGAAACTCTAGCTAAACAAAAAGTAGCATTAGCATATTATATGGATTTAGATAGATATAATACCCCATATGATTATCCTGGAGAATTTTGCTATAGAGATATGGAATATTGTGCTTTAGGAGTCCCATTCATAAGAATAGAATATAAAGACAATGTTTATGACGGACTATATCCTAATAAACACTATATTAGTATACCTAGAGAAAAAGCATACTCTACATACGACAAAGAAGGAGATGAAGGAGTGGCTAATTTAATTATTGAAAAATTTAATGAAGTTAAAGACGATAGAGATTTACTAAGATATATTTCAGCAAATCAAAAAGAATGGTTCGATAAATATGCCATGTGGCCTCATAGTGCAGAATTTGCTATGAAATTAACTGGAGTTGACAAATGGATTTGAAAGACCTCACTATAACCACCTGTCTCTATTATGATCTGTTTGGAACAGAATTCGGAGGCAGGGTTCATCCAAGATATAAGTACTTTTATGGACTACTATCCATGCTTAAAATGGATTGTGGCATTGCTTTATATTGTTGGGAAAAAAATATAGAAGAATTAACTCAATTTATAGTTGAAGAAGGATACTCCCACAGATTAGAACAAATAAAATTTATTCCCTATGACCTATATAAAAGTCCATTATATAATGTTATTAGATCTATCAAAAATATAGAGGAACAAAAAAAATCTGATAGAACTTATGATTTGATGCAAGCAAAGTTTCTAATGACAAAAGATACTATTCTCAATAATCCATTTAATACTAAGTATTTTTACTATATGGATGTCGGATTGTCGAGTTGTGCATTATTTCCTTTTAAGTATCTTCCATTTAAAGACCATATGTTTAAAAAATGGTCCGACTGCTCTCTTTTTGATAATAATCTAGTTGATGCATTAATTAATCAAATTAAATTAGATGAAAACAGAGTTTTGTTATGGTTATTAGAAAGCTTTAATCACTGGATAGATCCTGAACATTTAAATACGATAGAACCAAAATCTATCATAGGAGGACTATTTGGAGGAACAAGAGACCCTATGATTAAATTTTGTGATGATATTACTGAGCGTTTTATAGATATGGTATCTAATAAAAATACATTATATTTAGATGAAGTTATAATGACTATAGAATATAACTACAACAAAGAAACATATAACACTAAGAATTTTGATGTTTGGTATCATGAAGATAGCGGAGATTGGTGTCAGGATGCAATTATTGGAAAAAAGAGTTTTTATAAAACATTCGAGGAGATTATAAATAATGGAAACTGATCATGTCGGAAGATTCTTAAATCCTGATGGTGGATATTTAGATATTAATGGATTTCCTATTACTGGATGTACTTCGTACAAAGGTATAACTGCTATGCAGCACGATGCAGCATTTTCCACTTTTGAATCTTTACTAAAAACTATAAGACCAGCAAGAGTATTAGAAATAGGAACAGCAGCCGGAGGATTATGCTTATTTATTAGACAAGTACTTAATGATATAGGATTAGAGAATACACCTATAAAAACATTCGATATCTACGACTGCTCAACACATAGAGTACTAGAACAACAAAATAATACTGAAGTTATTTATGAAAACTTATTTTCTAAAGACTATATTCAATTAGAAAAACCAGAACTGATTGAAGATTATATTAAATCTGAAGGAGTAACATTAGTATTGTGCGATGGAGGAAATAAAATAACAGAATTTAAAACTATAGCACCTCTTATCAAACCTGGAGATGTAATTATGGCGCATGATTATGCTCCAAATATTGATTTCTTTAAAGATAATATAATGAATAAGATTTGGTGCTGGATGGAGATACAAGATTCCGATATTTCAGAAACTTGTGAAGATAATAATCTAGAATCATTTATGTCAAATGATTTTGAAAAAGTTGTTTGGGTATGTAAAAAAAAGGTATAATAACATGAAAACTTTAATATTGGTACTTTGTCTATTTGTCGTCAATGATTTTTGCTTTGCTCAATTCGGAAGAGATCACACCGATATATTTGCTGGCAACAGTACAGCATACAGAGATGTTACTGCTGGAGGATCTTATCAAAATGGAGCAGCTAATATGATTAGGGCTCAAGGACAAAACGCTGCTGATATGTCTTTAGCAAACATGAATAATCAATTTGCTTTGAGTTTGGGTCTTGATAATAGTTTAAAATACGTTGAAACTTATTTCAAGAAAAGACAAACCAATATGTATTATAGAGATCTTGAAGATTGGCAAAAAAGATTCAAGGCACAAATGAAGAAATATGGGGGAGGATTAACCAGAGAAGACATTGAATATATGTACTATAGAACTAGGTGACTTTCTTGATGTCTGGCAATAGTATGCCGTGTCCCTCATACTTTTTATTATTTGAGTACTTGTTATTAGATAAGTGCATCACACTTTTAGAAAATATATTTATATAATCATCTGTGGTTCTTAAAGACTGCCCTAGTTTTACTCCTTTAGATCCTCCTAAAGATCTAGCATAGGATAATAATAGAGCAGCATATCCAACAGCAAATGGATTACTCATACTAGTTCCGCTCATAGAAGCATATCCTCCTCCAGGAACAGCACTTATTATATCCATTCCTGGACATAAAAAATCTAACGTTTCTCCACTACATGTAAAACTAGTTCTTTCAAAATTACTGTCTATAGCACCAATAGCAATTGTATGATCATATTTAGCAGGATACATTATGTCCACTGACTCTCCTGAATTTCCGGCAGCACAAAATAAGATAATGTTTTTAGAAGCAGCGTATTGAATAACTTTTTCTAGTTTTTCGTTTGGACCTTCGCTTCCAAGCGACATAGAAATAATATCCGCCCCATTATCAATGGACCACGAAATAGCTCTGACTATATCATTTAAATTGCCGCTACCATCGTCTCCCAATGCCTTTACTGGCATAATTTTTGCGTCTGGAGCCACTCCTACCATGCCCATACCATTATTACATGCTGCTATCGTGCCAGTAACATGGGTTCCGTGACCATTTCTATCAGTAGGGTCTTCGTTGTCTTCTACAAAATTATATCCCTGTAATAAATTGTCTTTAATATCTGGATGATTTAAATCACATCCAGTATCTATTACTGCTATCTTAACTCCTTTGCCTGTAGAGTATTTCCATTGTTTTTCAATATTTAATTTTTTAATTTCCCAACCAAAAAATTGACAATTTTCTGGAGATAATCCAAAAATATCTTCTCTTATATATGGTAATAATTTACATTTCATATTAATTATTCTTTATTTTCTTTTATCCATTTTATATACTGACTTATTCTGGTATGGCCAGATTCATCTAAATATGTAGAGTTTGGTTTACCATCACTAGTAATTACACAAGAATTAATTCCTGCTAATTTTCCATCTATAAACAATCCTCCTCCACTATCTCCACTGCCAATCAAAAATTCTAATTCCGTTCTTTCAACTCTTGAAGGAGAGCATATTAATAAATGTCTATCTATTTTATCTATTTTATTAGATCCTCCTCTTTTTTTATCATCTGAAATTTTTATTCCAGTCTCAAAAGTTCCAGTAAGTCCATATCCGGCAATAGCACATACTTTATTAACTTCGTCTTCATTTTCATACATTTGTGGATAAAAATCTAAATCAATACTATCTTTAATATGAAGTAATGCTATATCATAATATCCAAAATTATTTGGTTCATAATCTTTATGACATATAATATTACTTACAACATATTTATTACTGTCATCTTTTACTATACATACTTTTGATTCTTTAACTACATGAGCAGCAGTTAATGCCCAATTACTGTCTATAACTACACAGGATGCACAATATAGTGTATTGTCTTCATACATTCCACATACTTTATATATGTGTTTGAATTTAGATCCATAGTCAATATATTTAGAATCCGGAGTACTAGGATCTATCGTTCCAGCATACACAGAGAAACAGACAATAAAAGAAAAAAATATGAATATAAATCTTATCACAAAACACCTCTTTTCAGGTGTGGTCTTTAAGGCCTATTAATTAACTTATTATAATACACATTACAATCATTGACTACATCTTTATTCCAACTCTTAAAATTCATAAAATGACCAAATAGTCTATGACATGGTTCAGCACATAGGGTTATTAAATTTGAAGGATCTAATTCAAGGTCCGGATATAGATGAACTGGTTTTATATGATGAACTTCTAATTTTTTTGAACTTCCACAGGCTAGACACTCACCATTTTCTTCCAAATGTTGTTTTCTTACTTTAGACCATTGTGATGATCTGGTCGCAAATCTTATTTTACCAAATAAAAACATGTCTATAAAACCTTTGCTGCTATTAGACATCCTTTAGATACTGCGTGTAAGGGGTCTGAAGCATGTTTGACTATTTTAATAGGCAAAGGAAATCCATTTTCTGATAATTTTGTAGTAAAATTTTCTATATATCCATTTGCTTGTGAAGTTCCACCGGCAACTACTATTGTTAATGGATTTTTAAATTTTGGTAATGCTTTATGACCAGATAGAGCATGAGATAATTGTTTTGTAGTATAATCTATCAATCTCTCATAGTATGAAGATACCGCTGCTAAAACAGGATTTTCATTATCTTCACCTATAGAAAATCCACCAGCTTCTTTTTCTGCTTGAACGACACTATCTTTTTCTCCTGTTGCAACGGCACTCATTCTATCTACCCAATCTCCAGATTTTGTGGTACTAAATACTACCGTTGGTTCTCCATTTAACATCACGCAAACATTTGTCATACCAGCACCACAAGATACAGCTATTCCTGTATAATCTTCTTCTGCTAATTCAGCATAACATAAAGCTTCGGCTTCATTTATTGCTTTAGCATCATACCCACATTCTGCTAAAATTGACTTAACAACATCTTCATGATATCCAACGTCAAAATCTTCGTCTTCTTGATCTACTGGTTGAGCGGGGACGCAGAATACTAACTTCTCATTTAGTTCTGATGCCTGACCGGCCACCTCTTTTAAAATAAAGGCCAGAACACGCTTGGCATCCTTTTCTTTGGCGGATACGACGCCTTTGCTCATGGGTCTTTTGGCATTATCATTTCTTTCAATAGCTTTTTCTATTGCGTCTTTACCTAGTATAATAAATGATCCATCAGAATCTTTAATAAAAGTTCTACCAGTTAAACCTTTTTCTATCATTTTTGTAGCAACTGGAGTTGTTGGTTTAATGATATAGAAAGCATCTCTAAAATCCTTGTATTCTATACCATTTTTGGCATCTTGAGATAAAACGATATAACTAGTACCAACATCTAAACCTTTACTCATAATTACCCCTTTATATTTTTAAGTTTATTAATAGAAGATTCTATATTTTCATTAGTTGTTTTTACTTCTCCAAGACTTTCGTATTTTTTCTCCATACCAGAAGTTTTTATATCTGTTACATATTTTGTTTCATCAATAGTAACTTTATTTATTGTTTTTTCATTCTTAGAATTTTGTTTATCAAAAAATGAAACTGGCTGGCTCCCAAGATTGGTCTGACTACTATGTAATCTTCCAACAAAATATCCCAAAAAGAAAAATACTATATTAAATAGTATTAATATAATCAATAATATATGCATAGTATCTATCATAATGTCCTCTAAGATAGATTACACCACTATACAAATAAAAAAGGGGCCAAAAATGACCCCTTTAGTATCGCTTCGTATTATTTCATTGAATTACATAGAACCCAAAATTCTTCCTTTTTGAGTTCTTATCACATAACCTCTTCTAACAAGAAATGGTTCTATGCTATTCTCTATAGTTTCTATTGCTATTCCTGTCATTGAGGATATTGACTTTAATCCTAAAGGAGATCCTTTACTTTTCTTTAGTAAATCTAGATATAATCTATCGTAGACATCCAGACCATTCTCATCAATACCTTGCACATCAAATATATCATTAATAGAAATTACTTTGTTTGGATGACAAGACATATAGTTTTTATACCACTGCAATCTAGCATTTAAAATTCTAGGTGTTCCTTTACTCCTCTTAGCAATCTCAAGAAGGCTGTTGTCATCTATGACTATACCCAGCTTATTAGCATTCGATCTTGCTAGTTTAGCTAAATCATTGTCACTATAAAATGATAAATGTTCTTTAATAGTAAATCTATCATAGAAAGGTTGACTTAGACTGCCACCACTAGTGGTTGCACCAACAACAGTAAACATAGGCAATTCTATTTTTTCTGGAACATCTTTGTCATCATCATTTTTTACAGTAATATTCATTACAAAGTCTTCCATGATAGGATACAAAAATTCTTCTACAATTTTTGGAAGTCTATGAATCTCATCAATGAATAGTACTGATCGTGGCTCAATACCCATGATATATGGAATAATATTTTTAATACTACGAATATTTGCCGCATTGGTAGTATAAAGGTTTACTCCCAGTTCGTTAGATATGGCACTCGCTATAGTGGTCTTACCAAGGCCAGGAGGGCCATCTATTAAAACGTGAGGCATCACCGTGCCTGTGTTTTTACAACCCGTCACAGAGACTCTCAGACGCTCCTTAACATTATCCTGCCCAATAATTTCATCAAATGTTGATGGACGCATACCATTAGCCATTTTATTCTCCAATTATAATTAAGTTATTCTGACTGTTTCTTTTCTTTTACCCAAAAAACGAAATCGTTTGATTCACTATCGTATGCTGAATCTACTAATCCTTTTTTAACCAATCCGCTAAGAATATTACTTACCATTCTGTCATTAAGAGACGTTATTATATTTGCAAAAATTTCTTCATTTAGTGAATATCTTATATTTTTAGATATTTTATGTTTTTGTTTTTTAATAGCATCTAATATTATTATTTTTGATTCTTCAAAAGAAAGTAGAGTATCTAATTCAGCACGATCTGTTTCATCAATCGTTAATGATATTGGATCTGGTTCTTCTGATTTCGATCCAAAATTATTGAAAACTAGTGCTCTTGATGAATTTACAAAACCATCTAAATCTTTTACTATAAACCATTCTTCATTATTCATAAATTTTCCTAATTAAGTATTTCATATAAGTTGTTATAGTATCTAGGCTGACTAACCACATGCCTAGCATGACTTTGTAAATGTAGCACATATTCGTTCTGTAATTGATTGTGTATAAAGTGTTTCTTTTTCCAAATACCTTCATTCCAATAGTTGTTCC
>Ga0315903_10007170_pt1 | contig 14003 bp, 14 predicted proteins | sample LakEriMetagenome_7_FD_203524 | JGI IMG/M metagenome (GOLD analysis project Ga0315903, IMG submission 203524) | Freshwater fungal communities from buoy surface, Lake Erie, Ohio, United States - Buoy 2 MA119 | ecosystem: Environmental > Aquatic > Freshwater > Lake | place: USA: Lake Erie, Ohio...
CGAAGGCACGGTGGTTCGTGAGGGTCAGGTGATCATGACGCTGGATCCCGCGATTGCACGGGCCAATCACGAAGCAGTCCGTCAGCGGTATCTGAGTCTTCGGGCTGTGCACAGCCGGCTGCTGGCTGAGCAAGGCGCGGCAAGTCGTATCGATTGGCACGAGGATCTTCTGGCTGCACGCAAAGACCCTGCCATCGAAGCCCAGATTCGCTCGCAGCAACAGCTCTTTGACTCCCGGAAAGCCGCACTGCAGGCGGACCTCCAGGTCATTGAAGAGAGCGTTCGAGGCCAGCAGTCCATCATCCAGACTGCGGTGCAGGTGCAGGGCAGTCGTGCACGGCAACTCGCGCTCATCGAAGAAGAACTCACCCAGACGCGAGGTCTGGTCAAAGACGGCTATGCGCCTCGCAACCGGCAACTTGAACTGGAGCGCAACCTGGCCGACCTGCAGGCGGTGATCGCCGAATCGCAGGGCGCGGTGCAGCGCGCACGTCATGCGATTGACGAGCTGCGACAGCGTGCGACCTCACGGATCCAGGAAGAACGCAAGGAAGTGCGAGCGCAGCTGACTGACGTTCAGCGCGATGTTCAGGCCGAGGCAGAAAAGCTCGTGGCAGTGCGGGCCGATCTGGATCGCATCGAGATTCGCGCGCCGGCTGCAGGTCAGGTGGTCGGACTGCAGGTGCAATCGGCAGGTGCGGTGATTCAGGCAGGCCAGAAGCTCATGGATATCGTGCCTGAAGGCGAGCCGCTGATGCTGGAGGCCTATATTGAGCCCCACCTGATCGACAAGGTTGCGCCCGGGTTGATCGCCGATGTTCGGTTCTCCGCCTTCAGGCAGACGCCGGGTCTGGTGGCCGAAGGCGAAGTCATTTCAATCTCTCGGGATCTGCTGACCGACCCGCAGCTGCAGATCAGTTACTTTCTTGCCCGTGTCCGACTGACGGCGGCTGGCATGAAGGCCTTGGGCGAGCGCCGCATGCAGCCAGGCATGCCTGCCGATGTCGTGATCAAGACCGGCGAGCGTTCGGTGCTGACCTACCTCACCGCGCCGCTGTTGCGACGGATGGTGGGCAGCATGGGCGAGGATTGATCCATGGCGCACTCAAGGGGGTTGGAGCGACGAGTCGCAGCACGACGCAGCGCGTCCCTCGAGCTTGGCGCTGCGCTCTGGGTAAGCGCGTCGCTCTGGGGCGGCGCTGCAGTCGCGTCGTCCTCTGAAGCCCAGACGTCTGCCGCCTCGCGTTCGATGGCGACGGTTTCAGTCCGCGCACCGCAAGCCCCGACTCAGATGGTGCTGGCCCAGGGTGCGAGCACCGCTTCGCCAACACAGGCCTTGCCGAGTGCATCGGCGCGGTCTTTGGGTTTGCTCGAGGCCTGGCGTGCAGCCGTTCAGGAAGAAAGCACTCTGCGTGCAGCGCGTGCGGCTGCTGATTCCCAGCTCGAGCGCCTGCCGCAGGCACAGGCTCGTTTGCGACCCAATCTTGGCTTCTCGGCATCGGTCAATCGCAATGACCTGAGTCGAACCCAAGGCTCGGGCGATACGCAGTTGAGTACCGATGAAAAATACAACGGACAGAACTACACCCTGAACCTGCGCCAGCCCCTGTACCGACCCGCGCTGATGCTGGACCTGCGACAGGCCGACCAATCGGTCATCGAGGCGCAGGCCACGGTGGAGTCCGAAACGCGCAATCTTGCGGTGCGTCTGACAGGCGCCTATCTGGAGGCGCTTCTGGCGCAGGATCAGCTCAGGCTGGTGAGGGTGCAGGAACATACCCTTCGCACCCAGTTGGCTGCCGTGCAGTCGGCATTTGCTGCAGGCTCGGGTGTTCGGACTGATATCGATGAAGTTCAGGCCCGTCTTGATCTGAACCAGGCCCAGCGACTGGAGGCCGAGCAACAGATCGACAGCACCCGTCGACAGATTGCGGTGCTGGTGCAGCGACCCTTCGGTGATCTCAAGGGCTTGCCGGCGACTGGGCTCACTTTGCCGGCACTCGAATCGGGCGATATCGAGGCCTGGATCCGGCGATCCGAGGCGAGCAGCCCTGAACTGAGAACGCTGTCAGCGCGTCGCGACGCCGCTCGGCTGGAGGTCGACAAGGCCGGCGCAGCCCGCAAGCCCACGGTGGATCTGGTGGGTCAGGTGATTCGTAGTTCCAGCGAAAACATCGTCACGCCCGCGCTCAAATACCAGAATCGTTCGATCGGGCTGCAGCTCAATGTGCCCCTCTATACCGGTGGCCTGATTGATTCGGGTGTGCGACAGGCCACCGCCGATCTGATGCGGGCCGAAGAGGCGCTGGAGGGCGCTCGACGTGAGCTTTCAGTCCGGGTGCATCGTGAATATCGCAGTGCTACCGAAGGCGAGCGGCGCATTCAGGCGCTGATGAGGGCCATTCAATCGGCCGAGCAACTGGTGACCTCAAACCGTCGCTCAATGCAGGCTGGATCCCGAACGATCATTGATGTTCTGAATGCCGAGCAGCAGTTGGCGCTCGTTCAGCGCGACCTCGCTCAGGCCCGATACACGACGGCGCTGGCGCGGTTGCGCCTGGCGATGCTGGCGGGAGATGCGGTTGAGACCTCGATTCAGCGGCTTGATGCGGCGTTTGGCAGTGAAGGCTGACCGCACCAAGGCCCGCATGATAAGGAGTGGCATCGCCTGTGCCGGGCAGCCTTGGCAGGTCATGGTGTTCATCGTTGACGCAACCTCTGGACGGCCCTGATCTCGTGGTCGTCAATCAGTTTTTTGAAGTGCCTGTAGATGTCCGCCATCTTCACGTTCAGGCGGATGCTGGCAAAGCCCTCATCGTTTTTATCCAGCGGAATGACGCCTGTAGCCACGCTCTTGAAATACTCCGGATCTTTGTTTCTGATGGGCAGATAAGCATCGATGGCTGCAAGAATATCGTCGACGGTATGGCCCCGGTCTCTTGTGAGGACCATCAAGTCGTAAAGGTCTCGAGACTTCACGCGGTCGTAGACAACGATACTTTTCATCACAAAAAGCCCCTCGATGCCCAGCACATCAAAGCCCGTCTCGGAAATCACTCTCTTCGGGGTTGACTTCAGAAAGTCGATTTGCACTCTGGGCCGATCACCATCATTGCGAGCATGAAAGCTCACCTTCGCACCGTCGATCAGGTAGTCCTGAATGTAGTGATCAAGAGTCTCTGACGTATTGATCTTGAATCTCAACTTTTGCTCGGGTGTGATCAGGCTTTCAATCCTGGCGCCACCTGCAGCCAACTCTTCCAAAAGCTCATCGAGGGCTCTGATCGGCAATTTCTGACCAAACAGGTTGAAGTCCAGGTCTTCGCTGATCCTGTGCCCCAGTTGCAAGGCCAATGCAGTGCCACCTACCAGGGTAAAGCCCGCAAGTCTGGGGTCGTCCTTGAGGCGCTCGAAGTTTTGTCGTGTCGCCTCGGGCATCAATTCCAGCTCGAGTTCATTCATTGGCTTGCTTCTGTGCGGCACGCAGACCTTTGCTGATATTGCTCAGCATCCGGCTCACACTGGCGCTGGTCATGGGCTCAAACGCATGTCGCTTGAACACGCGTTTGACCTTGGGGACACCGTAGTACAAGCACAGCCGGGCCACGTCTTCGAATTGGTGCTTTTCGAGCACCTTACCGATCAGCAGGTTGTCCCGGATATTCGGGTTGGACCAGTCATACGCACCCGACAAACCGATCCTGACGGATTTGCGTGGCGTGTTGGCTTGCTGGATGGCGGTGCGAAGCCACGCCGGGATCAGCGCTGCGTAGCGATCGACTTCGTCCTCAGGCCAATCACCCGTGGCGCGGTGGATCTCCCGTGTTGTGAGGTTTTTCATTCCCTGGGCCCACAGCCCGAGCAAAACCTGGCCCTTGGCACTCGTGGCAAGCTGGACCTTCCTTTGACTCATGCGTTGGAACTGAACGGTGTGCCCCGCAGCCTTGACGGTCCGCGACAAACCCGACGTAGGCACCAACAGCACATCGACCGGCCTTTTGGCTGGTACAAGCCCCACTCGCTCGCCCGTCTTGTGCGCAAGGGCATTGGCTACGGTTTGCGCATCGATAGGTTGACCCGCGGAGGCGTACAGCCCTCTGGCCACACGCACGATGGTCCCGGCCTTCATTAACCGAAAGAGCGCCTGGTCGATGGCTGCACGTGTTCCTGCGGCCAGGAAGTCGGCACTTGAGAAGACGGTCCCGGCGGGACGCTCTGCGATGGCTTGACGAATCTTTTCAGAGGTTCGCATGTCAGAAATAGTGACTGTTTTTAAACCATTGTCAATATTCCCGCTCAGCCCCTCCCAAAAACCGCCACCGCCACCCCCACCGCACCCAGCGCAGCCAATAACACGGCTGCAGCGGCCACATCCTTGGCGCGGCGTGCCAGCGCATGCCACTGCGGGCTCGCCAGGTCCACGACCGCTTCGATCGCGGTGTTGATGGCTTCAGCCGTCCAGACCCCGGCAATCGCCAGCGCAATCAGCGCCCACTCGAACCGATCCAGGCCTTTGATCAGCCCGGCCACGATCACAACGACAGTAGCCGCCAAGTGAATGCGCGCATGCGGTTGCGTGCGCAGCAGATCGCCCAGGCCCCGAAAGGCATGGCCAAAGCTGCGCACACGAGCCTGGAACCAGCTCATGGGCAAGCGCTCGCCATTCGCGGCTGAACGTCGGTCTCGACGCGACCCACAGACCGCATGCGCATCAGACGGTACGGGCTTGAGTCCATGCTCGTCAGAAGCGGCCCGTCGCCGCCAGATGCACGCCACCCCGGGTATCGGGCAGGAGCACCCAGCGGGTGCGTCGCAGGTCTTCGGCACTTCGGCCCACGCGCGTGTCTTGTGCCGACAGCCAGGCCGTGCTCAGCACGCCAATCGCCCCGCCCGCGATCACATCGCGCCAGCGATGCTCGCGCGCATCCACCCGCGACCAGGCCACCACACCGGCCAAGGCATAGGCCGGCAAGCCCCAGCTTGCGCCATGCTTCATCTGAATGTGATGGGCCGCCGCAAAGGCGATGCCTGAATGCCCCGACGGAAAGCTCTTGTCATCGCGCCCATTGGGGCGGGTGGAATGCACCACCTCCTTGAGCACCAGGATGCTGCCCACCGTGAGGGCCTCGCTGCGGGCGAGTTGCCAGAAGCCCCCGGTATCGCCTTCGTTGAGCGAGAGCCCAGCTGCCAGCAGCGGCAGACCCACCGCCAAGACATCACCCACACGCTCGGCCCGATCGCCCGCATGGGCCACGGGGGCGGCGCTCAGTACGAGCAGGGCCGTGATGAGACGCATGGCGGCGCTGGCTGCTCGTTGGCCCTGGGCAGTCGTCGCATGGCAGAGGGTCAGCAGGCGCGAGAAAGTTCGAGAGATCGATGACACGTCAGAGGTCCTGTCAATGAGAGAAGGAAAAATAATTTTCATGTGAAACGGATTTCGAGCTCAGGTGCTGCTCCGCAGTGAAGGGACGGCAAACGGGATCGCGACAGGCGTGGTCATCACCGCAAAGACAGGTTCAGCACCCAAAGGCATGGTGACCATCCCAGAGCCGTGTTCACCACCCCAAAGGCATCGCCACGTTGACACCGAGTCGCAGATTCTCGCGCTTGCTCGCGCGCTGGTCCTGACCCTCATCGAGCCTGACCCAGGCCGCTTCGGGCGTGACCGTGAACCCCTGCCAAACAAAACTCTGGCTGGCCTGCACACCCAGCAGATCACCGCGCGGCGCATTCACGCCGGGTGAATAGGCACCAATGCCCGAGACGGTATTGCCCGAATGCACCCGCACCTGCCGGCGCGTCTGCGCATCCATCCAGCTCAAGGTGAACACGCGTGCGCCCGATCCCATGGGGCTCGCAAGCCACCGCCCGCCCTGCGTGTAGCCCTGTTGGTACACGCCATTCACATAGCCTGGGAAGGTGGGCTTGTTGTCCCAGGGCAGGCTGTAGGCGTTGGTGTCGACATACTCCAGCACTACCCGATAGCGGCCCTGGCCATAGGTGCTCTCGATGCCCCACAGGCTCATGAACTTGAAGGGCAGGGGCACCGTGCCGGCTGCATCCTCGCCCATCCATTGCGTGTAGGCCGCGCACGACCCCACCACCGAAGAGATCCATTGGGGGCAGCGCAGCCTGAAGTCATAGCCTGCGATCTGAGCGCTCGAATCGATGAACGGTGAGTCGGGGTCCTGATTGACCTCCTGGCCAAAAAACGACTTCACAAAATTGCGAACGCCACTCGGCCGACCGGTGCCGCCTGCCTGAAACCCGCGTGAAAGGCCGATCTCCAGCCAGGGCCAGGGCTGCATCGTGAGCCGCATGCCCGAATACAGAAAGCCATCGGGCTGCTTGGCCACCACGATCGGATCCTGGGCCCGCGCGACGAATACATCAAGATTCCAGGGGCCCATCCACGACAGCCAACGGCTCGATGAGGCCTCTGCACTGCCGCGCTGCAGCCCGATGCCATTGAGTGCCGGCGCGTTGTGGCCGAGTACCATGCTCTGCTGCCAGCCTGGGCCCCACCAGAAGCGCTGCGAAAAAATCTGCGCATTCCACGCACCACCGGAGTTGCCGCCCGTCCAGGGTTCGCTCAGGCCCAGCACCAGGGCCGAGTCTTCAAGGCGCGCCTGCCAGCGGCCTTCAGTGCCCAGACCTGAGAACTGCGTCTGCAGGCTGTTGGCGTTTTGTTCGAGCCGCGCGCCCAGACGCCAGGAGAAAGGCCCGGCCTCGTGCTCGGCGCTGCGGATCGACAGGCTGCTGCCCGGGGTATACGACTCCCCAAAGCCCGTGGGTGCTTCGGTTGGGGTGCGCAGTTGCACCGAGGCGCGGCCCTGCGTACGGCTGCGGGCCAGTTCTTCTCTCAGAAATTTCAGGCTGGCGGCAAGGGCCGGGTCTGTCACGGGGCGCGCACTCGCCAGCGCCTGGGCCACCGCCGCCGAGGGCAGGGGCCAGTGCGTGGTCGTGAGCCGGATCACATCGCCATCGACCAGAACCTGCAGATGATGTCGGGCCTCCCAGGACGGGGTCCAGGGCAGGGAGGGCGCGGCACCTGCAGGGCCCGACATACCGATGAGCAGGGCTGCAGCCAGAACGGCGCGCTTGAAGGGGGAGAGGATGTAGGTAGGCATACCCGCGAGTGTACTGGGCGCGCTTGACTGCGAGTCACTGAGCGCGCCGGTGTGCCCGCGGTCCATGCAAGAATCGGGGACGTTGATTTCCTCGGTCATTGCCCCATGAGCGCATCTTCAGACCCCAACCTGTCCTCAGCCCTCATCGCTGCAGGCCGCCACTTCGATCGTGCGATCAACACGGTCAACCTGCCGCTCACCCGGGCCTCGAGCGTGCTCTTTGACACGCTCGCCGCGGCTGCGGAAGAAGGCCCACGTGCCGCTGCGGGCGAATTGCACCGCACCACCTATGCCACCGCCGGCACACCCACCACCTTTGCGCTCATGGATGCACTGGCCGCCATTGAGGGCCGTGGGCATGCCTGCCGCGCAGCGATCATGCCTTCGGGCCTTGCGGCCATCTCGGTGCCTCTGCTGGCGTATTGCAAGCCGGGCGATCACATCCTGATGAGCGACTCGGTCTACGGTCCGGCGCGCACCTTTGCCAGCACCATGCTCGCGCGTTATGGCGTGACCACCGAGTTTTATGATCCGCATGTGGGTGCAGGCATCGAGGCCCTCATTCGACCCAACACCCGAATCATCTATCTTGAAAGCCCCGGCAGTTACACCTTCGAGATCCAGGACGTGCCGGCGATCTGCGCCGTGGCGCGTGCGCACGGCGTGCTGACCATGATCGACAATGCCTGGGCCTCGCCGGTGATGGCGCGCCCCTTCGATTGGGGCATCGACATTTCATTGTTGCCGCTCACCAAGTACTGGGGCGGTCATGCGGATCTGCTGATGGGCGCGGCCGTGGTGCGTGAGGAGCACTGGCTGCCGCTGTGGCAGGCCATTCGGCAGATGGGCATCTGTGTGGGCGGCGACGATGCCTTCATGGTGTTGCGCGGACTGCGCACGGCCGAAGTGCGCATGCGCCAACATGAAAGAACGGCGCTTGAAGTGGCGCGCTGGCTCGAGACCCAGCCCCAGGTGGCGCGCGTGCTGCATCCGGCGCTGCCCTCGCATCCGCAGCACGCCCTCTTCAAACGCGACTTCCTGGGCTCGAGCGGCCTCTTTTCTTTCGAGCTGAAGTCGGCCACGCCCGCCCAACTGGCCGCGCTCTGCGAAGGCCGGCGGTTCTTCCGGATCGGCTATTCGTGGGGTGGCTTTGAGAGCCTGATCATGCCCGCCAATCTCGAGGGTATCCGCACGGTCGCAGCCTGGAAGGGTGGCCCGCTGGTGCGCATCCATTGCGGCCTGGAGTCCGCCGCCGACCTGATCGAAGACCTCGCTGAAGGCCTCGCCGCCGTCTGACTCCGAAATTGGGGTCAGATGACAATTTCCGCGACTCGACCCCAGCCACCGGGCCGCTGGCAAGAAAAATTGGGGTCAGATGACAATTTCGGTCTGGCCTGCACCGAGGGCCTAGGTCTTCGGTGCAATGGTGTTGTCAGCGACATAGGCTTAGCCTGACTTCAGTCTGCTGTCGCCATTCTCTGTATCTCAATTGAGATACAGGCTGTAGAATGAACCGCGACAGGAGAATCACGTCATGGCTCATTCCACAATGCTGCATGTTCGCGTCGACGAGGAACTCAAGGCCCAAGCGGGCGAGGCGCTGGAGGCCATGGGTTTGTCGGTGTCGGATGCCGTACGCATTCTGCTCAAGCGAGTGGTGAACGATCAGGCTTTTCCGTTGGAGTTGAAGGTCCCCAACGTCCAGACCCGTGCAGCGATGCAAGAGGCACGCAAGATCGCCAAGGCTCGTCGAGCCCGTTTTCAATCGGCCGAAGCTTTGATTGATGAGCTCGAAAAAAACGCCTCCGCCCCGAGCCCGCAAACTCGCCAGCAGTAAGCGGGCTGCACCGCCCAGGGCTTGCGATTACACAAAGGCCTTCCGAAAAGACTGGGAACGCCTCGCCCATTCAGGCCGGTATGACCTCAACCGGTTGAAAGTGGTCATGTTGATGCTCATCGCCAACGAGGTACCGCTCGGTGCAGAGTGGCTGGACCATCCGTTTCGGGGTGACTGGGCCGATCATCGCGAATGCCACGTCGGTGGCGATTTTCTGCTGATCTATCGGCTCGACGACGATTGCATCATCTTCGTACGTGCGGGCACGCATTCTGAGTTGTTCGAGGAGTGACGACCTACCCCAGCCGCCGCCGCAACGCCGACGCGCACATCGACACCGCCTCGTTGGCTTCTTTGAAATTGGGGTCAGATGACAATTCGGTCTGGGCGGCACCGAGGGCCTAGGTCTTCGGTGCAATGGTGCTGGGCCTGGCAGGTGCGTAGTCTGAGTGCGGTTCACTTTTGGTCAACGCGGCCCGAAATCGACCATTTGTTGCATGTAACAGAACGGATGTTTATGATGTTTCATGTAACAAAACAGTCTCACCTCAAGGCAGGTTTTGCGAATGGCCCATGTCAATGCCCGAGTTCAGAAGCACCGTGACGCGCTGCGACGCGCCGGTTTGCGACCGGTGCAGATCTGGGTGCCCGATACCCGTCAGCCTGGCTTTGCTGAAGAGTGCCGCCGTCAGTGCAGGCAGGTCGCATTGGCAGACCAGAACGATCAGGGTTTGAATCAACTGATGGAAACCGCTTTGGCTGATGTTGACGGCTGGTCTGAGTAATGCGGGGCGATCTGGTCACGATCGCGACCCAGGGGGACTATGGCAAACCTCGTCCGGCTCTGGTGATCCAGTCCGATCAATTCGATGAGCACTCCAGCGTGACCGTACTGCCGGTGACTGGCACCCTGGCTGAGGCCCCCTTGCTGCGTATTACCGTAGCGCCCAGCGAGCGCAATGGTCTGCAAAAAGCGTCTCAGGTGATGATCGACAAAGTGATTACCGTCAGGCGCGACAAGGTCGGCGCAGCATTCGGCCAGATTGAACCCGATACGCTGATTCAGGTTGAGCGTTGTCTGGCTGTGTTTCTGGGTATCGCCAGGTAGCCACCCGCCACCTACCCCAGCCGCCGCCGCAGCGCCGCCGCGCACATCGACACCGCCTCGTTGGCTTCTTCAATGACCTTGCCCATGGTGATGAACCCGTGGATCTGCCGCGAGAAGTTCACCAGCGTGGCCGAGTTGCCGGCCTGGGTCAGGCGCTGCGCGTAGGTCGTGCCTTCGTCACACAGCGGGTCGTAGCCCGCCACCAGCACCAGGGCAGGCGGCAGGCCGGCGAGGTCCTCACGCAGCAGCGGCGCTGCCCGCCAGTCAAAGTCATGCTGCGCATCGTCGATGTAGTGGTCATGGAAGTACCGCATCGAATCGACCGTCAGCAGCAGGCCCTGGCCATTGACCGCATTGGAGTGCGTAAAGCGCCGCTGCACGGTGGCTGGATAGATCAGCAACTGAAAGGCAATCGGCAGGTCGCCGGCATCACGTGCCATCAGACTCACCACGGCAGCCAGATTGCCGCCCGCGCTGTCGCCGCCCACCGCCAGGCGCGTGGCATCCACACCGAGCGCCGCAGCCTGATCACGCACCCAGCGCGTGGCCGCGAGGCAGTCCTCGGGCGCTGCCGGAAACCGGTGCTCAGGGCCCATGCGGTAATCCACCGACACCACCACGCAGCCCGACTGATCGGCCAGATCGCGGCACAATGCATCGTGTGTATCGAGGTCGCCAATCACCCAGCCGCCCCCATGGAAGTACACCAGCACCGGGGCGGCGCGGCCAGACTCCGCGCCCGCTGCGGCGCCTGATGCGCCCGCTGCGCCCCCAGCGCTGCCCGAGGCATGCACCGTATGCGGCCGGTACAGCCGAAGCGCAATCGCACCACGCGGCCCGGGCGCCGAGAGCTCCTGCACCTGCGCCACCGCTGCGCCGTCAGGCTGGGTAAAGAAGCGCCGCGCCCGATAACTCTCGCGCGCCTCAACAGGGGTTTGCTCATGAACGGCAGGCGCGCCGCGTTGCTCGATCAGATCGAGGAGGGCTCGGGCTTGCGGATGCAGCATGTCAGTCTCCTGGGTGTTTTTTGGGTTGATCCGGTGCCGATTTAGGCAACCACTGCGTCAGGCATCGATCGAGATGATCCATCAGCAGCGGCTTGGGTAGAAAGTCGTTCATGCCAGCGGCCACGCACAGTGCACGATCCTCTTCGAGCGCGTTGGCCGTGACCGCAATGATGGGGGTGCGGGCATTGAGGCCTTCCGTGTCGGCCCGAATGGCGCGCGTGGCATCAAGCCCGTCCATGATCGGCATGCGCACATCCATCAGGATCAATCCATAGGGTTTGCGCTGAGCGGCGTGTACCGCTTCTTCGCCGTTCTCCGCCAGATCGACCGCATAACCCAACCGGGCCAGCATGATGACGGCAACCTTCTGGTTGACGATGTTGTCTTCGGCGAGGAGCACACGCTGGCGCTCCAGTCCGTGCCCCAAGGCAGCATCTGCTTCGGTTGTGGTCAGCGCGTCGGGGCGCATCAGCCCCGATGCCGTATCCACGCTCAGGCTCACCGGCAACTGCTGGGTGCGCTGCAGCGGAAGTCGAAACCAGAAGTGACTGCCGGTCACGGTATCGGGCATGAGTCCGATCGAGCCGCCCATGGCCTCGACCAGTTCCTTGCTGATCACCAGACCCAGCCCGGTGCCGTTATGACGACGGGTGGAGCTCGAGTCGACCTGCGAGAAGACCCTGAACAGACCCTCGCGCGCCGAAGGCGGAATGCCGATCCCGGTATCGATCACATCGAACTGCAGCAGCACATCGGATGCCAAAGGCCTATCGGGCTGAACCGCTCCCACCCTCAGCAGAATACGGCCCCGTTCGGTGAACTTGATGGCATTGCCGAGCAGGTTGACCAGAACCTGGCGGATTCGCAGGCTGTCACCGAGAAAATTGCCGGCGATTGCGGGATCGATCTCGCAGTGCAAATCAATACGCCGGGTCTGCGCCTCGAAGCGGAACATGCCCATCACGACATCGACGCACTCCTGCAACGAGAACGGCTGCGGCTTGAGCTCAAGGCGACCGGCCTCGATGCGCGAGAAATCGAGAATGTCGTTGACGATGGCCACCACGGCCTGCCCTGACTGCACGATGTTGCTCGCGTAGTCGCGCTGCTCGGTGGTCAAGGGCGTGCCCAGCATCAGCTGGGACATGCCCACCACGCCATTGAGCGGCGTGCGGATTTCATGCGACATCGTGGCCAGGAACCGGCTTTTTTCGCGGCTGGCGGCCTCGGCGCGAACACGGGCCTCGGCCAGATCGGCCTTGTCGCGATCGATCCGGCGCAGCGCGCGCATCAGCACCCAGAGCAGACCTGCAAAGCCGATCGTCATGAGGCCGCTGGTGCCGAACACCCAGACCCGATAGCGCTCCAGGCGCGCGAGGACCCGCGCTTCATCACGACCGGCCACCAGCGTGACCGGATAGTCATTCAGTTTGCGATAGGCATAGACCCTCGGTTTGCCGTCGACCTGCGAGATGCGCCGGAAGGTTCCGGATTGGGGCGAGTCTGGCTCAAGGAACGGGCTGCCCTGAATCGGCTGCTGCACGCTCTCGGGATTAAGGTCGGGATAGCGGGCCATCAGCACACCCGAGTCGCTGTGCGTCATCGCGATGATGTCGCCGTTGCGGGTGGCCAGGCTGCGCGCAAAGTTGGTAAACACGACGGGATCGACCGACAGCTGCAGCACCCCTTCAAAGCTGCCGTCAATCACAATCGGGCGGCTGACATGAATCTGCCGACGCCCCTCGGCAGTGAAGTCACGCTGGGGCAGGCTGATGAAAAAATTGTCGCCCATATGGTTGTCGCGGTGCACGACGAACATCGGTCGATTGGAGTAGTCCTGGCCGGCGATCGGCTCCGTGCTGAAACGCACCTGACCCGAGCGATCCAGCGTGCTCATCTGCAGCACCGCGCCGCCGAGGGCTTTCTTGTGCTGCTCGATCAGCAACCTGGGGATCTGCAGGTCCGCTCCAATGCTTGGCCGGATGTCGACGAGCGCTGCGTCGAGCGTTCGCAACAGGGTGCGCGCAAATTCGGCAAAGACATCGGCCTTGGCCTCCATGCGCAATTCCGCCTGGCGCAACTCACCCTCGCGGGTGCGCTCAACCTCGAACCAGGCGCCCCACCACATGGCGAGCAGACCTGCGACCACCACGGCCGCGAGTCCGCGTCGGACCGGGACGCTGGATCGTTCGAGAACAAGGGTTTGGGGGCTCACGTCATGCCTGCACACAGCACTTGAAGGGCGTGACCGATGATACGCTGAGCGCATGAACACGCTTCTGTGGATCCTGGTGCTCCTGCTCATGGCTGCCGGTCTGGCGGGGACCATCCTGCCCGCCCTGCCCGGCATCGTGCTCGTCTTTGCAGGCGTGTTGCTGGGCGCCTGGATTGATGATTTCGCCCGAATCTCGGTCTGGACGGTTGTTGTCTGCGGCCTGCTCACGCTGGCGGCCTGGGCGCTCGACTACCTTGCCGCCCTGCTGGGTGCCCGGCGGGCCGGGGCCAGTGGTCTGGCCCTGATCGGCGCGGCCATCGGCACGGTGCTCGGAATCTTCGGCGGGTTGATCGGCCTGCTGTTCCTGCCGCTGGCGGGCGCAGCCATTGGGCAATACCTCACTGAGCGCAATGCGCAGCGGGCAGCCACTGTGGGCCTGGCCACATGGATCGGACTCCTGGTGGGCACCATCGGCAAGGTGGTGATTGCCTGCTTCATGGTCGGTCTCTTCGCCCTCGCGCTGGTCTTCTGATCGGGTGCGCGGATCGGCGTGCATAGCGCACGCCGGCGCTGTATTCGAGAGCCTGCGCGCGAATTTCGTCACAGTGCCGGGACTGAAGGGCTTCAAGCTTGCCGGCATCAGGCCGACAATCTGTTGATGGAGACCTCTTCGCCCCCTTCAGCGGCCGCATCCGCCTCAGCACCC
>Ga0315903_10007173_pt1 | contig 14000 bp, 21 predicted proteins | sample LakEriMetagenome_7_FD_203524 | JGI IMG/M metagenome (GOLD analysis project Ga0315903, IMG submission 203524) | Freshwater fungal communities from buoy surface, Lake Erie, Ohio, United States - Buoy 2 MA119 | ecosystem: Environmental > Aquatic > Freshwater > Lake | place: USA: Lake Erie, Ohio...
CCTTGTCGAACATCGCCCGGACCCGGATGTCCGGGTTTCCGTTCGCGTTGGGGACCGTGTGCTCGACGTGCTTCGGCTTGCGGCCGAGGAGCTTGACGAGCGGCTGGGCGTCGTTCTTGTCGTAGCCGTCCGCCTCGATGAAGACGGCCTTCTTCGCCTTCGTCTTGTGGAAGTCGACCAGCGTGCACGCCTCGACCATCGCGTGACGGAAGGCGCTGGCGGGGATGCCGCTCCACCCGTCGGTGCTGATGTGCTGCGCCGCGAGGAAGAGCCCCTCGAAGTCCTTGGCCTCGCGCTTCTTGCCCTTCTTGGCGGTCGACCCGGCGGCCTGGTTCTCCCGCATGATGTTCCTCGCCTTCTCGCTGAACGCGAGCTGGACGTAGGGGGCCGTGCCGAGGATCTTGAACTCCGCCGTCTTGAAGTTTGGCGCCGTGACGCGAACCGCCTCGGGCGCACTCATCGACTCCAGAACTCCGGCGACGCGGTTCGCGTGTCCGTTGAGCTGGGACTTGGTCAACTTGGTAGCCATAAAAAAACCTCTCAAAAAGAAAACCCAACCGAGCCGCCGCCCCTAACGGGACTGACGCGGCGTGTTCCTGTACTCGCTCTCCCCGCCCTCGACCTCCCGGCCTGTCCGCTCGATCGCCCCGATCCGCCGCAGCTCGGGGAGGCGCTTGCTCACCGCGGCGACCGTCAGCCCGGCCCGCCTGGCGATCTCCGTCTGCCCGGCCGGGCCGAGCTCGAGGGCCTGGAGGACGAGCAGGGCGTGACCGCGGACCGGCGCACGGGCCGCCGCCTGGTGCGACGTGACCGGGTCCGACCGCCGCGCCGCTGCGAACAGCGGCAGCGATTCGATCGCCTCGATCGTGGTCATTGGTGCGGCCATCCGTGCGTCCCTTGTGCGTGCCCCGTGACGTGGGGCGGCCGGTCGAGTCTCGAACGGTGGAGGATCGGCTACGCTCGCCTCGACTGCGGTGGTTGATCGCGACTCCCGCTACGCGGCCCGTGCTGCCGTCGGCAGCTACGCCCAGGGCGGGGCGGTTAGCGGCCCTCGTCCCTGTCGGCCTGAAAGATCTGCTCCTCTGTCATGTGGTGCGTCGGCGTCCCTCGCGGAGCCCGCGACGGCGGTAGGTTCCGCCACTTCGCCCGCTCCGCTTCGATAGCTCGGTCCTCGGCCGCCTCGGCCTCCTCGCGGACCTTCCGCAGGCGACGCCGCTCGGCGGCCAGCTCCTCGTCAGTCAGCATCACGTCCTCGACTTTCCTCGTGGCTTGCCGTGCTCGATGTCGCAGTCCAGCCGGCGGATCCGGTCCTCCTCGGACCAGGTCGGCCAGATCTCCTCGCGGATGATCCGGGCGATCTCGCCCTCGCTCGGGTCGGGCCGCCGTTGCGTCCCGCCGTTGCCCATGTGCAGCTCGTCCAGCTCCTCGACTTCAGAAGGGGATGTCATCGTTGGGCTCCATCGCGGTCTTCATCGCCTTCTCGCCGGCCGTCCGTGGCGGCGACTTCTGGACGGGGGCCGGCTTCTCGACCGGCAGGAACCGGCGGACGTTCACCCAGGTCTTCCCGGTGTTCCCGGCGCGGTGGTAGATCTCGGCCCGCACCAGGCGGCCGGAGATCTGCGACGGGTCCGCCGCGGCCCACTCCGCCGGCGTCATGCCGAGGGCCGGGAGCAGCGTCCGTCCGATCTCGCGAGCCCAACCCTGCGTCGGGTCGAGCCGCTGGAACACCCACCCGTAGCGGGCGTCCTCGTGGGCCAGGCGGAGCTCGAGGACGTCGCCGATCCGCACGTCCTTAATCAGCAGCTCGTGAACGCCCTCGGGCAGCGGCTCGCGCTCCCGCGGCGTCTGGGTCGTCGTCTCGGTGAACTCATCGAATCCGAAGTCGAAATCCATTTCAGGCGGTCTCCTTCACGGGGTCGATCTGGTCGTGACGCTTGTCGATCTTCTGCCGCAGCTCGTCGGCCTCCTCGGCCGTGAGCTGCCCGTCGCTGGCGAGCTCGTCGATCCGGTTGCCGATCTTTCCGAGCGTGCGGACGTTGGTCGCCACGGCGATAAAGTCGCGGATCTGGTCGCCGAGCGGCCTGTCGGAAAAGTCGGGGATCTGGCTGACGAGCGGCCTGTCGGCCGGCGGGGGCGTGACGGATACGGCAGGCTTTGGAGTCGGAGCCGCCGGCGCTCCACCGTTCAGCCACTCGGCCAGCTTCCGGCCCGTCTCGACCGTGATCGGCTTTGGATCGCCGGAGAAGACGCCGGTCCGATCCTTCGACGCCACCGCGAAATGTCCGTCGTGGACGATGTCGAGCACCACGTCGAACTCGAACTCGGTGCCGTCCCGGGTGATCGACTTCATCCCGAGCTTCACGACCTTCTTCCGGCCGCCTTCGTCGACCTGGGCCGTCTCCGTCTTCGACCTGGCCGTCGCGATGATGTGGCAACGGCTCGCGAGCATCCGGTCTATGAACTTCCGGTGTCGCGGCGTCAGCTCCGACCAGGCCGACCAGGTGTTCCCGCGAAACTTCGCCCTGGCGATCTCGTCCACGAGCTCTAGGCAGCCGCCGGGGCCGTCCCACTCGTGGCTCGTCGAGTCGATGATGATCACGTCGGCCCCGTCGGCCTCCGCGGCGTCGATCGCCTCGATGTAGGCCTCTGGCGTGAACGGCGGGTCGAACGGGATCACCCGAAACTTCGGCAGGTCGGGCCGCTGGTCGTACTTGTCGGAGCTGCCCCGCTCCGTGTCGATCAGCACGATCTTCCCGCCGAGCCCCGCCGCCAGGAGCAGCGAGCCGAACGTCTTTCCGCCGCCGCTCGGGCTCGTCGCCATCAGGCGGAGCTTCGCCTGCTGCCGCTGTGCGTCGCGTACCGTGAAACGTCCCATCCCTTAGTCCTCCTCGTGAAATTGCCGGCGGGCCGGTCCATCGACCCGCGCGGCGTGGTTGCATCCCTGCCAGCCGGGGCTCCGCCGGCATCCCCGCCGCCCGCACTCCGGCGGAGCGGCGTCTTCGTGATTCGTTGCGGCCAGGTACGACACGAGCGCCCCGGCCATCAGGCAGAAGACGAGGAACGTCACAGCCTCACCGTCCCTTCCTCGTCCAAGACGTACGGCATGGCCTCCTCGAGGGCGGCCCGGCACCGCAGGCGGGCCGCGGCCTCCTCGACCGATCGCGGGCGGATCGAGTCGAGGAGCCGCATCAGCACGTCGAGCGCGGTGATCGCCCGGAACAGCCGCGACAGGTGGAATGTCCGGCTCCTGGCCGAGAGCTGCTTCGCCTGTTCGCGGTGGTGTGGTCGTCGTGAGAGCATCGGTCGGCCTCCTTGCCGATCAGGTTCAGAAGGGGAGGACGTGCCCGATCGGCCACGGCCGGGGATCGACTTCGTTGACGTCGGTCGCCGACTCGACGATGAGCTTGCCGGCGTGGTGGCCGATCACGCGGCCGTCGTCGTACGATCTCTCCGACCAGCCATCGAGCCGGAAGGCCAGGTGGTCGCCGACGGCGTAGCTGTTGCCGTAGGTCTCGACCATCGCGGCAGCGGCCGCGGCGTATTCGCGTTCGTGGGCGTCCATGCTTGAAGTTCTCCGATGTGCTATTCGCAGCAGCCAGCCGCGACAATCTTCAAAACCAGAACCAGCAGCTCGACCAAGAGCTCGACGTTCATCGCGTCCTCCATGACGTGACGGGGGGAGACAATAAATCCCCGATGTGAGATTCGTCAACCCCAACTTCTTCGGCGGGAAAACAGCGGGACTTTAGGCCGACTGCCGGCCGGCGGGGCGGCGGCCGCACAGCTTGCCGGCCTTCCGCAGGGCGGCCTTTTCGGCGGCCAGTCTGCGGATCTCGTCGGCGTCGTAGACGAAGATCCGGTCGGAGATCTGCTCGGACCAGATCTCCCCACGTTCAGCGAGCGTGCGAACGTGTCTCCTCGAGCAACCGTAGAGGGCGGCGGCCTCGATCGTGCCGCACAGGTTGCGCTTCGTGGGGAGCTGGACGGTCACCTTCATGGCCTCCGAGCCTAGCCGTCCGGCCGGCTCGTGCAATCCGCCCGGCCCCCGGAGGGGCGGGCGGTGTCCGGCGGGCCGGGGGTTGGGATCCTCGGACAGGATTCCAACCATTGACAGTGGCGGGGACGCCACCGAACGATCCATTGACCAGGCGTGTCTCGGCTAACCGTTGCAGCCGACACGACCGGCACTCCACCAGGAAGGGAGCAACCCCGCAAGGAAGCGTGACCTATCCCTATGTCGAGGAGGATCACGCCATGACGCTCGAAAAGTTTTTGACGACCATCTACGTCCCGCTCCGCCTGCGGGGCCGCTCCGCTGAAAGCGTCCGTCTTCTGCGGCACGCGATCACGCAATTCTCCCGGTGGCTCGGCCGGCCCGCCGTGCTCGAGGACCTCGACGACCTGGTCGTGTCCCAGTTCTTGGCCGCGATGGCGGAGAAGAAGTCGGCGAACTCCGTCGCCCGCGAGCGGTCGGGCCTGCTCGCCCTGTGGAACCTTGCCCAGGGACGCGGGCTCGTGAAGCTGCGGCCGACGGTAGCGCCCGAGCTCGTGCCGCAGGGCGTGCCCCGCGCGTTCACCACCGACGAGCTCGTCCGCCTGGCGGCCGCCGCGAATTACTCCTGGGGATGGGTCGGGCCGATCCCGGCGGGCGTGTTTTTCCGGGCTCTGATCGCTGTCGGCCTGGAGACCGGCGAGCGGATCAATGCGATCTTGAAGACGCCGCGGCACTGCTGGACGCGGCCGACGCTGACGGTGCCGGCTTCGATCCGGAAGGGCCGCCGGCAGGAACGCGTCTACGAGCTGTCGCCCGAGGCCTGCGACCTCGTCGACGCCGTGAGCCGCCACGAGGGGCCGACGGTGTTCTGGTGGCTCGCGTCCGATACCGCGCTCCGCAAACGGTGGAAGACGATCACGCGTCGGGCCGGGCTCGGCGACGGCCGGGACGTCCAGTTCCACGCCCTGCGGCGGTCGACGGCGTCCCACCTGGCGGCCGCCGGCCTGGACGCGACGGCGTACCTCGGGCACTCAACGGACCGGATCACGAGGCGCTCCTACCTCGACCCGCGCGTGGTCGACCAGACGCGTCCGAAGGCCTGGCAGGCGATACCGCGGGTGTTCCGTCCAGAGCCGGAACCACCAGCACAGTCGGCGTAAACGGGCGCGGTTGGAAATCCAGTCCCCGAACGTGGCGGATCGTCGAATCCGGCGACCGACGACCGGCACGACCGCTACGACTGCGACTCGCACTCCGCCAGGCACGCCGCGTAGCCGGCCAGGTCGACGGTAGTGTCGGCGGTCTTCGATTCGCCCTGATGGCGGGCGAGCTTGTCGAGGATCATGATCTGTGCCCAGTCGGCCGCCGTCAGCGGCGACCGCAGCCGGTCCCCGAGCAGGCCGTTGACCATCGCGGCGGTGCGGGCGAAGTGTTCGCCCGGCGGGCCGTACGTCGCGCGCCGCTGGCGGACCGTCGCCTGGGCGACCTCGAGCAGCCGCTCGGCCTCGCTCGTCCCTGGCTCGCGGTTGTCGTCCCTGTACGTCATGTTTCCCTCCTGGAGCTGCCGCACCATGTCCACGAGGTGCAGGGTATACAAGGCTAACGTCCCAGCCGTTCCCGTATAAGCCCCGGAAAACCGCCGCGCCCGGTGGACCGCGTCGGCGATCTGCTCGTCGGAGAGGATCACGAGCTTCGGACCTTGCCGTGTGCGATCCGGAAATTGTGGACCTCGTACTCGCCGTCGTCGAACACCGTCACGATCGCGGCCCCGTGGTTCCAGCGATTGATCCGGGCGTATTCCGGCGTGAGGTCGCACAGGCAGCCGGTCGACCAGCAGAACGTCTCCGCGTGCCACATATCGGACTCGGCGTGCCCGCTGCTGCGGTGAGAATGGCCGACGAGGACGGAGGTCAGCGTCCGCAGGAACGCTCCGCGGGCGACGTTCACCGGGGCCGCCAGGCCCTTCGGCAGCTCGTGGCCGTGCAGGACCGGGAGCTTCCCGAGCATGATGGGACGCTGGTCCTCGACGAGCTCGACGCCGTGCTTGTCGAGCTGTAGCCAGGCGACGAGGCTCATCATCGGCTCGTCGGCGATCTCGGGGGCGTGCTGCCACAGCCAGTGATTCCACCGCTCCTCGTGGTTCCCGGCCTTGTAGACGATCGGAACCTCGGGGAACGACCAGCGGATCCATGCGATGAACTCGCGGATCGCGGCCAGCTCGCCTTTAAAGTCGCGTTTGGTCGGGTCTTTCTCCCATCGCGAGATCGCGTAGAAGTCGGCGATGTCGCCGTTCAGAACGAGCGCGTCGATCTTCTCGGCGGCCAGCCGGTCGACGGCGGCCCGGAGCGCGACCTCGTCGTGATACGGGACGTGGACGTCCGAGAGGATGCCGATCCGGCCCACGACGTCCACGACGTGAGGCGTCCAGGGCTCGGCCTTGCTGGCGGGCATCGCCACGCCCTGGCCCGGCAGGCGGGCAGGGCGGGCCATTGTCGCGTGGGGGCGCTGCCGTGATCCGGACTGCCCGAGCGTCCGGCGGATCTTCGTACGGGCCTGCTCGAGGTTCAGTGCCCCGTTAGTCTCGGCGACGAGTTTTCGGGCGAGGCTTTTTGCCGGGTGGTCGGGGAACTTTCGCAGAACGTCGGCGACGATCCTGTCGATCGCCGGATTGTGTTGGCCTCGTGGCATCCTTGCCCTTTCGCTGCTTGCGGAGGATCCAGCCGTCTTCGTCCGGCACGCCCGGCCCGTGGCCGTCGTCGTCGTCGTCGCTGCCGGCGTCCGTGTTGATCCACTTCGGAGGTTTCATCCGTGCCTCCTATTCGCCGGCCACGATCTCCCGTATGGCGCGTTGTACCGCGAAGCCGGCCTCGTTCAATCGTCGCTGGCGCTGCTTGCATCCGCAGCCCTTGCGGCCGGTCACCCGCTCGACGAGCTGCGGCGTGATACCCAAGGCCGCCAGGCCTGCCGCGACGGCGTCGCCGACAGCAACGGGCGGCCTGCAGACGCGACGATGGTCCGTCCGGCGGGCTTTGTAGCCGCAGGCCGGACACTGCAGGTCTTCGCCGAACGTGCAGAGTGTTTTCATCCCGGCGTAATCTTGTAGCCGCCGAACCCCTTGTAGGCCCGCGGCCCGTTTGCCGGAGGCCCGCCGGGTAGGTTTTCGCCGGTATCAGGGTCGATGCCCGGAAACGGTATTCCGACGGCTGTCCAGTTGCCGACGGCCGGCATCCCTAGAGGGTACAGCCTACCGGGCCGAGCAAATGCGCCGAGGTTTTCGATGTGCTCTTCCGGCTGGTCGAGCTCGAGGTTCGCCTCGCACGGAGGGCGACAGGTTGCCTCGTCACCGGCGTAGTCGTCGGAGAAAGGAAGGATTCCGTTGAGGGAGGCCGGGACCTGGTTGCCGTCTTTGTAGAGCTGGCCGAAAAACCACGGCATCCGACTCGTTACATTGTTGTCGTTCTCGTCTCGCCGGCTGACGTACTCGGGGGACAGACCCTGCACGCTGAGGTACCACGTCCCGCCTTCGCAGAGGCACTCCACGCCGCCGATTTCATTGTGGCACTCCAGGCGGATCCGCAAGGCTGGTTGCTCGACGTAGAGCTCGTTATCTCCGAGGTTGGGGTCCGCGTCGCTTTCGGAGTATTCCCATATCGCGACGCACTCGGTGGAATTTTCGGCGTCGAGCGTCAGCGTGTAGCTCCCCCCGCCGTCGCCGAGGCCAGTGACCTCGACCAGATCGCCGCAGTCGAGGGGCTCGCACGACTCGCCGTAGATTTCGACAATCATCTCCTCCGGAACATCAGGCGCACGCTCCGGGCACTCCTCATTCTCGAAGGCCTCGTGTGACTCGGAGGCCGTCAGTGTCGCAACGCCAAATTCTATAGCGTTGTCAAAGAGGTCGCTCCTGTAGTTCGCCGGGGTCTCGGTGTAGTCGGCAAACTTCCAGCCGGGCCGCGTTCCAGTTGCCGCCAGGACCTGGTCGCCGCCTAAAAGGCCGAGCGATGCAAACCCGAGCGTAGAGCACGGCAGGAATAGATAACGAATACTTTCGCAGGAGTTGACCGGTATTTTTTCGGACGCGTAGGCAAGCGCGATTGGATCCATGCCGGCCGCTACAAGCTCTTCCGCCGTCATTTTTTTTAGGGAAAACGAGCTTGCCCATCGAGAGATGTCGGGCACACACTGCCCCGGCGCGCATACGTCGTAGCAGGCTGGCGTAAAGAAAGGGCCGCCGGGCACCCAGCGATAAAACGGGAGCGGCAGGTCCGGACCGTAGAACTCCGATTCTTCGTCGGCGAAGCCCTCGATGAACTGCAGCGTGTAAGCCGCCGGCGCTCCCTCGAGGTCAATCGGCGAGGCTTCCTGGCCGCAGTAGCAGACCCGACAGCGACAGGGCGAAACCGGCTTGATAACGCGCACCTGCCACGTCGGCTCATCTCGCGTCAGGTAGTCGCGGCCGAACAGGTCTTCCGGCCAGGCCGTGTCGTCGAGGCTGTCCTCGTCAACCGTAAGAGTAACCGGGTCGTCGGAGTCGAGTAGCGTGTTTTCTCCCTCGAACGTCATGCGCAGGACGTGGCCTGGCGACTGCTCGAATTCCAGCTCGACGTAGTCTTCGTCCGATATAATTCGCAGGTTGCCCGCTGGCCCGATCGCCAGGTCGATGGCAGTCGCCGAGGCTGCGGGCCTGACGATAACCGGCGAGTTGTTCCCATCTCGCAGTTCAACGGACAGCGACCTAACGAATAGGTCTGCGCGCAGCGCGTGCAAGCCGTCATTGATTACGGAGCCGCCGAACCCCGAGGGCAAGACCTGCACGCGATAGCCGCAGTTGCAACAGCCGCACTCGTCGAAAAGCACGTCAGCACTCCGCAGCGATCAGGTACCACGTCCCGTTTGCGGCCCTCGAGACGTGGACCCACTTATCGGTCCCGACGTCGTGGTACTTGTTTACGCAGCCGGCCAGCGTGCCGCCGGCGGCCTCGGCGTCCGGCTCGCCGTCGTCCCACAGCGTGACCGTCGCGGTCGTCCCCTTGTCCCAGTCGGCCGTCGTCTTCCCGAGCCTGGTTGTCGGGATGTCGCCACCGACCAGGTACCAGGAGCCGTTCTCCGACGCCATGATCAGGACGAACCGATCGGCAGGGACGTAGGCGATTTTGTTCACCACGTCCTCGACCGTCTCGGCCGGGTCGGACTCGGTTTCCGACGGCGGCGCCCCGCCTTCCCAGATCGTGACCGTCGCCGTGGTGTTGATGTCCCAGGCCGTGGCGACCTTGCCCACGCGGAGACGGTCGGACCAGTCGCCGACGGACTTAGAAAACCTGCGGCCCGGAATATCACGGTCCCCGCGCTCAAACGCGTTCACCGCCCGGGCGATCCGCTTCACGGTCCGCCCGGTTAGCGTCTTCGGCCGCTGCCCCTTGTTGGCGACGGTCTTCCTCATGGGCTGATTTCACCGAAGACGGTCCCAAACGGCTGCGACTGGTAGACGTCGAACGTCAAGACGGCTGGCTCGGCTGGCGGCGTGACTGCGACCCCATGTCCGTTTAGACCAACGGGACCGGCGACCGGCTTTTTGTCCGGGCCGACGATCGCCTTCTTCTTGTCGCCGGACTGCGATGGCTCGCCGTCTTCGTTCACGAGTTGGTTGTAGCCAATGTCGAGGAGCTTGAGCTGCCATCCGTCAACGCGGTACGCGAACTCCCAGGCGATCTCCCAGAGCGTAAACGATGCCCCATTGAGCGACTCCGTCACGAGCTGGGCCGAGCATCCCTGGCACTTCCATGTGCCCGGGGCTCCGCCGTGCCAGGTATCGGAGTTGACGGCGTTTGTGTACGTCATCGCCAGGCCCGTCCAACTGGACGCGGAGAACGCGTACCTCGTCACCGAAAGGCGAAACTCCGCCTTCTCCATGACGGCATCCTCGAGCGGATCGCCGGCGCTGTTGGCGATCTTCTTCGCCGGGTTGTCGATGGTCTCGGCGACCGGCCCCGTCGTGACGCTTGAGCCTGCCGACCAGACGGGCTTTTTTCCAAACCCTTGAATTACGCCCGGGACCGGCAACCCTTCGTTCAGGTCGACCGGCTTCGCGTAGTACTTGAAGTCTACCTGCCACAGAAGCCCGGAGTCGTGGACGCACTTGACGTCATACTCGAGAGCCACGATCGACGCGTTCTCGGGGTGGGCGTCGTTGTCCTTGACGGAGATTCCCGGCGCGTTGGAGATGTCGATCAGGCTTTCGCTCAGCGTGTCGACGCGGACCAGGAACGACCGCGTATAGGCGTCCGTCTCCTGGGCCTTGCCGGACAGCGTCCGGCCCTTCGGCAGCTCTTCGCAACTGATGATTCCCACAATCAGACTCCCGCGGCTGGTGCAAAGTCGGCGACGTCGGTCTCGTCGCCGCCCATGTCGCTGGTGTTGTCGGCGATACGCTGGAGGATGTTCGTTTGCTTCTGCTCCTCCGTCGGCCCCTGCTGCCGCATAAGCCGGAACATTTCTTTCACCCCCTCGGCGGACCGGGCGTCGAACGCGCGGAGGGCTTCCCTGACCGGCGTCACGGCGGCGGCGGCGGCGGGGTCTTGGGCTCCCTGCCGGTCTATCGCCGTCGCCGTGGCCTGGTCGACACCGACAGCGGCAGCCTGGGCCGCGGCGATCGCAGAATCGACGGCCGTCGTCAGCGGGCCAGCGATCGCCTGTCCGGCCTGGCTGGCCTCGTCGCTGCCGAAGATCGCGGCGTTGAAGTCGGCGCCGGCCTGGTTCAGGTTCGCGGTTATGCCGCTTGAAATTTCATCGTTGAACGCCGTCATCCCGGCGCGGGCTTCCTCCAGTCCGGACATATCGAACCCGAGCGCGGCTCCGATCTTCTCGGCGGCGAACATGAGCCCTTCAACCGGGCCGGAGATCCCGAGGATCAAGACGCCGAACGCCGCTTCGAGCGTGTTGCCGACGCCAGAGAAAAAGCTGGCGACTCGCGAGCCGATCTCAAACACGCTCGACCATTGGCCGCCGACCTGCGAGACGTACTCCCAGACCGTCGACAGGTTCGCGATAACGGCGTCGGCGATTGTCGCAAAGAACCGCGCCCCCTGGAGGATGCCTTCGCCGATCGTCTGCCCGATCGTCGTGCCGCCGACGGAGCCGATCAGGTCCGAGAACTGGGTCGTGACGCTTTCGATCGCAGGCGCGAGGTACGCGACGACCTGCTGAATCACGCCCGAGATGGCCTGCTTCGCCCGGTCGAACGAGTCGCCCATAGCGTCGACGTTGTCTGCCTGGGCCTGCGTGAGCGCGAGCCCGAACCGCTGGGCCTCGGCGGTCGCCGCCTGGATCCCCGCGGCCCCCTGCTGAAACATCGGCAGCAGCTCGACGCCCGACTTGCCGAAGATCTGGACGGCAGCCGCCGCCCGCTGGGCCTCGGTCGGGAGCTGCGAGATCGCCTGGGCGATCGCTTGGAACCGCTCCGCGGCGGTCATGCCGTTGAGCTGGTCGACCGAAAGCCCGATCGCCGCGAAGGCCGAGGCCGCAGCCTTCGATCCGCCGGCGGCCTTCGCGAAATTGATTTCCGCCTTCTGGGTCGCCTTCGCGATCGTGTCCATCGAAACGTCGACCAGGGCGCCGGCGTTCGCCATGCCGGCGAGCTCGGCGTAGGTCAGGCCGAGCCGGGTCGCGAGCTTGTTCGTGTTGTCGATCGTCTCGGCCTCGGCGGCTCCCATGCTGATGAGGGACCGAGCGGCCTGCGTCGCTCCGCTCACGAACGACGCGAAGAGCTGCGTCCCCTGGATCGCCACGAGCGACGCCATGCTGCCGCGGAGGCCGCGTACCTCGGCCTGCATCCGCTTCATGGAGCTGGTGGCCTGGCTGACGCCGGCCGTCAGGCCGGACGTACTCGCCGTGAACACTGCCCGGACCTTGCCGATCGTCGCCATTACTTCGCCTTCCGTTGCACCGTCTTCAGCTTTGCCAGCTCCGCCAGCATTTCTTCCTCGGTCTGCGTCGGCCGTGCCGGGTCGAAGCCCGGGATGAACATCTCCTCGGCGTCGGTCGAAACCTTCGCCCCGAACGCGTGCGCCATCGTCACCGCGAGCCGGGCCGTCCGTCGCCAGTCGTTGCCGAACGGCTCGACCCTATAGAACGCGAGCCAGTGCTTGAGCTGCTCGAGCGTCAGCTCTCGCTTCCAGGTGTCGACGTTCCAGATCCCCAACTCGGCGGCCAGACGGTAGACGAAGAGGTCGAGCGCCCCCGCCTGGCTCCTTAGTTTTTTTCGAGCTCTGCGACCTCCTTCTCGGTGACCTTCATCAGGTCGAGGGCCACTTCCCAGATGCGATGGAGCGCCGCGGCCGACCGCTCGCCCAGGCTGTCGATGTCCTTCTCGGTGAAGAGCAGCTTCCCGGCCTGGTCGCACAGTAGCATCGACGCCAGCTTCGCCCGCCACACCTTCTTCGGGTGCTTGGCGTGCTCCTGGCAGTAGAGCTCCCAGGCGTCGCGGTCGTTCGCGGTCGGGCGACGGAGGAACACGTCGTCGTTCCATTCCGGAACGTGGAGCCGGACGGGCTCGCCCAAATCCTTGAGCTTCAGAATGTCTTCGCGGCCGAGTGGCATGTGATTCCTTTCAGGTGCCGGTGAACTTGAAATTCGCGGTCCCGCGGACCAGGTCGCCGACCGACGCCTCGACCGAGAACGACTCGAGGACGGCCATCCCGCCGCCACCGAAGCCGCCGATCGAGACGCTCAGCGTAGCGGCGGCCCCGACGTCGTCGTCCGACAGGCCTACGCCATCAATGAATTTGATCTGGACGCCGCCTGGGTCAACGGCCAGGCAGGCGAACTTTCGGACGACGGCCTTACCGCCGTCGGTGCCGCGCAGCGTCGCGCCTGATCCGCTGATGTCGACCATCTCGGCCTGGGCCGACTGAAACGAGATTCCGGTGAGGCTGCCGTACGAGCCGCCCCAGGAGAAGGTCGAGCCTTGCGAGGTCATCCTGGCCCCCGATTATGCGGGGACGGAGACGAACGTGGCCGACCCCTTGACGAGCTCACCGACGGTGTAGTCGACCTCGACCTCTGTGCACTTGTACGAGGCGCCGTCGTAGGTGATTACCTCACCTGCCTCCGGGGCCGACTCCGAGAGGAACTGGCAGGTGATCGTCGTCGTAGACCCGCTGACGTTGCCGCTGCCGGCGTCGGGCAGGCCGTCGACGTAGACGCGGTCCGAGCCGACAGTCAGGTCGAGCGTGGACGCGTCCAGCCGGCTTTTCGAGTCGGTCGTGTCGACGCCCGCGACCTTAATCTTGACGTTTGTCAAGCCGGCCGGGAGGCCCGTAAACGTGATGCCCTGCGCTGGTGTCGGCATGAGTTACTCCTCGGGTGTCGCCTTGTACTTGTAGGTGGCCGTGCCCTTGATGAAGTCGCCGACCGCGTACTCGGTCTCGACCTCGACGCACAGCCAGCCGGTCGCCGAAGGGTCCGTATTCACGGCGGGGGGCGTGCCGAAAAACGAGGCCATGACTTCCTGCGTCACGCCTTCGTCGGCGCCCGATCCGGCGTCGACCAGCGGTGCGTCCTCGTAGACCCGCTCTGTGTCGTCGAGCGTCGTAACGTCGATCTTGTTTTTGGAGTCGGTCGGGTTCGCGGCGCTGCCCTTGACCTTTACGCTCGTGCAGTCGGCAGGCAGCGTCAGGCCGGCGATCGTCGGCATACCAGAGAGGGGCATCGGTTACTCCTGCCAGAAGATCGTGTAAGACTGCTCCACGACGAAGGTCGGCGTCTCGTCGCCGTCGACGAAGACCGGGCTCCCGTCCTTCTCGTCGGTCAGGTCCACATCGTCGATTGTCACGCCGTCCGACTCCCCGCTGAAGTTGTCGAGGGCACCACGGACAGCGTCGGCGATCTCCTTCGCCTGGAGGACGGTCGAGGCGTAGATCTCCACCAGGAACGTCCCGACCGGGGACGAGGCGCCGCCGAGCGTGGTCGGCCGATCGGTGCCCTCGCGCATGAACCGGACGTAGGGCAG
>Ga0315903_10007174_pt1 | contig 13997 bp, 10 predicted proteins | sample LakEriMetagenome_7_FD_203524 | JGI IMG/M metagenome (GOLD analysis project Ga0315903, IMG submission 203524) | Freshwater fungal communities from buoy surface, Lake Erie, Ohio, United States - Buoy 2 MA119 | ecosystem: Environmental > Aquatic > Freshwater > Lake | place: USA: Lake Erie, Ohio...
GTGGGAGTGCGAGACCAACCGATTCGCTGGGTCTTTTTGGCTTGCCGATGCCGTTGGAATACTCGAGCGTCTCCAAACCCTTGTTGTGACGATCGCCCGAATCAATCGCTTGGTCGACCAACCCTCGCGAAGAAAGTCGCTCGCGAGGCGATCCAAAAGCTCCGGATGGCTCGGCTCCTGACCCATCCGTCCGAAGTTGTCGACGGTCCGAACGAGCCCCTCTCCGAAGAGCCAACACCAAACCCGGTTGACATACACCCTGGCCGTCAATGGATTCTTGGGGCTTGCAATCTCCAGGGCCAGCGTCAGTCGACCGCTTTGGGAATCCTGGTAAGCTTTGGGGTCCGAACCGAGGACCTGCAGATAGCGCCTTGCGACGGGCTGTCCTGGGCTCTTGTGGTCTCCCCGAGGGAGCCATTCTTGGTCGATCGGCATGCGGTCTTCGACGACCCCCGGCACCCAGCGCAGAGCGGGTATCGAGGATTCGGCGTTTCGATACTGCTGGCTTAGAGACGAGATTTCGGCAACAATCGCTGGCTCGAAACGAAACAGATTCTCGTCGATCAACGCATTGATCCAGCGAAGATCCTCGATCGTATAGGTTCCTGACAAGAGCCGTTCGAGGGCTGCTCGGGTCACCGTAGCGGTCGAGCGAATCCAAGCGTCTGGCAAGGCACCATCGGCCAGGAACGAATCGAGCAGACTGCCTGGAATGGGGCTCGGAGCAGAGGGCTTCTCGTTGGCCCCATGGGCTAGGACCATCCCTAGTCCAAAACTCGATCGGCCGTCGGAGCGTTCCAATACGCTCGGGTCTTTGGTGACCCCTAGATAAGGTTTCGCGTCGCGCGTTAGCAGTTCGATGTGCGCGCGAAGCCCCTTCCACTGAGGCCTTATCCGCATGGTTACCCATTGATAAGCGTTGGATTTCAGGCTCGGGTTTAACGTGTCGAACAGCAACGAATCGCCTTGGAAATTCTCGATGACCAAACGAGCTCGTGCCTGGTCCGTTCCACGGCACCACAGGGAGATCGAATCCGAATCGATCTGGAAATCAGGGGATCTCAGGCTGCCCGATGCCCGATCCGTCAGCAGATTGCTGTGGTACCCGGGCTCTTGCAAGCGGGTCAACGGGAGATCGGTTTTCCCGAGGACCGACCAAGCGAGATCTCGGTTCGGTTGATCAGGCGAAGGGAGCCCAATGGCATACGGAGCAAGCCCGGCTCCGTGGACCCTCCATGGCTCGATCCGACCATCGGTCAAATGGGTTAAATCGAACAAGACTTTGCTCTCGGCCGGTAGTTGACTTCCATTCCATGTGGGCCGAGCAAGCTTCTTTTTTATCCGCTCTTTGAGTTCGCCCTGGGATTGGGGATCGGCCGAGAGGACCTCGATCCAGTCGGCAAGTGCGGAGTCCTTTGGGTTGGATTTCCATCGCGCGATCGCGCTTCGCCAAGCGTGATCGTTGCCGACTGCATCCTTGATCTGGTCCCATTTCTGACCGGGCTCTATCCGAGATTCGACCCAGCGAAGAGCTTCGGGAATTTCCAGGTCCCACGAGGAAGTCGATGCGGCCCATGCTTCGATGAGCTTGAGCGTCATGAGCTTTTGAAGTTGCTTGAGCTCAGAGTCCTTGGATACGAAAGGATCGGGTCGGTCGATAGGGATCATAGCCGAGCGTGTGCTGCGAAGAATCCCGTAAAGCGAATAGAAGTCTTCATCAGATATTGGGTCGAACTTGTGGTCATGGCAACGCGCGCAGGAAATGGTTAATCCTTGGAACGCTTTACCGATGGTGTCGATCTGGTTGTCGATCACCGCGATCTCTTCTCGCTTGACGTCCAGGGGCGTTTGATTGAACTCGACGAGTCGGTAGAAACAAAGGCCGATGAGCGCTTCGTTGCAATCCAGGGCATCATTCCATCTCGGTTCGATCAGATCGCCGGCCAAATGCTCTTGAATAAGTCGTTGAATCGAAAGATCGTTGGCGAACGCGCGGATCAGATAATCGCGGTATCGGTACGCGAAGGGCAGGTACGCATCGTCTTCGGATCCGTGGGTCTCTGCGTAGCGCACCGTATCCATCCAATGCCGAGCCCAGTGTTCGGCGTATTCGGTCGTCTCGAGCATCGCATCGAGGGCCGCTTGCCAAGCTTCGTCGTGGGTCGATGGGTCGAGGAGTTTGGGAACGAAACGCTCGATTTCCTCGATGCTCGGTGGCAAGCCTCGGAGTTGATAGCTCAGTCGACGCAAGAGCGTATGCGCGTCGGCAGGTTCGCTCGGCACGATGTCGGCCTTTGCGAGCCCTTGGTCGATCCAATGATCGATCGCCTCTGTGGTCGATAGGCTCGAAGCTTCGCTCGGTGATTCTCGGTTTTCCGGGCTTTTGACGGGCTTAAAAGCCCACCACTTCGAGCGTTCCTCGTAGAGCTCCTCCCAGGTTCTCGCCTGGAGAGACCCCAAGGCTTCAGGCTCGGTTCGAGGGTCGGCAGCGCCCGTGGCAATCCAATTTTCAAAAAGATCGATCGTCTCCTGGGTGAGCTTCGGCGCCTTCGAAGGCATTTCCAGGCCCGGTTCGAGATGCTTGAGGACCCGCAGGAGCAAGCTGTTTTGAGGTGTTTTCAGATCGACCGACGGTCCGGAATCACCCCCTAATTGCCAGCCCTCTCGGGAGTCTAGGGCCAAGCCACCCCCTTTTTTGCCCTGGTGATGGCATTCTAAACAGTGGGTATGCAGCGCCGGGCGTATCTTGCTCTCGAAGAATTCGAATTCATCTCCGAGGACTGGAGATTCGGCGCCGATCCAGGCAAGGCTGCTGAGCAATCCGATGAGGGACACGTCCAGGAGGATCGCCCGCAAGCTGGCAATTCGCAAGCAGGCAACTCGAAATCGCAAAGCGTCAAGTATCTGTTGGCTGGCTTGCATCGAGGAGGGATTCCCTTGGGAATGGTTTTAAGGCTTGATGGCGGGTCGGATCGTCACGGCCGTCTTTGCCGAGGCACGTCCGACGGTATTGACACTATGGACGGTGATTTTCTGGGGTTCGCTTGGGGCTGCATCGGTGAGGAACGTTGCGTCGCGATAGAGCATTTGCGCCAAGGGCAAGGGTGGGGTATCGCTGTACTGGAGGCCTTGGAAAACGGGCCTTCCGAAGGGATTGTTGCTCTTCTGAGGCACCTGCGCAATCTGCTTGCCATCGCGTTCGATGACAAAATAGGCCAGTCCGCTCTCGAGATCGGCATCGCAGGTCCAGGAGATCGTATCTCCCTGGAGGATTGCAAGATCCGGTGCCGGGGGGAGAGTCTCGTCGAGCACAAGGGTGTCTTTGTTGTACTGCGACCAGAGCTTGGCGATTCTCTCGTTAGGCAACCATGACCACTTCAAGGCGTCGGCCGAAGCGTTGTTGGGATCCAATTCGGTATTCGAGTCGCTGCCGTGCGATGCCAACCACGCTTGGCTTGCATTCATCGGACGGATCGGTGCCCCGAATTCGGTTGGCAATCGCTGGGAAAGGCATTCATCGAGCCAGGGGATCGCTAGGTACCTTTGGTTTCCGCATTCGTGGCTCGATAACGGATCGACGGAGGTGGCGATGAGTCCCCCGCGGGATCGGAGGTTGTTGAAAAACTCGAGATTCGCTGGCCAGACCGATCCGAAGCGTGCGTCCTGGACGCTAACGCCTTCCTTGGTCCCCACATTGCACATCAAGGGGACCGTCAAAATTCGGTCGTTGAGCGAGTAGTTTTGGATGTTCCCTTTCGATGCGACCGGTTCGACCAAAGGGACCCCTGAGCGCAGCCAAGCCGCCAGGGTCCTTTCCGGATACAGCATCGCCATACCGCCACACCAGTGTCCACCGCCGCTGTGTCCCCAGAGAGCCCAGGGCAGGCCAGAGAGTTCCCGGTGTCCTGATTTTTCGCCCAGCATCTCGAGCGCTTTGAGGAAGGCTTTTGCCGACCCTTTGCGAGGGTCGCACCACAACTGACAATCGGCTTTTTCGGGTTGTTCATAAGCCGGCGCCAGAAGAGCGCAGCGATGTTTTTTAGCTAGAGCTTGCCAGTGAAGGTCATACGCACCGCTGAGCCCCGACTTGCACGATCCCTCCCCGCATCCATGCTGGTGGACGATCAGCCCTCGAAGCGTTTGAACCTCGGGGGGGATCCAGATGGTAAAGTTGGCTCCGAAGGAGAGCTCGCCAGGGGAACTTGAGGGTTCGAGCCGTACGCGATAGTACGGCGGGGCGGCGTCGGGATAGACGTCGTAGGGGGCCGATTGGCCCAGGATCGATCCTGCCGCAGCGATGGTCCAAAACAGACATGCCATGGGGATCCAAGCGTTTGCGAACTTGGGATTCCACCGGGAACTCGATCGATAAGCAACCACTTGCATAGGAATCAAACCATTAGGATGAAATTTGGAGGAAGCTCAAGGCCGGTTTTCCTGGGATTTTCCAGGCAAGTGGGCCACCGGCGGGTCAACGGTAAACATTGCCAAAAAGGTCGACGTTGAGTATTATAACGCACGTTCCGGGAAACTGAGTTTGTGTCCCCGAAAAGCCCGGACATCAAAGATCTCTCGACATGAAATCCCCTTTTACCGTCTCTCAGATTGTGGACCCCGTCGATCTGTTGCGTATCGGTCGCCAGTGGAATCGATTGTGCGGAGAAACCCCCAACCAAAATGCAGCGCATAGGGGTCGATGGGATCTTTCTCTCCCCTGGACGCTCGGCTGGATCAGCGAACTTCCAGAGTCGCAGCGCGATCTGGTGGTGTTGACTGCAAGCTCGGGGACGAGCCTACGCGGGATCCTCCCGCTGGTCATGCACAGCACGCCTGCTGGACGCGAATTGCGTTTGGTCGGCTCGGTAGGGTGCCTTGGTGACTCGAAGGGAATTCTTGCTACTGGCGACGACCAAGAGGCGATCGGTGAGGCCTTTGGAAATTACCTAGCTTCCGAATGGCTTGGACAAGTCCCATCGTTGCACCTTCAATCGGTAGCTCAGGAGGATCCAGGCATCAGGAGCTTCGTCGAAGCCTTGGTGTCCCGCTCAGGTTGGAATGCGGAAACCAGACCCGAGCCGACCCAACGTATGGTGCTGCGTCCGGTGCAGGGTCCTGACGGCGAACCGATCTGGCCTTTGAGCTGCCGTCGCGCGATTGCGTTGGTCAAGAAGTCTCTCGAATCGGGAATGTTCAAACTGACCGGAGCCTCGGAGGATACCGATCGGATGCAGGTGGCCAAGCATGCGATGATGATTCGCGGAATGTTGAAAAATGACGCGCCGGAACTCCAGGAGCCTTTCGGTTCGATCCCGATGTCTCAGCGCCTGTTGGATTACCGATTTTCGAAAGGTGTATCGCGGAACCTCTCCCAAGTCGGGTGCCTAGGCTCCTGCTTGGTCGAATGGAAAGGAACACCGATCGCAGGAGCATTGTTCGTCGACTTTGGTTCCTCGCGGTCTGTCGTTTGGTCCGAAGTTCGGGTCCATCCCGACCAAGAACCTCTGGTAGCTTGGATGCTCCTATCGCAACTTTTGAGGACCGCCATCCAATCGGGTTTAAGAGAACTTCAGTTGGGCTTGGCGCTGGGGCGCTACGCAATCGCTATGGGGAACAAGGCACCGAGCCTCTGGAGCATCAGCGTCGGTCCCGCCGAATCGGAAACCGAAGGAAACTCGGTCGACACGCTCGAAACGGCCAACACTGCCAGCACGGCCAACACGGCCAACGACGAGTGACATCGTCACTTTTATAGCGGCCACTCGCTGGTCGCTGCTCCTCTCACACCTCACACCTCACACCTCACGACCGCCCCATCCAACCGCTTGGCTCCCCTTCTCCACCGGGGCTTTGGCCGGGGGAGTAAGGGGCGGGGGGGAGGGGGCCGACCGCGCGTAAGGCTGATTGGCTGTAATGGTCCCTCATGGCAACTCATGCAATACAGACAGATCGAGCCATACAGATTTGCATTCATCAATCCCGGAGGGCTGCCACAACCTCTGCCGGTGGTGGTAACCACGGGTCCGACCGCTCCATCCAACCGCTTGGCCCCCCTTCTCCACCGGGGCTTTGGCCGGGGGAGCAAGGGGCGGGGGGGATGAGGGGGCCGACCGCGCGTAAGGCTGCTTGGCTGTAATGGTCTCTCATGGCCACTCATGCAATACAGCCAGATCGATCCATACAGATTTGCATTCATCACGCCCGTAGGGCTCACACAACCTCTGCCGGTGGTGGTAACCACCGATCCGGGCGCTCCATCCAATCGCTTGGCTCCCCTTCTCCACCGGGGCTTTGGCCGGGGGAGTAAGGGGCGGGGGGGTTGAGGGGGCCGACCGCGCGTAAGGCTGCTTGGCTGTAATGGCCACACATGGCGACTCATGCAATACAGGCAGATCGATCCACACAGATTTGCATTCATCAATCCCGGAGGGCTGACACAACCTCTGCCGGTGCTGGTAACCACCGATCCGGGCGCTCCATCCAACCGCTTGGCTCCCCTTCTCCACCGGGGCTTTGGCCGGGGGAGTAAGGGGCGGGGGGGCTGAGGGGGCCGACCGCGCGTAAGGCTGCTTGGCTGTAATGGCCACACATGGCGACTCATGCAATACAGGCAGATCGATCCACACAGATTTGCATTCATCAATCCCGGAGGGCTGACACAACCTCTGCCGGTGGTGGTAACCACCGATCCGGGCGCTCCATCCAACCGCTTGGCCCCCCTTCTCCACCGGGGCTTTGGCCGGGGGAGTAAGGGGCGGGGGGGTTGAGGGGGCCGACCGCGCGTAAGGCTGCTTGGCTGTAATGGCCACACACGGCCACTCATGCAATACAGACTGATCGATCCATACAGATTTGCATTCATCAATCCCGGAGGGCTGCCACAACCTCTGCCGGTGGTGATAACCACCGGTCCGGACGCAGCAAGGCCCACGGGACCAGCGGCTGCACTTCTAGAACTTGCAGAGATTAGTGCTATCGAACTCTTGGTTTCTGACGCGACTCTACACGAGTTGCAAGAGGTCTTGAACCGCCCAAGTCTTCAACGCAAGTTTCCATCGCTAACGACCGCACTTGTCACTGCCTTCATTGAGCGAATCAAATGATGCTCAACCTATTCGGCCAACATTCCAAGTGTCTTTCCACTCGACCGTGATCCCAAGGATGCCAAGTATATCGACCTTGCATTTGGAGCAAAGGCGGACTTTCTAGTGACCCGCGACAATGACATCCTGGGGCTTCGAGATTCTAGAGAGTTGAAAGAGGCGTTTAACGAGCGCGACTGGAAATTCAAGATCGTCGATCCCTTCGAGATGATTTCTTTCTTGAGGGATAGAGACTAGGTAACCGCATCGACTCAATAACCACATCGCGTGGGGACTGTCCCCGGTTTCTGGTCATGCCCTTGTGCCTGCTGACGGACGACGTACGATCGCAACAAACCTGTTTGCATCCCGGTCATCGATAAACTCGATCTCAGGGTACTCCTTGATCGCTCGCACGATTCCGTTTCCCAAACCCCGGTAGGGCAACACTTTCGTGGCGTACGATGCGAGGATTGGGTTACGCATGTTGGAATTGCCACTGAGGATGTTGGCAACGGACAGGTTGTTTGGGAGATGGCCGGGGCTAATGATCTCGATGCGATCATCAAACATAAAGATGCGAATGGGTGCGGAGACAAAAAAGTCGCGGTGAATGATCGCATTCGCGAGCAACTCCTCAAACACGATGCGAGGGATCTCCAAGATACCCTCAGAATTGACTCCCTGGTCTCGTTGCTCACGGCGGAGGTTCCGCAGAACGAACGACATGGATTGTTCGAACTGGGAGTCGATTCGCCCGTAGATGTCCGCGCTGTCGGCGTATTGCGAGGCATGAATGTCCGTCCCCGGGTAACACACCGCTTTGATATGGAATGCGGGAACCAGTGGAGTCGGATCGGTTGCAAAGAGCAAAGCGCCAGAAACGGTGAGCAATCCGGTGTTCAGCAGCCGCATATTGGTGAGGACTTGGGAAAGCGAGAGCCCTTGCTCGTCCAATTCCATCCCAAAACGCTTCGTGAAAAACTGCCGAAAATACTCGACATCGATGTCCGACGCTGAGGTTCCTGGGACCGGAACGTCGTCCCGGTGGACAAGCTGAGCGGTCTGGAACATCCGCTGCATCTCTTCTCTGGCGGTCACGCGACGTTTGTCACTGCCACTCTTCACCCAGATGACACCGGAATTGTCGACGTAGGGCTTGCTCAGTCCATCAGGAATCGTCACGACCAGGACGACCCCGTTGCCGACGGAGACGTTCTCGGTGCGGGGATTGATGGCCGGTCGAACATTCGTAGAGGCGGTGTTGCTGATCAGTTGGTTCAGTCTCCCCACTGCGGCCACATCCAACTCATGAATGCCCCCGTCATCGGCAACCCCAATGAAAATCTGACCTCCACCTGAGTTCGCAAACGCCACAATTTCAGCCGCAAGGGACGTCGCATTGGTGACGTCTTCCTTGAACTGATGTCGACTGTCCTCGCCCCGGGCGACCGCTTCTAGGAGTTCTGTTGTTTCCATACCTGATAGATCCTCTTCCGTTCCCTAAATGCTTCTTCGCCACCCTCCATGATCGTAACGATCGACTCTTGGAGGGAAGGGCAGTCGATACTGCCAACTTGTGTTTCGATACGGTCATCTCCGTAACTGCAGGCAATCACCTGCTCGGCATCACCAAGGACAGGAATGTTGGGGTTGTGGGTGGCAAAGATGAACTGCGTCTCGGGCTTGAGCTTGCGAACCAGCTTGATCACATCCGCATAGATCGTCTGGTTGTCCAGATCGTCCTCGGGCTGATCAATGATCACGACGTCGTTCTCGCGTTGGCTCAGCACGAACAGGATCAAGGCCGACGCCCGCTGGCCCAGCGAATGATGCTTGAGTTGTTTTCCGTGATACTTGATCGTGAATCTGTTTGGCACCTGCCAGGTCAGAAGAGCAGTCAGGTTTTCTCGGAAATACTGTTCGAAGGTCTCCGATGAATTACCGACAATCTTCTTGGCCTTGTCCATCTCGCGATAGATGGCCGCTCCGTCTGCAAACTCGGTCGTCAGCGAGTCGAGCGTCGTTTCTCGCAGCTTACTGCCCCGGAACATGTCCTTGAGGTATGTCAGGAATGCGGACTTATCTCCCTTGTACTCAATCTCCATTTGAAGAGCGGTCTTCTGCTTATTGATCTTTTCCAGACAGTCTCGGATCAGCCGGAATTCCTCGTGCCACTTGTCGTTCAGCGCGGTCAGTTCGGCTGTCAGTTGAGTCTGAAGGGTCGTTTGTTGGTCCTTCTCCTTACCGAGTGCCAAGAGCATCTGCTTTGCGTTGTCGATCGACTTGCGGAGTTTGAGGAACTCGTCGGGCTCGACCGCTGTTAAGCCGCTAGACTTCAGTTCCTCAGATAGTCTTCTCGCGACCTCGGCAAACTCTTCCTTAAGGGCTCCTTTCGATTGCTCAAAAGAATGCAACTTGGCTTTCATTTCAGCCGATGCGGAGCGCGTTTGCTCGATGATCTGTCCAATTTGAGCAAAGCCGTTGGCGACTCGATCAAAGATCGCCATGACATCCTTGAAGAACTCTGCGTTCTGCTTCGAGTCATACTTTCGCCGTGACCGAAAATCATCCTCGTATTGCGAGACAAGCTCGATGAGACTATCGATGTATGCGTCAATGAAGTCGGTGAGTCCGTTGAGAACGCGACTGTCCTGTTCAAAGTCGACCTGCTTCTGGAACTTCTCTTCAACGCCATGCTGCCTAAATACCTTCAGGCGGTGTTCCGCATCTGCCTGTCGGTTTTGGTATTCCTGTTGTTTCTCCGCGACATCCGAGAGCTTTTGCAGACGGCGAACCGTCTCGACAACCCCCTGCTTCTTGAGCGAGATTTCGTGGCGAACGTCGATCAAGCTGTCGCCGACCAGTTTCTCCACCAGCTCGTTCTCGAAGCCTTGTCCAGTGCTTGAGAGGTCCTTCTGGCCGAAGTAGATGGGTTTGTGAAGCACGGTCTCGCGGATGTTGATGCCTAGTTGAAGCGCTCCGTTGACGTAAACGTCGGGCTGCTCGCCGAGAATGCGGCGGATCTCGTACTTATTTCCGTGGCGATCAACAGCTTTGAGAGTGACTTTTCCGCCGCTGCCCAGAGCGTGCTTCACGGAACCCTGCTTGTACCCGTCGCTATCCGCCTTTTCGGGGAGTTCGATTCCAAGCGCATACCGAATCGACTCGAGAATCGAGGATTTGCCGCTCCCACGGATACCGATCAGCGTGTTCAGCTCGGGCGATAGTGCAAGTTCCGTACCCTCCAGCTTCGCTCCCTCAAAGCTGACGCTGCGAATGTAGGAATGGGTGCGAGGCGGCGGCTCTGCTGAGACGCGGTTTGCATGATCGAGCAAGGCAAATTTGACCGCTTCGAAAGTCAACGCACCAATCTTGAGGAATGTGCTTTGGCCTTTCCCGATCTCTTCGATCGATTTGCAGTCACAACCTTCGACCTCTGCCGGATAGCAACCGGCCATCTGCTGTTTCACGGTCATTCTAAGATCGCGCGTGCGGACTTTCTGAAAGCCCAGGCAGCGTCCCCGGAATGGTTCAAATTGCGCCAACTCACCGCGTCGCCCGCCATCCAATTCGTTCCAAAGTCCGCTTCGGTCTTCCACATGGGCACAGATCAGAAAGTAATCCCGGTTGAGCTTATTGAGTTCACGGACCGTGTCATTCAGATCATGGTTGGATCGACCGTCCTCATTCTCGTAGTTCGCCTGCCCCGCAAACGTGACATCCAGAAAGCTCTGGATGTAATTCTTGTTGTCCTGGTTGTCGATCCACTCGGGAGAGAACACGACCAATGTGTGGATGCCGTTCGCGCCATCTTTGACCGAGAGTTCGACACCGGGCAACAAGAGGATTTCATCCTTCTGTGCTCGCTTGCGAAGCGCTTTGAACTCGTCGCGGTCAAATTTGTTGTGGTTGGTAATCACCCCGACGCGAGTCTGAGCGTGAACCAACGCCTTGACGTACAGATTGACGAACTCATTCGGCTCGCCAAAGTAGGAGAAATGCTTGTCCGCCTTCGTGTGCATGTGGAAATCGGCACGGACCCACGTTGAGCCGTGTGAGAATACCGAGATGGCTGGCTGTGTGATATCGTTCATCCTAAATCGTCTCCGTGTCAAACATGAGGCGTTTGAATTCCTCCTCGATCAGCCGAACCTTCCAGGTTTGATCCACCCCAGGGCAAACGCATCAGAGTCGTAGGCGACTAGCATACCCATGGGGATTGCCAAAGAAAATACTAGCGGTGAAAGATATCGGAAAGGGATCCCTTTCGCTTACTGGAGTCCATGGAATGGTTGCAAAGCTGAGTTTGGTCGAGTGCATGGCGGCGGTCGAAGATCCCAGGGTGGATCGAACCAAAGCCCATGATCTCCAAGATATCCTCGTTCTGGCTGTTCCGGTTGTTCTGGCTGTGCTATGTGGTGCTGACGGCTCGGAGGACATCGAGTTCTTTGCCGACGGTGGTGGAGACTATGTCTTGGCGAGAAACCGGGGACAGTCCCCGGGCGATAGCGTCAGAATTTCTCATCATGAGATGGCTTGGTAGGACGGGTCCCAAAGGAATTTCCCATTCTTGCATGTTGGGCAGTCTCTTTGATCCAGTAGGAATGCTTCAATCACTTTGTCTGAATCGCAGTCTGGGCAAATTTTTTTGCAGCTCCTTGAATCGACTACCACATCATGACCGCAATTGAGACACAAATGCGGGAGATCGTTTCCAATACATTTTGCGAGAGCTTCGTGGTCAGGGTGGTAGGCGTACTTCTTCTTCCCTGTTTCGTCGATGTAGAAAGGATTACCATCGGACCACGCATCGATCTTGCGTCCGCAGCCTGAACAAACAAATCTTCGGCACTCTGCCATTTTAGAAACCAATCCTCTTGCGACGTGGTCTAGGTTTTCGATCACAACAGGGGTGTAGACATCCTAGGCATGGAGAGTTACTTCAACCGATCGATGTAGATTGCAATGTCATGATCATCAATCAGCGAAAACCGACGTTGCATCAAGGGTTCGCCATCGGGCGTGAACTGTGCGTTTCCTGGTAGCTGCATATCCAACTTGGATTGCTCGAACTCTTCCTCGGTCATCTCTGGTATCTCAACGAACTCGTCTTCGGATAGGGCTTCACCACCACCCTCTGGACCTGACCTCATCGCAAGCATCGGCGGTTGCGACCGTCTGATTCCACCCCCTTTGTACCATACAAGTGATCCAAAGTGATCAAAGCTCGGCGGCACTCGTGGAACCAGATCGCTTTCATTTACAAAATGCACCATTCGTCCGCGAAGGGTATCGTCCATGTGCTTGCAAAACGCTGGGTTGCCGACCTTCGGTTGTCCAAAGGTCATAACACCTGCGATCTCCAGGTTCTCCATGGATGAGAGTCGGTAAGCACAAACAACGGCCAAGGCTCCACCTAGACTGTGACCAGTGATCCAAACCTTCTTCGGTTTGCTTGCTTCCAACACCTTGGCTAGTTGACCATGCAAAGAGTCATAACCAGTCCAGAAACCTGCATGGACATTGCCATGGTCTACCTTTCGTGATCGATTGCTGAGATTGATGAACCAATCTTGGATTTCGGAGGGATTGGTTCCTCGAAACATAATCACCGAAGTATCGCCAAGAGATGCGACATAGCCGACCAAGGTGGAACTGTTGAGCGAGGCAACACTTTTGTACCCCCGCTTCTTGAATACTTCTTCGGCTTCAACGGGTGACAGATACACATCACTGGAGCATTGGGCAAGTTCCTTAGCGATAGCCCAACCAGGGTAATCGTATGCGTAGATCGATTCGTCGAGCTTTTCTTTTAAAGTGGCTACTACAGTGATTGGCTTATCCCTGGTTTCCTCCTCGATTTCGCCAGAGGTCGGGGGAGCAAATACACTCCAAAGAAAATAACCAATCACAGAAAGCATCATCAGGCTTCCTAGCCCAAGCTTCCTGAGGTCAGTTTTTCGAGGTTCTATCGAGAAGAAGCTCAAAATGATAAGCAAAAATCCAACAACTAGGACAAAGAATGAAATGAGTTCTTTCATGGGTAGTTTACTAACCGTTACCTGCATAAACGGCAACATGATCGTTTGGAAGTCCGGGATGGGCACAGATGGGGTCCATCGGGTGATATCGTACGGTTTTTCAACCCCTTCAGTATACCACTTCCTGGCGAGAAACCGGGGACAGTCCCCGCGCGATAAGTCCCCGCGCGATAGGGTTGTTAGGACTTATAGAACACAGCCAACCAAATCGTTGGTTGGTCAGCGGTCGTCCATTCGACTCGATGCTTGGTATGTGCGGGCAAGTTGATGTAGTCACCAGGACGTAGTTCGATGGTTTTATCTTCGAGTTGCAGCCTAGCTGCCCCTTGCAACACCATCACCCACTCATGATCATCTTGGTCGTACCAAAAACCTTCTGGTGATGCATGACCATGGGAAACGATCCGTTCGATTCGCAAGTTGGATGCTTCGAGCAAAGTGGTGAAAAGCTCGTCAGGCAAGTCTGATGGGAGGTTGGTGAAGAGGTTGAAGGTCATGGTCCAATTCTCTGCGCTAGAAATGCGGCAAGACTCTCGGAATCGTCCGTACCGATCCTCAAAGTACCTTTCTTCAAATACAAAACTACACAATCTCGTCCCCATAGGTTCCAAACCCAGCCACCACGGATACTCATGTGGATGCCCCAGCCGTCCAGGAGCAAAGTCTGACCAAGTTCCACCTTAACAATGTCGGAATAGTTCACGGTCTTGCGGAACAATGGGACGGGACCAAAGCGGACTGAAAGATTGTCGCCTTGGTCCTCAACCGTCAAGTGATGGAACGCTGCAGCAACCACGAGCATCAACAGGCCAATGGGCGGAAATAGCCACGGAATTGGTGGTGCATCTTTGACGATCCAGCCCAGCGCAAGAAA
>Ga0315903_10007175_pt1 | contig 13997 bp, 12 predicted proteins | sample LakEriMetagenome_7_FD_203524 | JGI IMG/M metagenome (GOLD analysis project Ga0315903, IMG submission 203524) | Freshwater fungal communities from buoy surface, Lake Erie, Ohio, United States - Buoy 2 MA119 | ecosystem: Environmental > Aquatic > Freshwater > Lake | place: USA: Lake Erie, Ohio...
CATCCTGGCCTCGGCGGCTTACACACCGCGGCGATCCAGATCGCCGCGGCGGGCGGCCCTCCTGGCCGCCTGTCTCTCACCTCACGACCCGCGCCCCACCGCCCTTGATCTGCTTTTCCACCTCGGCCCGGGTGGCCATCGAGGTGTCGCCGGGGGTCGTGCTCGCCAATGCGCCGTGCGCGGCGCCGTATTCCACCGCCTGCTGCGGGCAGTTGAACTCCAGGAACCCGAAGGCCAGGCCGCTGGCGAAACTGTCGCCGCCGCCCACGCGGTCGAGGATCTCGAGCTCCGGATACTTGCGGCTGTCGTAGAACTTGCCGTCGTGCCAGCAGATGGCGCTCCAGTCGTTCTTCGTCGCCGTGATCACCCGGCGGAGCGTCGTGGCCGCCACCTTGAAGTTCGGAAACTCCTTCACCGCCGTCTCGATCATCCGCTTGAAGGCGTCGGTCTCGATCGCCGAGATCGCGTGATCGACGCCCGCCACCTCGAAGCCCAGCGAGGCCGTGAAGTCCTCCTCGTTGCCGATCATCACGTCCACGTGACGGGCGATCTCGCGGTTCACCTCGCGGGCCTTGGCCTGGCCGCCGATGCTCTTCCACAGGCTCGGCCGGTAGTTGAGGTCGTAGGACACGATCGTGCCGTGCCGCTTGGCCGCCTGCACCGCCTCGATCGTCAGGGCGGCCGTCGTCTCCGACAGGGCGGCGAAGATGCCGCCGGTGTGGAACCAGCGGACGCCGAGCTTGCCGAAGAGATGGCCCCAATCGACGTCACCGGGCTTCATCTGGCTGGCCGCCGTGTTGCCCCGGTCGGGAACGCCCACCGCGCCCCGGATGCCGAAGCCCCGCTCGGTGAAGTTCAGACCGTTGCGGACGGTCCGGCCGATGCCGTCGTCGGGCCGCCAGCGGATGAAGTCGGTGCACACGCCGCCCTGCATGATGAAGTCCTCGACGAGGTGCCCCACCTCGTTGTCCACGAAGGCGGTCACCACGGCGGTCTTCAGGCCGAAACACTTCCGCAGGCCGCGGGCCACGTTGTATTCGCCGCCCCCCTCCCACACCTGGAACTGGCGGGCCGTGCGGATCCGCCCCTCGCCCGGGTCGAGCCGCAGCATGATCTCGCCGAGCGAGACCTGGTCGAACGCGCACGAATCCTGGGGCTTGAGGGGGAGCGACATGCCTGGGTCCTCGCAGGGTGTTGGAAGATGGGTCCGGCCGCGCGGAGCACGCCGCCGACGGACAGCGGCTTCCCGCCGGCCGACCGTTATGCCGTCTTCAGGGCCGCGATGTCGAGGGGCGGCGTTCCGGCCTCGCGGGCGATCTCATTGAGGGCCTCGACCTCCGCGGTCGAGAAGAGCAGGCCTCCGGCGGCCGCGCTGCGGGCCGCGGCCTCGGCCTCGAGCTGTCCGGGCAGCATGCACGTCTCGTTGCCGTGGCCGAGGATGTCGGCGAGCACCGCCTTGACGTTCGCCGCCTGCGACCGGCCGGCGGCGAAGGCCCCGCCGCTCACGGCCTCGGGATGGATCACCTGGAAGAAGAAGGCGCAGGTCTGCTTCTCCCCGGCCACCGGTGCCCGGTTGCGGAGCGTGGGCAGCGAGCCCCCGATGAAGCCGGCCACGATCTCGTTGATCAGCGACAGCCCGTAGCCCTTGTGGTCGCCGAAGGGGAGCAGCGAGACGGCCGCCGCGGGATCGGTGGTCGGCCGGCCGTCCTTGTCCACGGCCGCGTTGGGCGGGAGCGGCTTGCCCTCGCGCTTCAACTGCTGCACGCGGCCCATGGCGATCACGCTCGTCGCCCAGTCGATCACGATCGGGAAGCCGACGGCCTCCGTCGTGGGGAAGCCCCAGGAATGCGGATTCGTGCCCAGCGTGGGAAACACACCCTTGAACGGCACGACCTCGGCGAGGGCGGCCGTGCAGTTGGTGTAGGCGATGTAGCCCCGCTTCGCCGCCTCCATCACGTAGCCGCCGCCCCACAGGTAGTGGAAGGCGTCGTCCACGCTCACCGTGCCGCAGCCGTGCCGGTCGGCGAGGCGGATGCAGGTGTCGATCGCCTCCCAGGCGACCGCCTGGCCGAGCTTCTTCCGCGCGTCCCAGACCTCGCAGGCGTCGAACCGCGACGGCAGCTTCCGGATCGCCGCCCGCGGCACGCAGCCGTGGGCCTTCGAGCCGAAGTGCTCGTCGAGGTGCAGGGCCTTGATCGCGTTGTGGGTGCGGATGCCGTGCCGCGTGGCGGCGGTGGCGAGCTTGGCCGCGTGGTCGGCCTCGGCGGCGTCGAAGCCGCGGTGCTCGTAGGCCGCGCGAACGAGCGTTTCGTGGGCGGCGACGGGAACGACGTGGAAGGTTTCTGGCATGGTGGCGGAAGATCCTCGCTAGACGACTTTCGTGATCGGCACCTCGGGATTGACCTGGGCCAGCGGCGGCTCGCCGTGCATCGCCCGGATCAGGTTCGTGACGGCGGCCATGGCCTGCCGCTGCACGCTCTCGTGCGTCCGCGAGCCGACGTGGGGCGTGACCAGGCAGTTGGGGAGCCGCGTCAGCGGATGATCCGCCGGCGGCGGCTCCTCGTCGAGGACGTCGGTGCCGTAGCCCCGCACGCGGCCGCTTTTCAGGGCCGCGGCCATGTCGGCGGTGTTCACGATCTCGCCGCGGGCGCAGTTGAGGACGATCACGCCCGGCTTCATCTTGGCGATGGTCTCGGCCCGCACGAGGTCGCGGGTCTCGGGCGTGAGGTTCGTGTGCAGCGAGACGTAGTCGGCCGCCGCGAACAGCTCGTCGAGCGACGCCGCCCGCGGGATGCCCTGCTCGCGGGCGAACGCCTCGTCCCAGAACACGTCGTAGCCGATCGGCTTCATCCCGAAGGCCTTGGCCCGGATCGCCACCTCCTTGCCGATCCGGCCCATGCCCACGATGCCGATCGTCTTGTCGAGCAGCTCGTGGCCCGTCTGCCGCTTCCAGCCGCCGCCGCGGACCGAGTCGGCATGGAACAGCAGGTTCTTCTCCAGGGCGAGGAGCAGCAGGAAGGCGTGCTCCGCGACGGTCGTGTGGTTGACCCCGGGCGTGAACAGCAGCGGGATGCCGAACTCCGTGCAGGAGCGGACGTCGATCTTGTCCACGCCGATGCCGTATTTCGACAGCACCTTGAGCCGTGGGCGGGCCTTCTCCAGCACCCGCCGGGTGATGGCGTCGTCGCCGCAGATGTAGCCGTCCACGTCCCCGACGGCCGCGAGCGTGTCGGCCTCGTTGAGCGGCCCCCGGGCCGTCACCACCTCCCAGCCGGTGGCTGCCAGCGCCTGGTGATGGCCGCCGGGCGTGTCCTGGAAGGAGGTGGTCGTGAGCAGGATGCGCGGCTTCATGGAGGCTCCCGAGCGGGGCGTTGGACGTGCCCGAAAACCTATCGCTCGCCGCCGAAAACCTCAATCAATCGCCGTCGCCCGGCCGCTTGGGTGCCACGAAGTGGGCCACCCGCCCCTCGCGGACGAAGGCCTGGAGCAGCGCCGCGTGCCGGCCGTTCCACTTCCAGAGGTGGCAGTCGCGGCGGTCGGCCGCGCCGGCACCGGCCGTCCCGACGCGATGCAGCCAGTAGGCCTCGCCGAGCCCGAGCGGGTGCGCGGCGAACTCGGCCGCCCGCTGCGGTGGCACCGATGTCTTGACCCAGGTCCAGTGGTTGACGTGCCGGAGGTGGCCCTCGTCGGGCCGGCGGATGCACCACAGCCGATACTCGAGTTCGGTGACGGCCACGATCCTCCGGGCCTCCGCGGCGGCGATCGGGTGCCCACCGCCGAGCGCCGCCGCCGCCGCCTCGATGCCGCCGGCCGAGGTCGTCACCACGAAGGCCGGATCGGGATCGCGGCCCGCCGCCGCGTCGGCCCGGGCCCACCGGCGGCGGGCGTCGGTCACCGCGGCCCAGTCGTCGAACCACGACGTGAGGCCGGCGGCCACGATCGCCCGTTCCGCGGCCGCGGCGGCGGGCGCATCGGCGGCCCGCGGCGGATGGGTGGCCCGGCGATCGGCGACGAACGCCGCCAGCCCAGCCAGCCAGTCCGTCGTCTGGTGATGCATCGGCTGTCTCGTGGCTCGCGGCGGTGTTGGCGGCCGGTGCCGGGCCGGCCGTATCATGTTCGCATGAACCAGCCCGCACCCCAAGCCGACCGCCCGCCATCGGCACCGCGGGCGGTGGTGGTGATGGGAGTCTGCGGCGCGGGCAAGACGGAGATCGGCCGGCGGCTCGCGGCCTCGCTCGGGTGGACGTTCCGCGACGCCGACGACTTCCATCCCCCCGCCAATGTGGCGAAGATGCGGTCGGGCACGCCGTTGGGCGACGAGGATCGGTGGCCGTGGCTCGACAGCCTGGCGGACGTGCTCGCCGCCGCCGTCGCGGGCGGCGACGGGACGGTGCTCGCCTGCTCGGCCCTGGCCCGCCGTTACCGCGACCGGCTCGGCCTGCCGCACCCACTGGTGCGGCTCGTGCATCTCGACGACCCGGGCGGGGTCGTGCGAAAGCGAATCGAGCAGCGGGCCGGCCATTTCATGCCGGCCACGCTGCTCGACAGCCAGGTGGCTTTGCTCGAACGCCCGACCGCCGACGAGCGGCCCGTCGTGGTGGACGTCGCCGCGAAGCCGGACGACATCGTCCGCTCGGTCCTCGCGGCGTTGTGACGACGCGGGCGACTACCGGTTCAGGAACCGCTCGCGGAGCCACTCGTTCTTGCGGCGCTCCAGCTCGATGAGCTTGGCGACCGGGCCCTTGCGGGCGGCCTGCACCTGCTGGCCGTTGCGGATCTGGCTGGCCGACGCGGCACCACCGACGAACAGGGCCGACACGACGGCGATCACGAACATCACGCGACTCATGGCAATCACTCCTTGGGGACGCTGAACAAGGCTCTCGGGCACGGGCGGACGACGGCACGCTGCCGTCGGGGGACGACCCACGCGGCATCCATCGTCGCCCCGCCACGCGGTTCTTCACGACGCGGACCCTCCCGCCGCGTCCGCGGCGCGACCGCCATGCCGGGCACTTCCGGTGCGTCGCGTGCGGCCCGCGCAGCCCGATGACGACGGGTCCCGCGACGGCGAAAAATCCGCGTCGGCCGCTTGACGGGTCAGGTTTTGCGCGCCGGGGTCGCCAGCGGGTCGTCCGGCCAGGCGTGCCGGGGATAGCGACGCCGCAGCTCCTGCCGCACCCGTGGGTAGGTGTGGGCCCAGAAGCCGGCCAGATCGGCCGTCACCTGCTGCGGCCGATGGTTGGGGCCGAGCAGGTGCAGCAGCACGGCGACCCGGCCGCCGGCCACCCGGGGCGTGTCGCGGACGCCGAACAGATCCTGGATCCGCGCCGCAAGAACCGGCGGGCCCGCGCCCTCGTAGGCGAGCCGGTGCCGCCTGCCGCCGGCAAGTTCGAGCTGCGCGGGCGCGAGCCGATCGACGTCGCGGGCCCGCTCCTCCCCCACGAGGCCGCGGAGCCGCGGCAGCCAATCGGCCGCCCGCACGTCGTCGAGCGTCCGCAGGCCCGGGCACACGTCGGCGAGCAGGCCGCGGACCGACGCATCGTCGAGCGGCGGCAGCCCGAGTTCCGGCAGCGCAGCGGCCAGCCATCGCGCTCGGGCCAGGAAACTGCCGGCGGCGGTGTCGGCGGCCGGGGCCACGCGGTCCCAGGCGGCCGCGGCGGCCGCGGCCAGGATCGCGCCGGCCGCGACGGGGTCCGCGATCGCGATCGGCGCCTCCTCCAGGACGAGATCCATCCAGGCGGTCCGCCGCCGGGCCTCCACCTGCCGGCGCGAGGGATGGAAGACGACCTCGTCCGTCGTCCGCAGGTTCGCCTCCGCCAGCGGCCCCTCGTCGAGCCAGGGCCGCTCGATGGCCGACGCCTGCCGCACGCCCACCTCGCCCGCCGCGTCGTCGATGTCGATGGCGAGGAAGAACGGCTCGCCGCGGACCCGCGAGCCGGCGTCGAGCCGCACGCCGCGTCCGCCGACCATCGTGCCGCGGTCCTGGGCGCCCGGCCGCAGTCGTGCGACCCGGTCGGGAAACGCCTCCAGCAGGGCCCGCCGCAGCGCGGCCGCCGGATCGGCGGCCCGCGGCGCGTCGCCGGCCACGATCCGCTCGAACTGCTCGGCGACCCGAAGCACGTTGCGACCGCCGACCGGATGCACCTCGAGCTGCGGATCCTCGACCGCGCGGCCGGCGTGAAACGCCAGCAGGGCCGCGACGCGGTCGGCGACGTCGCAACGGGTGCGGACCGTGTGGCGGTCCCGCGGGCCGCCCGCATGCCGCCCGGCCCGGAACGGATCCCGCTCCGAGAGCAGCGCCGCGGCGACGGCCGTTTCGCGCAGCACGCCGTGGGCGGCGCCGGCCAGGAGCAGGCGGCCGAGTCGCGGGTGGGCCGGCAGCCGGGACAGCTCCCGCCCCAGGGCGGTGATCCGCTCGGCGCCTGCGTCGGCCCCGACGGCACCGAGCTGCGCCAGCAGCCGACGGGCGCCGGCGAGGGCCGCGGGCGGCGGGGCATCGAGCCAGGGAAAGTCGGCCGCCTCGCCGATCGCCAAGAGCTGCAGCAGCGGCCCCGCCAGGTCACCGCGGACCGCCTCGGGCGGCTCGGCGTCGGGCCGGCGGTGGTGGGCCGACTCGTCCCACAGCCGCCAGCACACGCCGGCCTCGGTGCGGCCCGCGCGGCCGGCCCGCTGGTCCGCGGCGGCCTTGGAGATCGGCACCAGTTCCAACCGCGGCAGGCCGGTGGCGTGGGTGACCCGCAGCTGCCGGGCAAGGCCGGAGTCGATCACGGCGGTGACGCCGGGAATGGTCAGCGAGGTTTCGGCCACGTTCGTGGACAGGATCACCTTGCGGCGGCCGGTGTCGTCGAGCACGCGATCCTGGCGCTCCGGCGGCAGGTCGCCGAACAGCGTCAGCAGGTCGTGGCCCTGCCGCTCCACGACCGCCGCGATCTCGCGCTCGCAGCGCATGATCTCGCCCACGCCCGGCAGGAAGACGAGCACGTGGCCGGACGTGGCCCGCAGCGCCTCCGGCACGCTCGCCGCCACGAGGTCCACGAGTTCGCGGCGGTCGCCGTGCCGGAGGTACCTGGTCTCCACGGGAAACACCCGCCCCGTCGCCGACACGACCGGACAGGCGGGGCCGCCGCCCAGGAGGCGGGCCACCGGCTCCGCCGCCAGCGTGGCGCTCATCACGGCGATCCGCAGGTCGGGCCGCAGCGTCTGCCGCAGACGCACGAGCAGCCCGAGCACGAGATCCATCTCCAGGGTCCGCTCGTGGAACTCGTCGAGGACCACCGCCCCGATGCCCTCGAGCGCGATGTCGTCGAGCAGCCGCCGGAGCATGATGCCGGTCGTCTCCACGACCAGCCGCGTGTCGCGGCCCACGCGCGAGTCGAACCGCACCTGGTAGCCCACCTCGCCGCCCACCGCGCCACCCCGCAGCCGCGCGATCTGGCCGGCCACCGCCCGGGCCGCCAGCCGCCGCGGCTGGAGGAGCACGACCCGCCCGCCGGGCCCCAGGTCGTCGAGCAGCGCCGCCGGCACGAGCATCGTCTTGCCGGAGCCGGGCGGCGCCGTCACGACCACCGCCCCGCCCCGGGCCGCCGCGACCGCGCGGTCGAGCACCGCGGCGACGGGCAGATCGGCGGGCAGGCGCGACGGGATGGTCATGCGGGCCGAGGCGGCGAGGGACGAGGCAACCCGATGATACCGGCGGCGACCGTCATGGCGCGGCCGCCGGATCCGCGACGTCGTCCCAGCGGATCGTCCGCTTCGAGAAGCCGCGGCACCGCGCGATCCAGCGCGGATCCTCGATCTCCAGCCACTCGCCCGGGCGGCCGATGCCGCGGAAGAAGGGCGCGTAGTGGCGGTGCGCCGGCGGCAGCACCACGCCCCACCGACTGCACTCGCCCTCCAGGTCGGTCCGCGAGAACGGCGTGCAGACGTAGGCCTTCGGACGGTTGTCGGCGTACACGCAGTGGGCCAGGAAGGCATCGACCACGCCCAGCCAGTAGCCGGCCGGGAGCACGAGCAGCGTCGCGGCCGCCAGGCGGGCGGCCACGCCGGCGCGGGCGAACGAGCCGCCGAGCCCCGGCCCCCGCCACCGCAGCAGGAGCCCCGGCCCGGCGGCGGCCAACGCCAGGTTCCAGGGCCAGACCGGCAGGTCCCATCCGAGCCGGAACGCGAGGACGGCGACGGTCGCCAGGTGGAACGGCACCGCCGTCAGCGCCACGGCCCGGCGGAGCCGCGGCACGAAGCATCCCAGGCCGAGGAAGATCTCCGTGCCGGCCACGGCGGCCGCGATCGTCGGGCCGAGCCAGGCCGGCCCGCCGGGCCAGACCGCCCGCAGCATCCACGCGCCGCTCGTCGCGTAGTACGCCGGCGACGTGGCCTTGTGGATGCCGGCATAGCCCCACAGCGCCGCGAGGCCGGCCCGGGCCACGATGCGGCCGCCCGGCCAGCCGGTCGTGCCCCAGAGCAGCGTCGCCAGCGACAGCACGTGGGGCTGCATGCGGGACTGGTCGGCGACGATCGCAGCCGCCAGGACGACGGTGTGCAGTGGCACGCCGACGCGGGGCCAGGGCAGGGCCACGGCCAGGCTGACGAGCATCGGCCAGCCGGCGTGCACGTCGGGCAGGTGCAGCAGCGGCAGCATCGGGGGATGCGTCCGCGGCCCCCACACCTTCCAGGTCAGAAGCACCGTGGCGACCTGCGCGGCCACGAGCACGAGCCGGACGGCCCGGTCCGCCCACGCGCCGCCGCCCGGCGGATCGGCGCCCGGCGTCGTCGCGTCGTCGCCCGGCCGCCGTGTCGCTGTCGCCGCCGTCTGCATCCCGGGATCGTACCGTCCCGACTCCGCCGCGGAAAAAGCGGTCGCCGAAGTCGCGCCGGGGCATGGTCCGACGACGTCGCAGCGCCGGACGATCGCGACGGTTCCCAGGATCTCCCGGCCAGGATTAGACTCCGTCATCTCGCCCCGGCGGCGAGGATCCCTGCCCCGCAGCCATCGTCGCCCCCCATGCGCCACGCCCCCATCGATCCCGGCCTGTTCACGGCCAACCGCCGCCGCCTCGTCGCGCAATTGCCGGGCCACGCCCTGGCCGTCGTGCACGCCGCCGACGTCCAGCCGACCACGGGCGACGGCACCCGCCGGCTGCATCCGGCCAGCGACCTCTTCTGGCTGACGGGGATCGAGCAGGAGGAGAGCGTGCTCGTGCTCGCCCCGCAGGCGCACGACCCGGGCCGCCGCGAGATGCTCTTCCTGCGACAGCCCGACGAGCAGCTCGCCCAGTGGGAGGGCGAGAAGCTGTCGCGGGAGAAGGCGACGTCGATCTCGGGCGTCTCCCAGGTCCGCTGGCTGGCCGAGCTGCCGGCGGTGCTCCACGGGCTGATGTGCGAGGCCGACGCCGTGTACCTCAACCTCAACGAGCACGAGCGGGCCGCGGTCGAGGTCGAGGATCGCGACCTGCGGCTGGCGCGGCGGCTCATCGACCGCTACCCCCTGCACCGCTACGAGCGGCTGGCGCCGGTCCTCCGCGGGCTGCGGGCGGTGAAGAGCCCGCCGGAGGTGGAGCTCATCCGCCAGGCGATCGACGTCACCGACGCCGGCCTGCGGCGGATGCTGGCGGCGGTCCGGCCGGGCGTGATGGAGTTCGAGCTGGAGGCCGAGCTGCTCGGGGAGTTCACCCGCCGCCGCTGCCGGATGGCCTACGAGCCGATCGTCGCCTCCGGCCGCAACGCCTGCGTGCTCCACTACCTGGAAAACGACGCCCCCTGCCGGGACGGCGACCTGCTGCTCGTGGACGTCGGCGCTTCCTACGCCAACTACAACGCCGACCTGACCCGCACCTATCCGGTCAACGGCCGGTTCACGGCCCGGCAGCGGGACGTCTACGAGGCCGTGCTCCGCGTGCTGCGGGCCTCCATCGCCCGGGCCACGGTCGGCACGACGCTCCGCGACTGGAAGCGGGCGGCGCAGGTGCAGATGGCGGAGGAACTCGTCGGCCTGGGCCTGATCTCCGCGGCCGAGGCCGCGGCCGACGCGGCCGACAAGCCCGCCTGCCGCAGATACTTCATGCACGGCGTCGGGCACTCGCTGGGCCTCGGCGTCCACGACCTGGCACCGCCGGACGGGCCGCTCGCGCCGGGCTGGGTGATCACGGTGGAGCCGGGCATCTACATTCCCGAGGAGTCGCTGGCCGTGCGGCTGGAGAACGACGTGCTCGTCACGCCGCAGGGTCCGCTCGATCTCGCCGCGCACGTGCCCATCGAGGCGGACGAGATCGAGCGGCTCATGGCCGGGTAGCCGTCCCGGGAGGCAGCGTGGATCCGCACCAGGGGCACGACGCGGCGCGGGCTCGACCGGACGCGTTCACGGTGTCCGCACCCGGACGCGTCAATCTGATCGGCGAGCACACCGACTACAACGACGGCTTCGTGCTCCCGATGGCCATCGAACGCGGGCTCAGGCTCGCCGTGCGCCGGCGAAACGACCGGCGCGCGGTGCTCCGCTCCGTGAGCGAACGGACGACGGCGACGCTCGACCTCGGTGGCCCGCTCACCCCCGGCTGCCGCGACTGGACGGCCTACCCGGCGGGCGTGCTCGCCGGATTTCAGGAACTCGGCTGGACGATCCCCGGCTTCGACGCGGTGGTGTCGGGTGACCTGCCCGTGGGCGGCGGCCTGAGCAGCAGCGCCGCGCTCGAGGTGGCGACGGCGACGGCGGTGGAAGCGCTCTGCGGTCGCGGGCTCCCGCCCGCGGAGAAGGCCCTGCTCTGCCAGCGGGCGGAGCATCGTTTCGCCGGCGTGCCCTGCGGCATCATGGACCAGTTCGCGGTGATCTTCGGCCGGGCCGGCCACGCCATGCTCCTCGACTGCCGCAGCCGGGCCGTGCGGCACGTGCCGCTCGATGACGACCGTGTTCGCGTGCTGGTGGTGAACAGCGGCGTGAAGCACGACCTCGGCGACGGCGGCTACGCGCGGCGGCGGGCCGAGTGCGCGGCGGCGGCGGCGGGGCTCGGCTGCGGCTCGCTCCGCGACGTGACGGCCGCGACCTGGGCCGAGCGGTCGCGTTCCCTGCCCGAGGTTGAGCGGCGCCGGGCGGCGCACGTGTTCTCCGAGAACGATCGGACCCGCGGGTTCGCCGCGGCCATCGAGGCCGCCGACTGGCCGGCCGCCGGCCGGCTCCTGTCCGCGAGCCACGCCTCGCTGGCCCATGATTTCGAGGTCTCGTGCCCGGAGATGGACCGGCTCGTCGCGATCGCCGCCGGGCTGCCGGGCGTTCACGGCTGCCGCATGACCGGGGGCGGCTTCGGCGGCTGCGCCGTGGCCCTCGTCGCCACCGACCGGGCGGACGCGATCATGGACGACCTGCAGCGCGGCTACCGGGAAGCCACCGGGATCGCGGCCGACATGTTCCTCACCCGGGCCGCCGCCGGAGCGGGCGTCGTGGCGGCCTGACCGGCCGGCCGTCACAGGATCCGGGAGAGCACCAGCACCCCGGCGAGCCCCACGATCGAGACGATCGTCTCCATCATCGTCCAGCACTTGAGCGTGTCGGGGATGCTGGCGCTGAAGTACTCCTTGAACAGCCAGAATCCCGCGTCGTTGAGGTGCGAAAGGGCCAGGCTGCCCGAGCCGACCGCGAGCACCATGAGGTTGGGGTCGATCCCCGAGTCGGGAGCCGCGACCATCGGCGCCAGGATGCCGGCCGCGGTCAGGCCGGCGACGGTGGCCGAGCCGACGCACACCCGGATCGCCACCGTCACCACCCAGGCGAGGATCAGCGGATCGAGCGCGAAGCCCCGCAGCTGCTGGGCGATGAGCTGATCGACCTGCGTGGACGTGAGCACTTCCTTGAACGGTCCCGACCCGCCGATGACCAGCAGGATCGGGCCCACGTCCACCAGCGCCGCGGTGTAGATGCCCATCACGTCGGCCAGCGAGCGGCCGCGGGCGATGCCCAGCGTGACCGTGGCCACGGCGAGCGTGACGAGCATCACGATGTCCGAGGTCGAGGCGAAGGCGAGCAGCGGCCAGGCCGCCATGCGGTCGGGCGCCGCGATCTGCACGACGGTGGCGGCGATCAGCATCAAGACCGGCAGCAGGGCGGTGAGCAGGCTCGGCAACAGCCCCGGCAGCCGCTCCTCGGGCAGCAGTTTCGCGGCCAGCCCCGGCAGCGGCCGGGCCTCCACGTTCCGCACGAACCGGGCGTAGACCGGCCCGGCGAGCACCAGCGCCGGAATGGCGATGATCGTGCCGTAGAGGAGCGTGAGGCCGATGTCGGCCTTGAACTGGGCCACGAGTCCGGTGGGGCCCGGGTGCGGCGGCAGCAGCCCATGCGCCACGCTCAGGGCGGCGAGGGCCGGCATGCCGATGCCCACCGGGGGCAGCCCGTAGCGGCTGCTGACGGCGAAGATCAGGGGCACCATCAGCACGAAGCCGACGTTGTAGAACAGCGGCACGCCGACGATGAACCCGGTGGCCGCCATGGCCCAGCCGATCCGCTCCACGCCGGTGCCGGCGACGAGCGCGCCGGCGATCCGCTGCGCCGCCCCCGACTCGACCACCAGCTTGCCGAGCATGGCCCCGGCGACGATCACGATCGTCAACGAACCGAGGATGCCGCCCAGGCCCTTCTGCACCAGCTTCGGCACCTGGTCGGGGGGCACGCCGAGGGCCAACGCCATCCCGATCGAGACGACCAGGAACGCCAGGAAGGGATGGAGCTTCGCCCAGGCGACGAGGATGACGAGGACGGCGATCGCCCCGGCGACGACGAGCAGGCTCATGCTCCGGCCCTCAGGCGATCTCGAACACGGCCTCGATCTCCACCGCCATGTCGGCGGGCAGCGACACCGCGCCCACGGCGCTGCGCACGCCCACGCCGAGATCCGCGCCCCAGACGGCGGCGAACAGCTCACTGCAGCCGTTGATGACCAGCGGCTGGGACGTGAACTCCGGCGTGCAGTTCACGAGACCGAGCAGCTTCACCACCCGGCGGACGCGGTCGAGACCGCCCAGGCTCGCCACCAGCGTGGCGAGGATGGCCAGCCCCACCTGACGGGCCGCGGCCTGGCCGGCCTCGACGTCGAGGTCGCGGCCGACCTTGCCCTTGATGAGCGTGCCGTCGGGCAGCAGCGGCCCGTGACCGGAGACGTAGGCCAGCGGGCCGACGACGAGGCACGGCTTGTAGAGGCCCGCCGGCTGCGGCGCCGGAGGAAGGACGAGTCCGAGGGCCGCAAAGGCCTGCTGCGGGGAGGCCGCCATGGATGGCTCCGGGATGAAGGAACGGGAAATCGTCGGTGGTGGTCGGCGAACGTCCAGCGGCGCGGATCAGGGATCGGTCAGGCGGCCGCGTCCGCGCGGGCCAGGTCGGCCTCCAGGTCGCGGTGCGGCCGGATGCCGAGCCGGGCGAGGTCGCCATGATACGCCCGCACGCCCTCTTCCGCAGCCAGGTCGCCGTCGGCCACGGCCCGGAGGATGCGGACGAAGGCCGGCTGATGCTCGGCGGCGTTGATCTTGCGGCCGAAGAGGGCGATCCTCGCCCCGTGGCTCTTGGCATCGGCCACGAGGCCGAAGGCGTCGTGCGTGGTGCCCGCGGCGCCGCCGAGGATGCCGACGAGGACCGTGGGATCGTAGGCCGCCAGCTGCTCGGTGACCGCGGGGCCGAGGTAGGGAATCTTGAGGAACAGCGGCCGGCCGGCGCGGGGCACGCCGGCCAGGCAGCGGATGACGTGATCCGCCACGAACCGGGCGACGTCCCGCGGCCGGCCGGCCGCGGCCGCGTTGGGGAGGAACACCTCGAGGAAGTGGCGAAACCCGGCCCGCTCGGCCGCGATGCGAAACTCCCGGTAGGACTCGAGCATCGCCCGGTCGAGGGCGGCGGCGTCGTTGAGCGTCAGCGAAAACAGCCCCAGGCTCGCGCCGCGGCCCCGGTCTCCCTGCCCGCAGTCCACCCGGCCGCACTGGGCCTGGGCGATCGTCGTCGTCGCGAAGGGCAGCGCCGGCTGCCC
>Ga0315903_10007176_pt1 | contig 13997 bp, 12 predicted proteins | sample LakEriMetagenome_7_FD_203524 | JGI IMG/M metagenome (GOLD analysis project Ga0315903, IMG submission 203524) | Freshwater fungal communities from buoy surface, Lake Erie, Ohio, United States - Buoy 2 MA119 | ecosystem: Environmental > Aquatic > Freshwater > Lake | place: USA: Lake Erie, Ohio...
CGCACCGACGGCATCGAGGGCACGCTCTCCGGCATGAGTGGCGGGCCCGTGTTCGATCGCGACGGCGCCGTGATCGGGGTCACCGTCGCCGAAAGCCCCCGTCGCGGAAGGATCTATTCCGCTTCGCCCGATTCCATCCGCAGCTTCCTTGACGGGCAGGGGCTGGTCGCTGTCGGCGGCGATGCGCGGCCGATTTCGGCCACCTCCTATGCAGCCGAAGCGGATCGGCTTAGGGACTCGCGCGCTGTCGTCAAAGTCCTTTGCCGCGTGAATCATCCCTGATGGACCCCTTCGCTGATCGCCTGATGGACGGGGTGCGCCGCCTCGGTCCGCTTTGCGTGGGTATCGACCCGCATCCCGCCTTGCTGCCCGCGCTGTTCGGACCGCCCGGGCCAGACGCCGCTGGCCGCTGGGGTGTTGCGCTTGTCGAACGCAGCGCAGGCAAGGTCGCCGTGGTGAAGCCGCAGGCCGGCCTGTTCGAGCGGTGGGGCTCAAAGGGACTCGCCGCCCTCGAAACCGTCTGCGAGGCCGCGACGCGCGCCGGTCTTATCGTCATCCTCGACGCGAAGCGCGGCGACATCGGCACCACCGCGGATGGCTATGCCGAGGGCTATCTCGGCGAGGCGTCATCCTGTCCGTGCGATGCGATCACTGTGAACCCGTACATGGGCGTCGACACGATTGCGCCCTTCGTCGATGTCGCCGAGCGGACCGGCAAGGGCGTTGCCGTTCTCGCGCGCACGTCCAACCCAGGCTCGGCTGACTTCCAGGCGAAGCTGGTCGACGGCGAGCCGCTCTACATTCACGTCGCGCGCGCGCTCCAGCCGCTGGTCCAGCGCCTGCGCGGCAAAGGCGGCTGGTCAGGCCTGATGATGGTCGCCGGCGCCACGGGACCGGACGACGCACGCCGGCTGCGCGCTGCGGCGGGCGATGCTCTCTTCCTGGTGCCGGGCTATGGCGCGCAGGGAGCCGGCGCACGCGACGCCGTCGCTGGCTTCGTCATGCGCGGTGGTCGACTGGAGGGCGGGGTGGTCAACGCCTCACGCTCTGTCGCGTCGCCGGCCGGTTCGCTCGACGCCGCGACGGTTACGGCATGGGAAAGCCGCATCGACGCGGCGCTCGCAGCGGCTCAGGCCGACCTGCTTGCCGCCACGCGCGGCTGAGGGGTCCGGTTCCCCAAAGGTTAAGGGTCCCTGCGCGAAGCCTTTACCTGTCTGTGGCATATTCGTCCGGTCCTGCCAGAGGAAGACCATGTCCCCCGGAGAGTCCCCGAGATCGGCTGTCGCCCAGCAGATCCGCAAGACTGTCATCGTCACGGCGATCATTCTCGCGGTCGTGCTACCGTTCGACTACCTGCTCGCAGGTGTGCTGTTCCGTGACCCTGGCCACGCCTATTCGGCCACGCTGACCATTGTGATCACGCTTCTCGTCGCGCCGCCTTTCTCGTTCTTCATGATCCGTCAGGGATCGCGTCTTGAAGCGGCGCAGGCCCTGCTGGCCGAAGAGCGCGCCCGCCGCCTCTTCGAAGTTGAATCCGCCCGCGACGCCGCTGAGGCCGCCACCCGCGTGAAGAGCGAGTTCCTCGCCAGCATGAGCCATGAGATTCGCACGCCGCTCAACGGCGTGCTCGGCATGGCGCAGGCGCTTGAATCCCGCCCGCTCGATCCGGAAGCGCGCGAGATGGTCGCTACCATCCGCGAGTCCGGCTCCAACCTGATGTCGATCCTCAACGACGTGCTCGACCTGTCGAAGATCGAGGCCGGCCGCCTCGACATCACGCCCGTCGACTCAAGCCTGCTTCACACGTTGCGTCAGGTCCACGCGCTCTTCCTGCCGGCGGCCCAGGAAAAGAATGTCAGCCTCGTTTTCTCCAGCGATGTGCTCGAAACACAGGCGCTCCGCTTCGACCCGGTCCGCGTGCGTCAGTGTGCATTGAACCTCGTCTCCAACGCCGTGAAATTCACGCGTGAAGGGCAGATCGAAGTGAAGCTGTCCGTCACGCCCGCAAGCGACGGCAGCACGCTCGTGACCATCGAAGTGTCCGACACTGGCATCGGCATGGACGACAAGACAGCCGAGCGACTGTTCGAGGCCTTCAGTCAGGCGGATGCATCGACCACCCGCAAGTTCGGTGGAACAGGTCTGGGTCTCGCGATCTCGCGCAAGCTTGCGCGCATGATGGGCGGCGACATCGTGGCCTACTCGCGTCCCGGCGAAGGATCGGTCTTCGTCCTGACATTCCACGCCGATGCGCCGATCGCGGCGCCCGTCACGACGACATCGGCCCTCCCGGACGTCGGCAAGGCGACGCATCTGCGCGGCGCGCGCGTCCTGCTCACCGATGACAATGCGATCAATCGGCAGGTCGTCCGGCTCTTCCTGCAGCCGCAAGGCGCCGTGATCACGGAGGCCACCAACGGGCGTGAAGCGCTCGACGCGCTGTCGCGGGACGATTTCGACCTCGTTCTCCTCGATGTCCACATGCCGGTCATGGATGGCGTCGAAGCCATACGGCGCATCCGCGAATCCAGCGCCGCCTGGCGCGGTGTTCCCGTGATCGCCCTGACGGCCGACGCCATGGCCGGCGACCGAGAACGCCTGCTCGCCATCGGCATGTCCGGCTATGTCTCCAAGCCGATCGACCAGACCCAACTGCTGTCCGCCATCGCCGCCGTGCTTGGCGGCGCCGCAGCGCCAGCTTGCGCAACGCCAGCGAATGATACGGCCGGCTTCGACCTCGGCGATATTCTCGCCGACCTCGATCGCCTCGCTGGCTGAGCGTGTTGGTTGCGCGCACCATGACGCAGGTGGAGGCGACCTGACCCTACGGCCAGCCCTCATCGCGACTGCAGCATTGCCGACAGGCTTTGCAAACGCCCGTCCCCATGCTGAAACGCTGATATGTCCGGTGACGGGACGGCCCACGAAAGGGCAATAGGGAGGTCTTCATGAAACGCTTTGGAGCATTGCTCGGTGGAGCAGCGTTGCTTGTGCTGGCTGCATGCGGCGAGCAGGCGGCAGCGCCCCTCGCGCCGATCACCGCCGCTGAGGTCAACGGCGCGGCCATCATCGCCGCCGACCAGCGACCCGACATCTGGATCAGCCACGGCCGCACCTATTCCGAACAGCGCTTCTCGCCGCTCTCCCAGATCAACACCAACACGGTCAAGGAAGTCGGCCTCGCCTGGTCGGCCAACCTCGATTCGAACCGCGGCATGGAATCGACGCCGATCGTGGTCGATGGCGTGATGTACGTCACCTCGGCCTGGTCGATCGTCTACGCCTACGACGCCAAGACCGGCGAGCGGCTGTGGAAGTACGATCCCGAAGTCGACAAGGCGCGCGGCGTCTCCGCCTGCTGCGATGTCGTCAACCGCGGCGTCGCCATCTGGGAAGGCAAGGTCTTCGTCGGCACGATCGACGGCCGCCTCATCGCGCTCGACGCCTCGCGCGCTGACGGTGTCACCGACGGCCTCAAGAAGCCACTGTGGGAAGTCGTCACCGTCGACCAGTCCAAGCCCTACACCATCACCGGCGCCCCGCGCGTGATCGACGGCAAGGTCATCATCGGCAACGGCGGCGCCGAACTCGGCGTGCGCGGCTACATCACCGCCTACAACGCGGCCGACGGCAGCCTCGCCTGGCGCTTCTACACCACGCCCAACCCCACCAAGCAGCCCGACGGCGCAGCCTCCGACAAAGTGTTCGCCGAGAAGGCCAATGCGACCTGGGGCGACAAGGGCGACTGGACCACTACCGGCGGCGGCGGCACGGCGTGGGACGCCATGGCCTACGATCCCGACCTTGGAATCCTCTATGTCGGCATCGGCAATGGCTCACCCTGGAACCATCGCCTGCGCGACCCGGATGGCAAGGACAACCTGTTCCTGTCCTCCGTCCTCGCGATCAAGGCCGACACCGGTGAATACGTGTGGCACTACCAGACGACGCCCGGCGAGACATGGGACTACACGGCAACGCAGCACATCATCCTCGCCGACCTCAAGATCGGGGACAAGGTTCGCAAGGTGGCGATGCAGGCGCCGAAGAACGGCTTCTTCTACGTCCTCGACCGCGCGACGGGCGAACTTCTCTCCGCCGACAAGTTCCAGGACAACGTCAACTGGGCGTCCAGCGTCGATCTGAAAACCGGCCGCCCCGTCGAGGCGCCCGAAGCGCGCTATCTTGAATCGCCCTTTGCGGCGATCCCGGGTCCGCTCGGTAGCCACAACTGGCACCCGATGGCCTTCAGCCCCGACACCGGTCTCGTCTACATCCCGGCCCAGACCATCCCGCAGGTCTTCGCCGACCAGGCCGACTTCGCCTATCGCCCCGGCTTCTGGAACACCGGCGTCGAGTTCGCCGCGGCGCCTGGCCCGACGCCTACGCTGAACGAGCGCCTCGCCGGACGGGCAGCCCTCAAGGGCCAGCTCGTGGCCTGGGACCCCGTCGCCAAGAAAGCACGCTGGACGATCGACTATGCAACGCCGTGGAATGGCGGCGTGCTCGCAACCGGCGGCGGCCTCGTCTTCCAGGGCGGCCTCGATGGCAAATTCCGCGCCTACGACGCAGCGAAGGGCGGGGCGGCGCTGTGGGAAGTGGACGGCCAGTATCCCGTCATGTCCGGCCCGATCAGCTACGAGATCGATGGCGAACAATACATCGCCGTCACCGCCGGCTGGGGCACTGGCCTGCCGCTCACCGGCGGCGGCAACGCAATCCCGAACATCGGCTCGCCCGAGATGGGCCGCGTGCTGGTCTACAAGATCGGCGGCAAGGCCGAGCTCGAAGCCTACGCGCCCTACGAGATGGAGAAGGTCGCCGCGACCGAGGACTTCGGCAGCGCGGCGGTGATCGAACACGGCCGCGTCCTCTATGAACGCAACTGCCTAGTCTGCCATGGTGGTCTGGTCGTCTCCAGCGGCGTCGTCTCCGACCTGCGCTGGTCGAAAGCGCCCGCCACGAAGGACGGCTTCGCCGACATCGTGCTCAAGGGTCTTTACGCCTCGGCCGGCATGGCGAGCTTCGCCAACACGCTGAACGCGGACGACGCTGAGGCGGTCCGCGCCTACATCGTCAACCGCGCCAACGAGGACGCAAAGGCCTACGCCGCGCAAGCCCCGCAATAGGAGCGGGTAGCGCCCGTGAAATGCAGAAAGGCCCGGAGCATCGCTCCGGGCCTTTTGTTCTTTCGACTGAGCGCAACCCTTACTTCGGATTGCAGTAGTTCAGGAAGTCGCTCGCCGCCGCGCCGAACCCGGCCAGCGAGCCGACATACTTCGCCTGCACCTGCGCCGTCGTGTTTTTCACCAGCGCCCACTCCACCTCGCCACGGTCGCTCACGAACGACACCATGTCAGGCTGGCCCAGCGCGAGCAGGTCCGCCGACGCGACGGGGAATGTGAATGACGTCTCGTTGGTCGACGCCTTGGTCGAGAACTTGCCGTTGATGTCGCGCGTGCCGGCGCCCGCGCGAACCTTGAACGTCGCGCTGCCCGTGCGCCCGGCCTGCTTCCCGAGATGCATGGTGATCGCGCCATTGGCGGCGTTGCACTCGGCATAGACGCCAGCATTCTTGTCCGTATCCCTGATGCCGGTCACCACGAGCGCAAGCGCCGGGTCCTCGGGGATCAGCTTCTCCTCCGCCCACCAGGATGTGCTGGCCGCCATGTTGGAGATCGTCGCCGTGCCTGCCGCAGCAGCCGGAGCCGACGTCACCGATGGCGCAGCGTCGGGTGTAACGGTCCCGCCGCCGGCAGGCGCAGGATTGCTCGCGCAGGCGACAGCCAGCAGTCCTGCGGCCGAGATGAGGGCGATACGGCTGAACATCGGATTCTCCCAATTGCGTGGAGCAGGGCGTACACGCCCCGCCTGCATCACTCCAGTCAGATCAGATCGTGATGACGACTTTGCCCTTTGCGCGGCGCTCCGACAGCTCCTTTATGGCGTCCGCCGCCCGCTCAAGCGGGTAGCGGTTGGAGACGTGGGGGCGGATCTTTCCCTTACGATAAAGCCTGAAAAGATCAGCAAGATTTTCCGCATGCGCCTTCGGCTCGCGCGCGACGAATGCGCCCCAGAACACGCCGACGATCTGGCAGGATTTCAGAAGTGTAAGGTTCAGCGGCAGTTTCGGAATGCCCGCCGGGAAGCCGATCACCAGGAACCGCCCGTCCCAGTTCAGCGCCCGCACGGCCGGCTCGGCATAATCGCCGCCGACGCCGTCATAGATCACATCAACGCCCCCGCCGCTGATGTCCTTGATCTGGTCGGAGAATGCCTTCTGCTGCTCGCGGCTCAGCGGGTTCTCCGGATAGACGAAGCCCTTGTGCGCGCCCTTGGAAATACAGAAGTCGACCTTGTCCTGGCTCGATGCCGCCGCGATCACTTCCGCGCCCATCGCCACGCCCAGCTCGACAGCCGCAAGGCCAACGCCGCCAGCCGCGCCGAGCACCAGCAGCTTCTCGCCCGGCTTGATGTGGCCACGGTCCTTCAGGGCATAGTGCGAAGTGCCGTAAGTCATCAAAAGCGCCGCCGCCTCGTCGAACGGCATGTAGTCCGGCAGCGCGTTCATGCGGTTGGCTGGCACGAGAATCTCTTCCGCCATGCCGCCCGCGCCGGTCGAGCCGAACACCTTGTCGCCAACCTTGAACGCGGTCACGCCCTCGCCAACCGACTTCACGACACCCGAAATCTCGCCGCCCGGCGAGAAGGGGCGCTGGGGTTTGTACTGATACATGTCCTGGATGATCAGGAAGTCGGGAAAGTTCACCCCCACCGCCTTCACGGAAACAACCATTTCGCCCTGGCCGGGCGTCGGCGAGGGCACATCCTCCAGCACCAGCGTGTCAGGCAGGCCCGGGGCCTTGGAAAGGATGGCGCGCATCGTCGGTTTCTCCGCAGTCGTGTCTGGTGGCTGGATTAGCGGACCCGCCCAGCCCTGTCATCCCGCTTGCCGTCAGGCCTGCACTCTGAAAGCTTCAATCCATGCCGCTCTCCAGAAGCGGCCAGAGGGAGAGCGCCCATGTTCCTGTCCATGACCCGCCGCCTGTTCGCGAGCGCGCTGGCGAGCGTTGCGCTCGCATCCTGCGCCACCGCTCCGGCGACAACCCCCAGCCCTATTGCCGGCGTCTCGTTCCGCATGGTCGAGACCAACGGCATCAAACTACGCGTCGCTGAGATGGGCCCAATGGACAACAAGGATGCGCCTCTGGTGGTGCTCGTTCATGGCTGGCCAGAGAGCTGGTATTCCTGGCGCCATCAGATCCCCGCCATCGCCGCCGCAGGCTACAAGGTCATCGCGCCCGATATGCGCGGCTATGGCAAGTCGGACAAGCCGGCCACCGTCACCGACTACGACATCCATCACACCACTGGCGACATTGTCGGGCTCATCGACGCCTATGGCGCCGAGAAGGCCATCGTCATCGGCCATGACTGGGGGGCGATCGTCACCTGGAACACCGCGCTGCTGCATCCGGACCGCGTCTCGGCGATGATCGCGATGAGCGTGCCCAATGGCGGACGCGGCCCCGCTGCGCCCACTGTCGGCATGAAGGCGGTCAATGCAGGCGGCGAGAATTTCTACTACATACTCTACCATCAGGAGCCCGGCGCCGCCGAAGCCGAATATGACAGCGATCCACGCGGCCTTCTCTCGCGCCTTTATGCCTCCAACGACACGCCGCGCGATCCGCCGACGGTCACCGACCCAAAACGCTCCGCCGGCGGATGGATCCCGCGCCTCGGCAAGCCGCGCGCGCTTCCCGCCTGGCTGAAGCAGGAAGACCTCGACTACATCACCGACGAATTCAAAGAGGCGGGCTTCCGCGGCGGCGTGAACTACTACCGCAACATGGACCGCAACTGGGAAACGACGCCCCAGCTCGACGGCGCGAAGATCAAGGTTCCCGTCGCCTTCCTCGCCGGCGTCGACGACATCGTCATCCGCGGCGCCAAGGAGCCAGCCCTCCGCGCCCAGATGACCCGCGTCGCCGACGACCTCCGCGCGGTGACGCTGGTCCCCGGCGCAGGCCACTGGATCCAGCAGGAGAAGCCAGCGGAGACGAATGCGTTCGTGCTCGAGTTTCTGAAGGGTCTGAAGCAGTAGCCGCGCGCGTATGACAGATGAGTTTTCGGGATAGAGTCTTCGCCCTGCTGTGTGCAAGCTTCATGTTGGCGACGGGGTATGTTGCGGCGTCGGTGCTGAATCTGGCAACGGCGGGTAACGCCGGAACTCTTGGCGGGCCGCCGCACTACCTGATACCCTCGATCTTCATCGGCTGCGGCTTGGGATTTCTTCTGGCTCGCCTGATCGCCTATGCTACACGCTAGCTCGGCGACAACACGTTCTTGCTGATCTCGCTAGCGGCGTTCGGGCTTATGCTTTTGACAGGTTCTCTGGGGTCATCTTTTGTTGCGTGAAGAGAGTGAGCGAGGAAGTGGGTCTGTCGCGGGCCCAAGTCATTCGCTCGATGCCCGCCCATGAAACAACTGCGCGGATACTTCGGGGTCGGGATTGAGGGCCTCTCCAAGCCGATGAATCTCGGCGCGCTGCAGCGCACCGCGCATGCCTTCGGCGCCGCCTTCACCTTCACGGTGTCAGCCGCGCCAAAAATCCGCGTCATGCACAATGCCGATACGTCGAAGTCAGACCTGCACGTGCCATGGTATCTGTGGAATTCCATCGAGGAGATGCAGCTCCCGAAAGGCTGCGTGCTGGTCGGCATCGAACTGACGGATGCCGCCGTCGACCTGCCGGCCTTCCGCCACCCGATCCGCGCAGCCTATGTGCTGGGCGGGGAGGCGAGGGACCTGTCGCCTGAGATGCAGGCGCGCTGCGCCCACATCGTGAAAATCCCCACGCGCTTCTGCATCAATGTCGGCCTTGCCGGCGCGCTGGTGATGTACGACCGCGTGCTCTCCATGGGCGGCTGGCCCCGCCGCCCGGTTCACTCCGGCGTGTCGGGTGAAGGTGAATAGTCACGCGGATAGCGCTGCTGCGTATCGCGCAGGCCAATGCCGACATGCGCCAGCAACAGTCCCGCAATCATCCCCACCGCTAGCGCGGCGGCTGCAGGCGCATCCTCGCGCTCGAAGCCCGACGCCAGCAGGAACGCCAGCATCGCGCCAAGGCCAACCGCCACCACCAGCCCTACCGTCCGCGTCACCGCCCCCGTGACATGCGCGATGGGCGCCGCCCGATGCCAGTGGCCATAGACCAGCCGGCCGCCAAGCATCGCCACGACGCCAGCCGCAGGCCAGGTCCATCCGCCCAGCAACCGCATTATGAGGGTAAGCATGTCAGTCCCGGCACGCACGTCGCTGGCTGCAGCAAGCGTCGCCATCGCTGCCGCCCCGGCGAGGACGCCGGCGCCGCCAAACATGATCGATGCGCCCGCTGCGCGCCGCCATGCCACGTGGTAACCCTCCCGCCCCGACAAGCTGATGTAAAGCTGACAAGCAGGCGGCGCGCCGCACCGCGGGACAATTAACGCCCGTCAGCCAACACTTGCCGGAACGCGATTTTCGCCCCGATTTGACGCAGAAATCGCTGGAAACAGCGGGTTCGATGAAATTGCGCCGACCCGCTTAAACAGGTTTTCAACCGCGCGTGCCAGATTGGGCCGTAACAGGAAGGCCGCTCAGAGCCTTCCGTCTACGGATGATGGTGTGGTTATGGCGAAGACGGTTCTGGTCGTCGATGACGATCCTACCCAGCGTCGTTTGATGCAGGCTGCGGCCGAGAAGCAGGGCTTCCGCGCCCGCGTCGTCGAGAACGGCGAGCGCGCTCTGGAAGAGGCCAGCGATATCCGCAACGGCGTCGATGTGGTCCTCCTCGATCTCGTCATGCCGGGCCTTTCCGGCATGGAGACGCTTGAGCGCCTGATCGAGCGCCGCCCCGATCTCCCCGTCATCGTCGTCACCGCCACCGGCGGTATCGACACCGTGGTGCAGGCCATGCGCGCAGGCGCAGTCGACTTCTTCGTGAAGCCCGCCAGCCCCGAACGCATCGCCATCTCCATCCGCAATGCGCTCAAGCTGTCGGACCTGCGCGGCGAAGTGAAACGACTGACCAAGAAAAACGAAGGCCGCATGGGCTTCGACGACATGATCGCGGGCGCGCCGCTGATGCGCCAGGTCGTTCGCCTCGGCCAGCGCGCCGCCGCCTCATCCATCCCGATCCTGATCCTAGGTGAATCCGGCGTCGGCAAGGAAGTCATCGCCCGCTGTATCCAGGGCGCGTCCGAACGCGCCGGCAAGCCCTTCATCTCGGTCAACTGCGGCGCGATCCCGGAAAACCTGGTCGAGTCGATCCTGTTCGGCCACGAGAAGGGTTCGTTCACCGGCGCCACCGACAAGAAGCTCGGCAAGTTCGTCGAAGCCGATGGCGGTACGCTGTTCCTCGACGAAGTCGGCGAACTTCCGCTCGACATGCAGGTGAAACTGCTGCGCGTCCTGCAGGAAAGCGAAGTCGACGCCGTCGGCTCACGCCGTCCCACCAAGGTCGACGTGCGCATCATCTCGGCCACCAACCGGGACCTTGCCAACCAGGTCAAGGAAGGCCGCTTCCGTGAAGACCTCTATTATCGCCTGAACGTCTTCCCCATCGAGATCCCCTCGCTGAAGGAACGCTGCGAAGATCTTCCCGCGCTCGTCGATCACTTCGTCGGCCGCTTCAATGCCGACGAAGGCAAGGCCATCCCGGGCGTCTCGCCGGATGCCCTGGCGATGCTCGCCGCCTATGACTGGCCCGGCAACGTGCGCCAGCTCGAAAACGCGATCTTTCGCGCGGTGGTCCTCTCCGATGGCGGCGTGCTGAAGCCGGAAGATTTCCCGCAGATTTCGGGCATGGTCTCGCCCGGCCCGATCGCCGCCGCGCCGGCGCTGAAACCCGCCAACGACCTGGGCGACCAGCCCGTCCACATCACCGACGGCACGGGCGAGCTGCGCACGCTCGAAGCGATTGAGCGCGATCTCATCCAGTTCGCCATCGATCACTACAGCGGCCACATGTCGGAAGTCGCCCGCCGCCTCGGCATCGGCCGCTCCACGCTCTATCGCAAGGTCCGCGAGTACGACCTCAAGGTCCGCGACGGCGAAGAGCTCGACGAAACAGGATCGTAAGGGGACATCATGGACAACGCACTTCGCATTTCACCCACGCTCGCGATCGGCACCGACGCAAGCCCATGCGCGCCCACCGTCAGCCTCACCGAAGCGTGGGGCAGCCTTGCCGCAATCGCCGGTATGGTGCTCGCGGTGTTCTCGGGCCTTGGAACCAGCGCCTGGATCGTGGCGATCTCGGTCTGAGCCGGTCGGTTCTCCATCCCGCAACGCGGGATCCAGACACGACAAAGCCGGCTGCGCTCAGGCGCAGCCGGCTTCATGCATCTTGCCGGTCAATCTCGTCGTCTAGGTCTTCGGGATAAGGCCTTCACGCTGGGCGCGCTTGCGGGCCAGTTTGCGTGCACGGCGGACTGCCTCGGCCTTCCGGCGAGCCTTGGCCTCGGACGGCTTCTCGAAAGCGGTGCGGGCCTTCATTTCCCGGAAGACGCCCTCGCGCTGCATCTTCTTCTTGAGCGCCTTCAACGCCTGATCGACGTTGTTATCGCGGACCACGATCTGAACTATCTGAAACTCTCCATCGACTTCCCCGCCGGCCCGTTCCCTGGGGCCCCTTGGGATGAACTTCCTGAACGCAACAAACGCCGAAACGACGGCAGACGCTCCTCCTGGAGGGAACGCTTGCCCGCTCGACGGGTGATTTCTTGCCAATCCGCACGAAGCCCAGAACTGGGCCATGACGGGAAAGCGGCGGTCCGATACCATATCATTCTGGCCCTGCCTACTGCCCCAAAACCCCGGAATTCGCCCTATGGAAGACAATTCAGCCCCCGAAACCGAAGCCGCCCCCAGCGACCTCTTCCTCGACCGGCTGCTGGACGCCACGCTGGAACTCGCCCCCGACATGGGCTGGACCCGGGCTGCCCTCGACCGGGCGGCCGAAAAGGCGGGCCTCAGCGTCGGCCAAGCCCTGCTGTCGGCCCCCAATGGCGTGCCCGACGTGCTGGAGGCCTTCGGCAAGCGCGCCGCCCGGGCGGCGGGACAGGGCGTTATTGCCGCGGACAACCAGAAGGTCCGCCAGAAGGTCAGGGCGGGGGTCAAGGGCTGGCTCGCGGCCATGGAAGCACACAAGCCCGCCGTGAAACGCGCCGCCGCCACGCCCGCCAATCTGCTCATCGGACCCAAGGGCCTCTGGGCCGCCGCCGACGCCATCTGGTCGGCGCTCGGCGACAAGTCGACCGACTACAATTGGTACACAAAGCGGATGACGTTGGTCGCCGTGCTCGGCTCAACCCTTACGGCCTGGCTGGGCACGGACGACGAGGCCGAGATCGACGCCTTCCTCGATCGTCGCATCGAAAACGTCATGCAGTTCGAAAAGCTCAAGACGCAGGCAAAGGACGCCTTTGCAAACTTCCCCGACCCGATGGACCTGTTTGGGCAGCGCAGGGGCTGACCCCGGACCGCGGCGCGCTGCACTCGGCGCACAAGGCCAAGAATGGCTCCGGTGATGTGATGTCACCCCGAATGGAAGCGGACATAGTCCGCGCCCCCCGCGAAGCCGGGGGGGGGCCAGTCCTGCGCGCAGCGCAGACTCACGACCACAGGACCGCGCGGACGCGCGCTGGCCAGACCCCCGCCTGCGCTGGGGAAACGGCTGGTGGAGTGGTGCAAGCAATATCCGCGGGCCTATAAATCAGTGCGCCCCTCAATCCACATCAACCCCGGCCCACGCCGCAGGGATCGCGCCCGCGCGCCTAGCGCCCGAGCTCGCGCGTCGCTTCCTCCACACCCTTCACCGTCATTGGAAACATACGGTGACCCCCGATGATCTGGCGGATCAGGTCGGTCGATCCGGAGTACTCCCAGCCCGAAGGATGCGTCGGATTCAGCCACACCATGTGCGGATAGATGTCGACGAACCGCTGCAGCCAGACAGCGCCCGGCTCTTCATTCCAGTGCTCCACCGAGCCGCCCGGATAGGTGATCTCGTAAGGGCTCATCGCAGCGTCGCCCACGATGATGACCTTGTAGTCGGCGGGAAACTTGTGAAGCACATCCCATGTCGGGATCTTCGACACGCCGCGGCGCCGGTTGTCCTTCCACACGCCTTCGTAGATGCAGTTGTGGAAATAGAAGAATTCGAGGTTCTTGAATTCCGTGCGGGCCGCCGAGAACAGCTCCTCGCAGGCCTTCACGTGCGGATCCATCGAGCCGCCGATGTCGAGGAACATCACGACCTTCACCGCATTGCGCCGCTCGGGCCGCATCACGATGTCGATGTATCCTTCCTTCGCGGTCTTCCGGATCGTGCCATCGAGATCGAGTTCTTCCTCGGCGCCATCGCGCGCCCATTTGCGCAGGCGGCGCAGCGCGACTTTCAGATTGCGGGTGCCGATCTCGACCGAGTCGTCGAGGTTCTTGAACTCGCGCTTGTCCCACACCTTCACAGCGCGCTGGTGGCGCGACTTGTCCTGGCCGATGCGGACGCCTTCGGGATTGTAGCCATGGGCGCCATAGGGCGAGGTGCCGGCGGTGCCGATCATCTTGTTGCCGCCCTCGTGGCGTTTCTTCTGTTCTTCCATCCGCTGCTTCAGCGTCTCCATGAGCTTGTCCCAGCCGCCCATGGCCTCGATCTGTTTCTTCTCTTCGTCGGACAGGTATTTCTCGGAGAGCTTCTTCAGCCACTCGTCCGGAAACTGGTGGACGTCGACGCCTTCGGAGAATGAGTCGAGCCCCTTGAAGACGTGGCCAAACACCTTGTCGAAGCGATCGAGATGCTTCTCGTCCTTCACCAGGGCCGAGCGCGAGAGGTAGTAGAAATCCATCACCTCATTGCCGCCGTCGCCGCCGACAACGCCCTTGTCCATGGCTTCGAGCAGGGTGAGGAATTCCTTGAGCGTGACCGGCACCTTGGCGGCGCGCAGCTCGTG
>Ga0315903_10007177_pt1 | contig 13995 bp, 15 predicted proteins | sample LakEriMetagenome_7_FD_203524 | JGI IMG/M metagenome (GOLD analysis project Ga0315903, IMG submission 203524) | Freshwater fungal communities from buoy surface, Lake Erie, Ohio, United States - Buoy 2 MA119 | ecosystem: Environmental > Aquatic > Freshwater > Lake | place: USA: Lake Erie, Ohio...
CCGCCGAGCGTGATCCCCTCGCTCGCGCTCGGGGCTTTTTGGATGACTCCGTCACCGGTGAAGTCACGCGTCAGGAAGCCCAACGGCGTGAGCCGCGGGGACCGCACTCCGTCAGGAAGCCCCGAGCGGAAGCGAAGGGACTCGGCGTCGCGGATCGCCAGGCGCTTTCTGACCGCCGAGCGTGATCCCCTCGCTCGCGCTCGGGGCTTTTTGGAGAGAAGCCGGTAGGCGTGACACCACGCCCGGCCAGGCGAACCTTGGCTTCGCCCGCGCCGGGCCAAGGCTGCCCGGGCCATGGATGGCCCGGCAGCCGTAGAGGTCAGACCCGGATCTTCGACGCCTGCTCGACAATCGTCTCAAGCGGCACGAGGTTGCCCTTGTTGCAGCCGGGGCAGGCCTCGGCTGCCTCGGCCCAGGCGTCGGGATTGGCGAGATTCGAATCCCAGAAGGGCCAGGTGCGGCACTGCCGCGGACGCTCCTCGTAGGCCGTGCACTTCCGCGTGGTCTCGTCGAGCAGCACGCAGTCGCCGTTCGACCGCTCCTTGAGCGACCGCCGCACACCCACCTTCTTGACGTAGGCCTTCTCGAACGCGGCCGTGGTCATGCCCGTGCGGGCGGCCATGGCGTCGATCTCCGCCTGATTCACCCAGACGTAGCCCTCGGCGCCCGAGCAGCAGTCGCCGCACTGCGTGCACTGAAACCTGAGGCCGCCGGCATACCAGACGTCCTTGGGGATTCCCGCCATCGTTTCCTCCTTGCATCCTCAGCCGGCGAGTTCCGCGACGGCCGCGGTCAGCGCCGACACGTCATCACCGGTGTTGAACGGACCGAAACTCGCCCGCACGGTCCCGTCGTGTCGCGTGCCCAGGTGCTCGTGGATCAGGGCGGCACAGTGAAATCCGGACCGCACCTTCACACCCGCCGCCGTCTCGAGCACCGTCGCGACGTCGGCGGGAGCATAGCCCTCGACCGTGAAACTCACAATCGGCGCACCGTCAGCCGCCGACTGCACGGCGACACCCCGGAGTTCGCCCAGCCGCCCGGCGGCTTCGGCCGCGAGCCGGCGGCAGGCGGCGCCAACCGCCGGCACGCCCCGCTCCTCGATCCAGTCCGCTGCAGCGCCGAGCGCCGCAAGCGCCGGCACGTCCGGCGTGCCCGCCTCCAGCCGCTCAAAAAACGCCTCCGGCATGTCGAGCGAATCGCTCGCGGAGCCGGTGCCCCCCTGCACGAGCGGCGCGGGCTCGATGCCGGCGCGGCACCAGAGCAGCGCCGCTCCCGACATGCCCAAGAGCCACTTGTGCGCCGGTGCCGCCACGACGTCGGCGCCGAGTCCCGGCACGGTGAACGGAACCTGCCCGAGCGACTGCGCCGCGTCGAGGATCACGACGCCGCCGCGGTCGTGGGCGATGCCCGCGATCGCGGGCACGTCCTGCAGGACGCCGGTGACGTTCGAGGCGTGGCTGAGGACCACCAACCGCGTGGCCGGTCGCCAGGCCGTCGCCACACCGGCCGGATCGACGCGGCCGAGCCCGTCGCAGGGCAGGATCGACAGCGAGATCGCCCCCGCCCGCTCCAGCCAGCGGAGCGGCCGCAGGGTGGCGTTGTGATCGGCCGCCGTGGCGATCACATGGTCGCCGGGCTGCACCACCCCGTGGATCGCCATGTTCAAGGCCAGCGTGCAGCCGCCGGGCAGGGCCACGCGGCCGGGATCGACGCTGCCGAGGAGGCGTGCCGCCGCGGCGCGGGCGCCATGGCGGATCGCGTCGGCTTCGGCCGCCTCGCGGTACGCCGCGCGGCCCGCGGCCGCTCCGACACGAATCGCGGCGTCGTTCCAGGCCGCGATCACCGCGTCGGGCTTCGGCCACGAGGTGGCGGCGTTGTCGAGGTAGCGGCGGGAGAGAGACTCGGCCATCGTCGTCAGCCCCCGATCTGATACATCGCGCGGGCGGGCCGCGCGAAGGTGGGCGTGTCGATGCCGTGGGCGGCCCGCTTCGCAGCCACGCAGTCGCGGATGAGTGTCGCCAGCGAGGCGTCGTCGCCGCCGCCCCGGAGCAGTCCGCGGGCGTCCCACTCCACCGTCGAGAACAGGCAGTTGCGGACCTGGCCGTCGGCGGTGAGGCGGAGCCGATCGCAGCGATCGCAGAACGGCCTCGAGACCGGGTTGATGAATCCGACGCGGCCGCCGTCCACCCAGCGGTAGTCGATCGCCGGCTGCCCCGGATCGTCGGCGTGCTCCGCCACGAGCGGGCCGATCTCGCGCTCCAGGATCCTGCGCACCTCCGCCCCGGAGAGGACCTGCGACTTGTCCCACGACTCCTCGCCGTCGAGCGGCATGAACTCGATGAACCGCAGATGGAATCCCTCGCGGCGGCAGAACCGGGCCAGCGGCACGATCTCCGCCTCGGTGAGTCCCTTGATCGACACCGCGTTGATGCGAATCCACTCGAAGCCCTCACGCTTCGCCGCCTCGAGGCCTGCGAGCACGCGGTCGAGGCCGGGCCGGCGGGCGATCCGCTCGAAGCCCTGCGCAGCAAGGCTGTCGAGGCTGACGTTGAGCCGGGCGAGTCCGGCGGCACGGAGATCAGCCGCCTGCTCCGCGAGCAGGATCCCGTTGGTGGTGATCGCCACCTCCTCGATGCCCGGCACCGCGACGAGCTGACGAACCAGTTCCGGCAGGTCGCGGCGGAGGAGCGGCTCGCCTCCCGTCAGCCGGATCGTGCGGATGCCGAGCCCAGCCGCCACGCCGGCCACGCGGGCGATCTCCTCGAACGTGAGCAGCTCCTCACGCGGCTTGAAGACCACCTCCAGCGGCATGCAGTAGGTGCACCGCAGATTGCAGCGGTCCGTGACGCTGATGCGGAGATCGGTGTGGACGCGGCCGAAGGCGTCCACGAGCGGTGCGGCCGCGGTCATGCACCGCCTCCCGGCCGGGGGGCCGACTCGGGGTGAAGCCACTCGCGGCGGCCGTCGGGCCGCTCCTCCGCCTTCCAGATCGGCACGTCCCGCTTGATGGCCGCCATCAGCCATTCGGCGGCCGCGAAGGCCGCGGCCCGGTGCGGCGCACTCGTCGCCACCGCCACGCTGGCCTCGCCCGGCGGCACGACTCCAAGCCGATGCACGACCGCACAGGCCACGAGTTCGAAGCGGGCGATCGCATCCCGCCGCAGGGCGTCGAGCGTGACGAGTGCGAGTGGTTCGTGGGCGTCGTATTCCAGCCAGCGGGTCGCCACGCCGTCGGTCGTGCCCCGTGCGGTGCCGACGAACAGCACGTTGCCTCCGGCATCGACGTGCCCGACCGCCTCGAGGACAGCCGCGGTGTCGATCGGCGCACGGCGGCACGCCACGTGCCCGAGGGCTGTGTGCGTTCCCGAACTGCCAGTGCGTGCCACGTCAGCCCCCGCTCACGGGAGGAATGATGGCCACGTCGTCGCCCGCAGCGAGCGGTTCGTCGTCGGCCACGTAGCGGCTGCCGATGGCGACGGCACTGCGGGCCAGCAGGGCGGCCGTGGCTGGATGGCGGTCGGCCACGAGCCTGCGGGCATCGGCCACGGTGCCGCCGGCCCACGGCAGCTCCACCACCCTGCACCCGACGAGGTCGGCCATCCCGGCGAACACGGCGACCCGCAGCGTCGCCGCACGATGCGCATGGTCTGAGGTGTGCATGGCGGGCCGTCGAGGAGCGGGCGTCAGGTGGTCGTCAGCCGGCCGCTCGTCGCCGTCAGCAGGCCGTCGAGACCGTGGGGTGCGGGACCGTCGAGCAGGCCATAGGCCTTGGCGAGCAGTTTCAGGGGGTGGACCGTCGGCTTCGTGGTGCCCTGCTCCATTTGTATCCGGCAGGCGCTGCACTCGGTAGCACCCGCTTCGACGCCGCCGGCCCGCATCGCCGACATCAGGCCGAGGCCCACGCGGAGGCTCGTCCGGTAGTTCTCGCGGGCCAGGCCGAAGGTGCCTGCCATGCCCGAGCAGCCGCGTTCGGCCGGCTGCAGCGAGAGGCCTGGAATCAACCGCAGCACGTGTTCGGCCGGGGTCGCCGCCGCGCCGCCGATCCGCGAGTGGCAGGGGGCGTGGTAGAGCAGCCGCGCGGGCAGCGGACTGAAGTCGAGCCGCAGCCTCCCCTCGCGATGAAGCTCCCAGAGAAACGTCATCGCGTCGCAGGTGGCGGCGGTGATCCGCGGCAGTTCCTCGTCGTCGAGCAGGAGCGGGTAATCGTGCGTGATGCAGGTCACGGCCGAGGGCTCGGTGCAGACGATGCGGTAGCCGAGCCGCACCGCCTCGGCGAGCAGCCGCACGTTGCGTCGCGCGAGCTTTCGCGCTCCGTCGAGATCGCCCTCCGACACCAGCGGCATGCCGGAGGACACCTGCCGCGGATCGACGTACACGCCGATCCCGTTCCGCTCGAGCACGGCGACGAACGCCTGCGCGAGAAGCGGGTCGTGCCAGCGGGCGTAGGTGTCGAGGAAGTAGAGCACGCGGGGGCCGCTCCGCCGGCTCGGCCGCGTGATGCCCCGGCGTGCCGCCCACTTCATGAACTGCCGGCCGGTGAACGGCGGAAGCTTGCGGCCGGCCGCGATCCCCAGCGTCTTTTCCAGCAGCCAGCGCGCCTGCGGGTTGGCGATCGCCCAGTTGGCCAGCGTCCGCGACCGGCCCGCGGCGGCCGAGATCGCATCGACGCGTGCCAGCAGCCAGCGGCCCACGTCGATGCTGTTGGACGCATGATGCGCCGCCTTGAGTTCCGTCACGAGCGCCGGGATGTCGACGCCCGCGGCGCAGTCGGTGCGGCACTGGTGGCAGTTGAAACAGGTGTCGGCCAGCGCCCTGATCGCGTCGCTCGAGAGCGACTTCGGATCGATCGTGCCGGCGAGCACGGCCGCCACCACGTCGGCCTTGGCGCGGGGCGAGGCCTCCTCGCACGGATTCTCCCGGTATCGCGGGCAGGTTCGCGTGGCGACCGACATGCTCCTGCAACTGCCGCAGCCGTTGCAGGCGTCGGCCTCCACGGCCAGGCGGTCCCGATCCCAGGTGAGCACCGGCAGCGGCGCGATGGGCGGCGCGGCATCGGTCTCGGTGGTTGGCGCCGGGGCGGCGGCGAGCGACGGCCGGAACGACGCCCATGAGGGAGTGGCCGAGTCGGTGGCTGCCATCGCGAGCCTGCCCGGATTGAGCACCCCGCTCGGATCGACCAGCTGCTTGATCTGGTCGCAGACTCCGGCGAGTTCGGGAAACAGCCGGCGGAACGAAGGCGTCCGCGAAAGGCCGAGGCCTTGTTCGCCGCCAATGGTGCCGCCCATCGCGGCAGCTTCCTCATAGACCGCCTCGGCCAGCGCCTCGAGCCGCTGACGTTCACCGGGCTGCCGCGGGTCCGCATGCGGGCGGAGGTGGAGCTGGCCCTGACCCGCGTGGCCGAAGAGCATCGCCGTGGCGTGGTGCTGCTTGAGCACTTCCTGGAGCCGCCGGAGGAAGTCGGGCAGGGCCGGGGGCGGCACCACGACATCTTCCATGAACGGCACCGGCCGCATGTCAGCCCGCACGCCCTGCAGCGTGGAGACGTTGTTTCGCGACAGCTCCCAGAAGAAGGCCGCGTCGAAGGCATCCTCGGCTCGGCGGACGTCGATGCAGCCCGTGCGGCCGCGTTGGGCCAGGGCCGTCGCCTGGTCGAGTCGGGCGCCGGTGTCGGCAGGCTCGTCGCCGGTGAACTCCACGAGCAGGCCCGCCTCCGCGACCGGCGGAATCAGCAGGTCGAACGACGGCTTGGTGCCGCGGGCCAGAGCGAGGTGCCGACGGTCGAAGAGATCGCAGGCGCTCGGCCCGAGCGGCAGGATCTTCAGCGCCGCCTCCGCCGCCCCCTCGAGCGAATCGAAGAGGAGCAGCCCCACCGCGGTCGCGGCATCCGCCGGCACCGTTCGCAGGGTGGCCGCGGTGACGATCCCGAGCGTGCCCTCCGAGCCGCAGAGCAGCCGGGGCAGGTCGACGAGGCCGTCGTGGAGCAGGTCGTTGAGCCGATAGCCTCCATGGGTGGCCCGACTCGCCGGCTGCGTCCTGGCGATGATCTCGCTGGCGTCGGTGACGATCCGCGCCACGCCGGCTGCGAGCCGGCCGGATGCCGCCGCCTCCGCCGATTCGTCAGCCGCCGTGGTCATCCACTCCACGATCGTGCCGTCGGCCAGCACGACCTCGGCCGCGACCAGCCGGCCACGCACGGCGCCGTGGCGGAGGAAACGGCTTCCCGAGGAGTCGCGACCGATCATGCCCCCCACGGTTGTCGTGACTGCGTTGGCCGGATCGGGACCAAACGTCCGCCGCCGCCGGGCGAGATGCTGCTCGAGCTGTGCGTCGATCACCCCGGGCATCACCCGTACCGTGTCGGCGTCGGTTTTGATCACGCGGCGCATGTGCCGCGAGCAGTCGATCACCACGCCGGGCCCGAGCGGACCCCCGGCCACGCTCGAGCCGGCACCGCGGGCATGCACCGGCACGCCCCGCTCCGCGGCCCAGCGGACGGTGGCGGCCACGTCGTCGGCCGACCGCGGCCGCACCACCACGAGCGGCTGCACCTCGAACAGGCTCCCGTCGGTGGCATACAGCGACCGGCCTACGGTGTCGCAGATCACGTCGCCCGAGACGACGCCGCGGAGGTCCTCCTCGATCCGCTGCCGTTCCTGGTCCATGCGGTCCTCGGACGGCGTGCGTCAGGTGGGGGACGGCGGCCGGCCCGCCGCCGCTCGTTCGGCGAGTCGCAGCCGCTGCTGCCGATGCTTCTCGTGCGTCTCGAGGTCGAAGCCTTCCTGCTGGCCGCCGGCCCCGCGGTAACGGGCGCCGCAGCGGTAGCAGGTCTGGCACTCGGGCATGAACAGGTAGAGCACGACATCGATCAGGGCCGTGCCAAACAGGATCGCGAACGTCGGCACGAGCAGTCGCCAGGCCCAGGTGACGCAACTCGCCGCGAAGCCCGCGACCACGATCCCCACGCCGAGCCGCTGCGGGAAGTCTTTTCGCGTGAAGAGCTCCGTGCACGGGCAGACCAGGCAGCGACGAAGCCGCGGCTCGCCCTCGCCTGGGCCCACCGGTTCGCCGCCCGGGCCGGCCCAGACGATCGCCCCGGCCGGCACCTCCATCACGGCAGCACAGCGCGGGCAGGCGAACGTCGCAGCCGACTCCACGCCCTCGACGGCGACGGTCGACCCGCACGACGGACAGGCGTAGGTGATCCGCATGGTGGGTGAGCGGGGATCGGGAGGCGGGGATCAGGAGGCGTGGAGGAGCTGGGCGGTGAGTTCGCCCAGGATCGCGGCGAGGCAGGCCACGTAGAGAATACCCGTGGCGCTCTGCGTGTTGGGAATGTCGAGTGTTTTCCGGCTCATCACGAGGAGCACGGGCAGGCCGACGAGGCCCGCGAGCCAGCGGAGCGACAGCAGGGCGGTGGCCGTGCCGCCGGTGAGTGGTGCGCTCGAGGGATCGTTCGCGGCTGCCGCCAGGCAGAGCACCAGCTGCACCCCCCATGCCGCCAGCGCCCAATCGATCATCCGGCGGAGCGCAGCGACGCTCATGCCGGGGGCATTCAGATACCAGTGACCGAGCAGCATCGCATGCACGGTGAGGCCGACGACGAGCCCCGACACGAGGGCTGTGCCGGCCGCCGCCGCGCCGGGCCGCGGCTGCACCAGCACGGTCGCCGCGGCGAGCAGCAAGGCCGTGATGCGGCAGAGCGCCATGCCCGCCCGCGTGCGCTCGCCGAACCAGGCGATGCTCCCGACCCAGGCGACGACGGCGGCGATGGCGGTGAGGATCCACGCGGGCCCCGCCATCTCGGCGCGGGCGAGAAACGCCGCCACGCTCGCCAGGCCGAGCACGACGAGGAGATTCACCCGGAAGAATCCCGCAGGCACGAGCGTCGCGGGGGTCACGGCAAGCGCAGCGGCCATCCCCCAGCCGAAGCGGCAGAGAAAGTCGACGAGGAGCCTCATGCCTGTTCCCTCGCGGTCACGTCCCGCCGCGGCCTCGTGGGCCCGTTCACTGCCGACGGCTGCCGTAGATGAGCGACATCACCTCGGCCCGGCTCGACACGTTCGCGCGGAACACGCCCTTCATCGCGGAGGTGACGCACAAGCTGCCGGGCTTCCGCACGCCGCGGATCGTCATGCAGGTGTGGGTGGCTTCCACGACGACCGCCACGCCCTTCGCGCCCAGGTCGTGCTCGAGCAGGTCGGCGATCTGTTCCGTCATCCGCTCCTGCACCTGCGGGCGATGCGACACCGCCTCCACCACGCGGGCCAGCTTGGAGAGGCCGAGCACGCGGCCATCGGGCATGTAGCCGATGTGGGCGTGGCCCATGAATGGCAGCAGGTGGTGCTCGCAGACGCTGTTGAACGCGATGTCGCGGACGAGCACGATCTCGTCGTACTTCTCCTGGAAAGCTTTCTGGAGATGGACGCGAGGATCCTGGCGAAGCCCGCTGAACATCTCGGCATACATCCGCGCGACGCGGGCGGGCGTCTCGAGGAGGCCCTCGCGGTCGGGGTCCTCACCGACGGCGGCGAGGATCTCGCGGACGGCCCGCTCGATGCGGGCGTGATCGACGGAGTGGGATTGGGTCATGGCGTTTTCACTGTACCAACCGCCCGCCCCAAAGTCAGGAAGCCCAACGGCGTAAGCCTCGGGGACGCCCGCTCGCTCAGGAAGCCCAATCGCGTGAGCGATGGGGATCAAGGCTTGTGCCCCGCTCGGGGCTGCCCATGCCATCTCGCCGGACGTTCGCTCCGGGCATCCTGCCCTACGCTCGCTCGATGCTGCCCTCGCTTCGCCATCCTGACTCCGCTCGGCCAGCAACGCCGGCTCCCGAGCACGGGCAGCCCCGAGCTCACCGGCAGCCCCGAGTTGATGTTCAGCCCTGGTTCTCGCTTCAGCCTTCACGGGCGATGGATGGCCGTACCATGCCAGGGGCATGCGGCTTCGCCGTGAATCGTGCGCGGCTGTTTGTCCAAGCCCAACGCCGTGAGGCGTGGGGTGAACCGCTACCAGTCGCCTGGTCCAGCGTGGTTTGCCCGCGGCCTTTCGGCCGGTCGGCTTTCACTCGCCAAGCATCCGAGCGAGAGGCTCCAGGGTGACAGGCCAGGGATGCCGCACCACGCGGGGGAAGGTCCGGAGGGCCGCCTTCTCATGTCAGGGTGACGGGCCACGGATGTCCGTGCAGCCGTGAACTAGTTCGGGCTGAAGTCTGGCGGGAACGTCCGCCGCTGGCCGGCGGCGGACCGCGACGTGATCGCCGCGAGGAGCAGCCGAACCCGCTCGAAGACGTCGCACTCGGAGAGCAGACGGAGCTTCGTGTCGAGGTCGAGGTCGATCGTGTAGGCGACGATGTCGGTGAGCATGCCCAGCGTGATCTGGCTGCCGAGCAGCTGGTCGAGCTGGTCGTGCGCGTTGGGCACCTGGGGCATCGACTGCTTGAATGCCTCGAGCAGCTGCCGCTGCAGCATGGCGGCGGTGTCGGGCGGCGCCGAGTCGGCCTCGACGTCGTCGAGCAGTTCCGCCTCGACCACGCGGAAGAGCTTCTTGGGCGGCAGTTCGCGGACGAGGTGGAGGCGGCGGACGCCCAGCACCAGCACGTTGTAGGTGCCCTCGTCGGTCTTCTGGTGGGTGGCGATGCGGCAGAGGCAGGCGTGCGGCCTCAGGGGAGGGCGGCCGTCGTAGTTGTCCTCCCAGCCCGGGGCGAGCGACCCCAGCGCGATCAGCCGGTCGTCCTCGATCGCCTCCTCGAAGAGCGCCCGGTAGCGGGGCTCGAAGATGTGGAGGGCCTGCATCACGTGCGGAAACATCACCAGGTTCGGCAGCGGAAACATCCGCGCGAGTCCTGAGAATTGGTCTGGCGTGAAGGCGAGCGGCTCGTCGGACATGGGGCTCTGCAACGGTTCAGGTCAGGAGGCGGGCGCCGCGGGAGGCGGGTCGAGATGGATCTCAGGAAGCAGTTCGGGGTCGAGTGTGATTTCGGGAAAATCCTCGGTGCTCTTCGCCACTTCGGCAAGGCAGCGGTCGAAGTCTGCCAGAAACGCCACGAGATCGAGTCCGAGATGCTTCGGGGCGTAGGGTTCGAGGTAGCCGTGGACGCTGCCGTGAAGTTTTCTCGCCCCACGGATATTGCCGTTGCCGAAATGGTAGAGCGCGACGGCCGCCTGGATCAGCCCCTGGTAGAACTTCCGAGAGGGGCCCCGGTATTCCGTCCAGAGTTCCTCCCAGACCTCGTGGCTTTCGTAATAATCGCACTCGTTGAACTTCTCGATCCCGTCAAGATAGAGCGGTTCGTAGTCGTTCCCGTCCGCGGTCATGTGCATCCCGATCCGAATCCGGAGGTTCTCGCCGTGCCACCCGCTTTTTCGGACAAAGGCACGCCGTGAATCGTAACACCCGCCCCCGGAAGGGGCAGGCATCGGGTACGGCCCGCCCGGCGGCGGCCACCGGACGGGAATCAGCCACGGCCCGGCGAGTGCGGGCGGAGGCCCTGGCCCGCAGGCTCAGCGAGGCCTACCCGGGCGCCCACTGTTCGCTCGACTTCGCCTCGCCGTTCCAGCTCGTGATCGCCACGATTCTCTCGGCCCAGTGCACCGACAAGCGGGTCAACATGGTGACCCCGGAGCTGTTTCGCCGCTGGCCCGAGCCGGCGGCCCTCGCCGGGGCGAACCAGCGGGATGTGGAGTCCGTGATTCGCAGCACCGGCTTTTTTCGAGCCAAGGCGAAGAGCCTCCTGGGCTGTGCCCGAGCGCTCGTGGATCGCCATGGCGGCGAGGTACCACGCACGATGGACGATCTGGTCCGCCTCCCGGGCGTTGGCCGGAAGACGGCCAACGTCGTGCTCGGCACGGCCTTCGGCATCGCATCGGGAGTGGTCGTGGACACGCACGTCGGCCGAATTTCGCGGCGACTCGGCCTGACCCGGGCCGCCGACGCCGTCCGGGCCGAGCGCGATCTCGTGCGGGTGCTGCCCCGCGAGCACTGGATCGCGTTCAGCCACCGGCTCATCGAACATGGCCGCGGTGCCTGCGCCGCCCGCCGTCCGGCCTGCGACGGGTGTGCCCTCTTCGACCTCTGCCCGCGTGTCGGGGTGAAGCCGCTGGGCTCCCGCTGAGCTGTCGGTCGAATCTGGAGGCCGTGGCCGCGGCCCCCATGGGCAGGATCGTGGTCGGCGGCGTAGACTTCCGTTCCGCGTCGTCTGACCCGTTCGTGCGTTCCGCCTCCGCCTGCGTACGGGAGCTCTCATGATTCTCTCCGGCAACGAGATCCGGCAGCAGCTCGGCGGCAACGTCGTCATCGAGCCGTTCGACGACACCCGACTCAACCCGAACAGCTACAACCTCTCGTTGCACGACGAACTGCTCGTCTACGAGGAGGTGGTGCTCGACATGCGGAAGAGCAACCGCGTCGAGCGGATCACGATCCCCGAAGAGGGGCTCGTGCTCACACCCAACCAGCTCTACCTCGGCCGCACGGTGGAGCGAACGGAGACGCACAACCTCGTGCCGATGATCGAAGGCCGCAGCTCGATCGGCCGGCTCGGGCTCTTTGTCCACGTGACCGCCGGCTTCGGCGACGTGGGTTTCTGCGGCTACTGGACCCTCGAGATGTTCGCGGTGCAGCCGGTGAAGATCTATCCGGGGGTGCCGATCTGCCAGATCTTCTTCCACCAGATCCACGGTGCCATCACCGAATACTCGAGCGAAAAATACCAGCACAATCGCGACATCCAGCCGAGCCTGCTCTATCGCGAACTCGGCGGCGACGGCGAGTCTTCTCAGCAGCTGCAGCTGGAGTTCGAGCGGGATGCCGCTGGGCGTGCCGCGGCGTTGGCAGCCGGAAGGGCGGCAAGGTAGATTCCGGGCATGCTTCCCAAAGTGCTCGCCTGGTCGGCGCTCGCCTCGGCCCTGCTCTTCGTCGTGCTGATGCTGACGGCGATCCTCGCCCGTTCGTCACTCGGCGACGTGACTCCGCTGCTCGTCTACTTTGGTGCCGTTCCGCTGCTGGGGCTCGGCATCATCCTGGCGGTCGTGCTTCTGGTCACGTCCGCGTTCTCCTCCGACACGTAAGTCGCGACCCCGCACGCCCCGCCGGCGGGGCCGCGGTTCGCAGAAAGGTGCATCCGTGCTTCGAACCCACACCTGCGGCGAACTTCGCTCGAGCCACCTCGGTACGGAGGTCGCCCTCTGCGGCTGGGTGGACCGTGTCCGCGACCACAAGGGCGTGATCTTCATCGACATCCGCGACCGCTGGGGCAAGGCACAGGTCGTGATCGGACCGGAGAGCCCCGCCGGCACCCTGGAGACGGCCAAGGCGGTGCGGCCCGAGTGGGTGATTCGCGTCCGTGGCACCGTGGGCGCGAGGCCGGCGGGCACCACCAACCCGAAACTCGCCACGGGCGAGGTCGAGGTGATCTGCCGCGAGTTCGAGGTGCTCAACGAAGCCGAGACGCCCGTCTTCCAGCCCGGAGCCACGGAGTTGCCCGGCGAGGAGGTCCGCCTCCAGAACCGCTGGCTCGACCTCCGTCGGCCCGCCATGCAGGAAAACATGTTCCTGCGGAGCCGGATGGTGAAGATCATGCGCGACCACTTCGACACGCTCGGATTCATCGACGTGGAGACGCCGATGCTCGGCCGAAGCACGCCGGAGGGAGCCCGCGACTACCTCGTGCCGAGCCGGCTCGACCACGGCGCGTTCTTCGCCCTGCCGCAGTCGCCGCAGCTCTACAAGCAGCTCCTGATGATGTCCGGATTCGACCGCTACGTGCAGGTGGCCAAGTGCTTCCGCGACGAAGACCTCCGCGCCGACCGGCAGCCAGAGTTCACCCAGCTCGACGTGGAGATGTCGTTCGTCGAGGCCGACGACGTCATGGGCGTGATCGAGGGGCTCGTGCGGCGGACCGCCCAGGAGATCCTCGGCATCGACGTGTCGCTGCCGCTGCCGCGGCTCTCGTGGGACGAGGCGATGGAGCGGTTTGGCCACGATGCGCCCGATCTCCGCTACGGCCTCGAACTCGTCGACCTCACGGCGATCGCCGGCGAGAGCGATTTCCGCGTCTTCCGCGGCGCGGTGGAGAGCAGTGGCCGGGTCCGCGGCCTCCGCGTGCCCGGGGCGGCGGCGAAGTTTTCCCGCAAGGATCTCGACGACCTCACGGCCGTGGCCGTCGAGGGGGGGGCCAAGGGCCTGGTCTGGCTGAAGGTCGAGGCCGACGGGTCGTTCTCGGGTCCCGTGGCGAAGAACATCACCTCGATCGCCGAGAGCCTGAAGGCGAAGCTCGGCTGCGAGCCAGGCGACCTGGCTCTGATCGTGGCCGACTCGTTCGACGTCACCTGCAAGGCGCTCCACATGCTCCGCAAGAGGCTCGGCGCGTCGCTCGGCCTCTACGACCCCAACGCGATGCACTTCTCGTGGGTGGTCGATTTTCCGATGTTCGCCAAGGACACCGAGAGCGGGGGCTGGGCATCGATGCACCATCCGTTCACGGCGCCCCGGCCGTCCGACCTCGATCTCCTGGAGAGCGATCCGGCCGCCTGCCGCGCCGTGGCCTACGATCTCGTCATCAACGGCTCCGAGGCGGGAGGCGGCACCATCCGAATCCACGACGGGCCGACGCAGGAGAAGGTCTTCAAGTTGCTCGGCATCACGCCGGAGGTGGCCCGCGAGCGGTTCGGCTTCCTGCTCGACGCCCTGCGGAGCGGGGCCCCGCCGCACGGCGGCATCGCCCTGGGCATCGACCGTTGGGTGATGCTGTTCGGCAAACTCGACAGCATTCGCGACGTGATCGCCTTCCCAAAGACGCAGAAAGCGAGCGACCTGATGACGGGCGCGCCGTCGCCGGTCGAGACGAAGCAGCTCGTCGAGTTGGGCGTTCGGGTGGTGGTGCCACCGCCAAAGCCGGCGTGAGCCGCGGCCGCCCGCTCGCTCAGCAAGCCCAATCGCGTAAGCGATGGGGGCAGGCCTCGAGTCAGGAAGCCCAATCGCGTAAGCGATGGGGAC
>Ga0315903_10007179_pt1 | contig 13994 bp, 14 predicted proteins | sample LakEriMetagenome_7_FD_203524 | JGI IMG/M metagenome (GOLD analysis project Ga0315903, IMG submission 203524) | Freshwater fungal communities from buoy surface, Lake Erie, Ohio, United States - Buoy 2 MA119 | ecosystem: Environmental > Aquatic > Freshwater > Lake | place: USA: Lake Erie, Ohio...
GTAAACTGTTGAATGTAGGGTTTCTATATGCTAAGAAAAATAAATGTGATTATGTTGCATTTCATGATGTGGACATGATACCGGTTGATGTTGATTATTCATATTCAGATGTACCAGTTCAAATGGCGACCGATTTTATTGGTGAAACAAAAAGAATTGTATTTGATGAATACTTTGGTGGAGTTACAATATTTCCGGTGACCATGTTTGAACACATTAATGGATACTCAAATGATTATTGGGGATGGGGGTATGAAGATACCGACCTTTTACACAGATGTAAAATTAATGGCGTCCCATTGGATGTTAAAGAAATTGAAATGAAGGGAGGTAATGTCGCATCACTTAAATTCAATGGAGTTGACGCATATGTTCGAGGTAAGAATTTCTTCAAAAAAAGAGAGGAGTTTACCATCTTTATTTCATTCTTTCCTGATGAGTTTATTTGTGACCACGAAAAAATGGATGACAAATATTCCGTATTCTCAATTGCGGGGTATGATTTCACGGTAACATATAATTCTTATGCTCGATACACATTGGAAATATTTGATGGGGGTAGAAATATCATCTACCAATATTCAAACATCAAAACAAACTACAGAACCAACGTGGCAGTTACCATTAATCCAAACGATAACCTAATTAAATTCTATCAAGATGGTGATTTGGTTTCACAGGAAAGTTATAGAACACTTCACAAATATGAGAAGGAAGAATTCTTTTATTTAGGTGTCGGCGACCCAACAAGAAAAAGAGACCAGAATTATTACAGAGGTTTGATTAGTTCATTTGCGGTATTCAATAAAGAATTACCATATTCGGAAATCAGGGAGATATCGAATAACAAATACTTTGGTTTAACACAAAGTTTTGGAAGATACTCATCTGACCACGCGTTGATACTTTACTACGATTCTAAATTCATTAGGGGTTATAAATTAATTGACTTGTGCGGTGATAATGATGGTGAAATTTATAATTGTGAAATCGTTGGTGAATCGTATTCCGAATCAAAAACAATCGATGTTCCATTTAGAAGAAAATCAACATTTGAATTATTAACCCATGAAGAGAATGGATTTGTTAAGACCGGATGGAAGAGTGATATGACAAGATATAATCAATTAAAGTTTTACAATGAGGTACAGAAAGGATACAGAAACACAAAAGAAGATGGTTTATCTAATTGTGATTTTGTTGAACATTCTCTTTCAAAAGTTAAACAACAAATACATGTAGTTGTAGGAATATGAAACATAAATTAGGAATTTGTATACCATATAGAAATAGAAAGGAGCATCTCGATAGATTGGTTCCACATCTTTCTTCATACCTAAATGAAAGAGGAATTGACCATAAATTTTATGTGGGACATCAAGTTGATGACAATCTTTTTAATAGAGGTATGATGAAGAATATTGCTGCGAAATACGCATTTGAAGATGGTTGTGATTATATCGCTTGGCATGACGTAGATATGTTGGCTTACACAAAACATATGGATACATTACCCGATTATTCATATCCTGAGGAGAATCCAATACACATTGCCACTAAGTTGTCAAAATACCAGTATGGTTTGGGTTATGACCAATACTTCGGAGGAGTGGTACTATTCACAAAAGAACACGTTGATAAAACCAATGGGTATTCAAATGAATATTGGGATTGGGGACAAGAAGATGATGATTTGTTTTGGAGATGTTATTTTGAAAATTATGTTGAATATAGATTAAGTGAACAACATAAGAATCGAGGTTATATCGAATTCAATGGGGAGAATTCATCATTGAGACTGGGGTGTAATAGAGAAATTAGTTCTGTGCTTAATGGTAGTCATACCGTTAGTGTTTTATTTTATCCCGAACAACAAAATGAAAAAGTACCGATATGGTTAGTTGGTGACCCCGCAAGAAAATTCATAGAATATCCGATACTCAGAAAAGAAGGTGGAAACACATGGGGTTTATCATTCAACAATTCAAGAGCGGTTACATTCTTGGGTACAGATAAAACCGGTGATGTGAAATATAATTGGGCAAAAAGACAAGAAGGGTTGTGGACAAGGGTGACATACAAATACGATAAACCAACAGGTAAATTATATTTCTATGTGAATGATGAGTTAGAAACGAATATCAACGGTATCAAAGAGAATGAATCAATTTATATTGGAGATATGAAAAGTTTTGATTCTGTCAGACCATTCACTGTTGGATTTTGTCCAAATCAAAATACCTATTTTAAAGGTAAAGTTGCCGAAATAAAAATCTATAACGAGGAAAATGAATTGGTGATGGATTACGATTACAGTAATGAATACTTTGAAATCGACCACGAAAATGTGGAATTTGGTACTGAAGATATTAATGTGATTGGAAATATTCTACCATACAGAAGAGAAGGTTCGTTTTACTGTTTATCTCACACCGACGAAGGGTTTGTGAATGGTACATGGGCTAAAGGAGCAACTACCGCAAAGAATGAAAAGAGATTTGTTACAGAGATGCAACAAAGAAAAATTGATTATAAGTCAGATGGATTCAATCAGGTAAGTAATAACTTATCAATCGAATCGATTGTTGATGAAAATAACGTAATGTTTATAAATGTAAAAACAAATGGACCGAGATAAAATAAGAGAAGAACTCAACAGTACAGGTTGTGGATTCTGTTTGGCAAAATGGACACAAGTAACTGTTCATTTACAGTTGGGTAGGACACACTCGTGTCATCACCCCGATACACACTCGATTCCGTTAGTGGAATTGGCAAGAAATCCATCGGCACTTCATAATACTAAATTCAAAAAGGAAAAAAGAAAAGAGATGCTGGAAGGTAAACGACCTTCCGAATGTCAATATTGTTGGAATGTGGAAGACAACTCAACACAATATTCTGATAGAATTTTTAAATCATCTGAACCATGGTCGTTACCACATATGGAAACAATTAAGAATTTAGATTGGAGAGAGAATTTTAATCCGAGATATGTTGAGGTTGCATTTTCAAATACCTGTAATTTTAAGTGTTCATATTGTGGACCGTCATTTTCATCCCAATGGGTACAAGAGGCAGAAAGATTCGGAGAATACCCAACATCAAGTAAGTTTAATGGTTTAGAACATTTTAAAAAAGAGGGAAGGATGCCATTTAAATCATCTGACCCAAATCCATATGTTGATGCATTTTGGAAGTGGTGGCCGGACCTATACCGAGATTTGGATACATTCAGAATTACCGGCGGAGAACCATTATTATCAAAAGATACATGGGGAGTCCTTGATTATATTATTGAACAGAAAAATCCAAACAGAGAATTACATTTAGCAATCAATTCTAACTTAGGTGTTCCCGATAATTTAATCGATAATTTGATTGAAAAAATAAATAGAATTGAGGATGAACAGAGAGTTAAAGATTTTGTAATCTTCACATCTGTTGATGGTTGGGGAGCTCAGGCCGAATATGGTAGACACGGATTAGTGTTTAACAAATTTTGGGATAACCTAAACAAAATATTGACCAAGTGTCCAACAGTTACCATCGGGATAATGAGTACTTATAATGCGTTATCCGTACCAACTTATGATAAATTAATAACGGAAGTTTATGGTTTAAAAAGACAATATGCATCCAATGACAGGGCATGGACTACACCAATATCCTTAGACGCATCTTATTTAAGATATCCATTACACCAAACAGTACAGGTGTTACCGTATGATTTCTCTTCTATGGTAAAAGGTCATGCAGATTTAGCGGAATCATATGAGGAGGTGTTCCACACCGGATTAAATGAGAATGGAGTTAGTTATGGATTTACCCAAATGGAGATACCAAAGATTAAAAGAATCTACGATTGGATGATTTCACCTCAGGATGAAAGACAACAGATGTATAATCGTAGAGATTTCTATTTATTTTTTAATGAACACGATAAAAGAAGAGGAACCGATTTTGTTAAAACGTTTCCCGAATATGAAGAATTTTATAATTTCTGCAAAACAATACAACTATGATAAACGTAGCTTATAATGAAATTTTAGTTTACACCACGGACGGTAGAAAACTATTCCCAAATTCAAACATCATAAATTATGACGTACACCCATGGCATACTGTTGATTTACGTACAATTGAATCAATTAAAGAAAAATACGGGATTCAATACCCATATGTTTTACAACCGACAGATAGTCAAGAATTAAGAAGTGAATTAAATAGATTTAACTCACAAGATTTTATTGAATTATTGGATAATAATAAAAACCATTTTAAAATGTGTACCTTGAGTGAAGTATACGACAGCGGTGAAAATTTCATATATCCAATTATTTTATATAACAATGATTTATTCATAAAATATACAACAATTGACTTACCCGAAAAATTAGTTTCATCGGTAAAAAATAAAAAAGCTAAAATTTGTTTTTATCAACCAACAGAAGGGTTTTATGGTCAAAACAATAATGATATTATTTGGATGCACAAGTTTTCAAAGAAGTATGGATTTGAAAAAAATGATATAATTGTCATTGTATCAAACATGATGTCAAATGATTACAAAACAAATTTGATAACTGATGGTATAATTGAAGATAATTTTACAATTTTTCCATACAATTATTTCCAACACAATTTATGGTTTACGAATTGTAAAATTTTAAATGATAATTGTGTCCAAACTATGAGAGAGAAATTCAATCAATCTTTATTATCAAATAAAGAATCAAAAAAATTACATCATTTTTTATGTTTTAATAGAGTTACAAAATTACATAGGGTTGCGATTTTTGCTGAATTAATGAGTAATGAATATTTGATTGGTAAATCAATAACAACACTAGGAGGTTCTCAAAATGGAAATAAAGAACAATTCTTTACTATGATTTTGCAGGGACTATCCGATTCTTATGAACACTCTAAAGTTAGGTTATTAAATTACTATCAAAATTACGATTCAACAAAACATTATGTATATGATTGTGATGATTTAGAAAACAATAAGGCAGACAATTTAAACTTAGCCGCCCACACTAATACATTCGTTAATATCATCACCGAATCTTTAATTGATAATCGTTCAGTGTTTTATTCAGAGAAGACGTTTAAACCAATGGCATGTGCGCAACCATTTATTTTATTTGGTAACCCATATTCATTAAAAAAATTAAAGGAATATGGTTTTATGACTTTTGATAGATGGTGGGATGAAAGTTACGATAACGAAACAGATTTCGCAATTAGGTTAGCTAAGATTGTTAGTGTACTAAAAGAAATTGCTTCTTGGGATATGGATAAGTGTTATCAAGTAACACAAGAAATGGAAGAAGTATTAATTAATAATTTTAATGTTATGGTTAGTAATAAAGAAGTCATTAAATTAATTGAATTATTAAATAGTAAACCAAAAAGATTGATATGAAAAAATTAGGTGTTTGTGGCGATAGTTATTTCGCGTCAATATCTTACGACCCAAATAATTTGGACAATGGTTATGGTAAACATTTTACGGAAATTCTTGCAGAAAAATTAGGTTGGGAAGTTATAACCTTTGCTAGGGGTGCTTGTGGTAATCAAACTATACGTTTACAAATCGATGAAATAATAAAATTAAAACCGGACCTTGTTATTGTCGGAACGACCTCACCAGATAGGTTTGAGTACCCAATTAATGATTTAAAAACAGAAAAATACGTAGATAAATTCACAGACCTACTACATGAAGTTAGTTATAAAGAAAACGAGGGATTAACAAATATTGAATACTTAGATTGCCCCGATAAAAGCTCAGAACAATTTATATTCAAAAATAAAAAACCCGTCCTGTTTGCTGACACCCTTAATAATATATTTCAAAACAATCGTTATCTAAAAAAGAATGAAATTCAAATATTAGAAAAATGGTACGATAGGTTTTATGATTTCCAATGGAAAAAACAAACAGATACTTGGATTATATCAGATGGTTTAAGAAAACTGATGGACAATGATATAAATTTTTTTTGTATCAATAGATTTCTTTATGAAAATCAATTATCTTTTTATGGTAATAAAATAATAAAAGTAGATTCTCCTTTAAATCCAAGTAACTACAATAGTGTAAATGAAAACGTACCATATAGATTTCATACTACATTAAAAAGTCAGGAAATTTTGGCGGATTTATGGTTAAAACATATAAATGAAAATTATGGAAAATAAGAAAATATTATTGGCAAGTGGATGTAGTTTCACATTCGAACCATGGAACTGGCCAACATTCGTTTGTAATGAAATGAATTATAATTTACTAAATGTTGGTATGGCAACAACAGGTAATGGATTAATTGGAAAAAAAGTTATTCACAATGTAAATAAACTTTTGAAATCACATAATCCTGAGGACATAATTGTCGGTGTAATGTGGAGCGGTATTGATAGAAATGATTTTCACACTGATGATTCGAGAACAATAAGTAACATTAATGGATGGATTGAAAATCCAACACACGTTGTGGATGGACGTAAAAATTGGATAATAACAAACTTTAGATGGGACATACCACACGCTAAATTGTGGTACGAACATTTTCACACACATATAGGTGCAACAATTCAGACCATACAAAATATTTTAATGGTTCAATGGTATTTGGAACGCAATAAAGTCAATTATTTTATGTCAACTTATATGGATATTTTCCACAAAAACGGCATGGGTGGAATTATAGATAATCCCGAAGTAAAATACCTATATGATATGGTTGACTTTAGTAAATTTTTACCGATTGACGGGTGTCATGAATGGGTTAAAGAACATTATAATAATCAGGGATTTAATACTCCCGACCAAAATGGGTATACCGGAATTCACCCAACCGAATTTGGACATAAAAAGTTTGCAGAGGAGGTTATTGTTCCGTATTTAAAAAATAACGTATTATGAGAATAGGATTTATTGGAGTTGGAAAACTCGGAAAAGATGTTGGCGAGGTCATGGCAGAAAAACACTTCGTTGAAGGTTATGACGTGAATAATGTTACCCCATCTAATTTTAATATGGTGAGTACAATTGAGGAAGTGTGTAAGGATAAAGATTTAATCTTTATTGCGGTACCTACTCCCCACGACCCATTATATGATGGTAAACAACCAACATCACATCTACCACCAAAGGATTTTGATTATAGTATAGTTAAAAACATACTTTCAGAAATCAATCAATATACTAACAAGCAACAACTAGTTGTTTTAATATCCACAGTTTTACCCGGTACAACTCGTAGAGAGTTTATTCCGTTGGTTGAAAACTATAGGTTCATCTATAATCCATATCTAATTGCGATGGGCACTGTTAAAAACGACATGGTTAATCCTGAGATGGTGATTATTGGAACCGAAGATGGTTCGGAAACAACCGATGCTAAAATCTTAAAGGATTTCTATCAAACAATTATATCACCATGGACAAGATATGAAATCGGTACATGGGATGATGCGGAAGCAATTAAAATATTTTACAACACATTTATATCAGCAAAGATTTCGATTGTCAATATGATTCAAGACGTTGCCGAACTAAATGGAAACATGAATACTGATGTGGTGACCGGTGCGCTTGAAAGAAGTACATACAGAATCATGGGTCCTGCGTATATGAAGGCAGGGATGGGAGACGGAGGTTCTTGTCACCCACGTGATAATATTGCATTGAGATATATGGCACAAAGATTGGGTTTGGGTTATGATTTATTTGACGCAATCATGACATCAAGGGAAAAACAAGCAAGAAACATTGCCAATCGATTAATTAATTTATCTATCGAACATGGATTACCTGTGGTTATTATGGGTAAGAGTTATAAACCCGGTGTCGAATATATTGACGGTTCATATTCCATTCTTATTGGTAGTTTCATCAATGAGGTTAGGTACGATGAAATGAATGGTCCCGCTATTTATTTATTAGGACATAGAAATGTTTTTAATGATACTGTCTTCCCGAGTGGAAGTGTGGTTTTGGACCCCTGGAGAGAAAGAATTAATAAAGACACAATCTACTATGGTTCAAAGAAATAATGTACGTAATTGGAATATCAGCATATTATCATGACTCATCAGTTTGTCTCTTCAAGAAGGGTCAATTGGTTTTTGCTTGTGAAGAAGAAAAGTTCTCAGGAGTAAAACACGATAATAGATTTCCCGTACAGACATTAGAATTTATCTTTAAGAAATATAGAATCAAAAGAGAAGAAATTGAATCTGTTTGTTTTTATGAGGACCCAAAATTAAAATCTGATAGAGTTAATAATACTTTTTTCAAAAACTTTTTAGAGTGTCCATCTGAGGTATCAAAAAGTTTAATCAAGACAAAGTTTAATCATTGGAAATTAAAAAGAGAATTAAAGAAAATATCGGATAAGGTATTCTTTTCAAAACATCACGATTCACATATATTTTATTCATATTATTCTTCACCATTCAACGATGCGGTTATCTTATCGGTAGATGGTGTTGGTGAATGGGAAACCATGTCAGTCGGGTATATCAACAAAGGGGACTTTAAGATTGTACCATTATCTGTGTATCCTCATTCTGTTGGTTTATTCTACTCGGCAATGACATCCTTTATCGGTTTTAAACCCAATGAAGGTGAGTATAAACTGATGGGTTTAGCTCCTTATGGTAATCCCGAGAAATACCGAGAAAAAATTAATCATCTGATTGCACATAATTGTGCATCATTAAAGACCAATATGGTTTACTTCTCTTGGGATAGAGATTGTTTGATGTTCAATGAGGAATTGATTGAGTTGATGGGTATTGAGAATAGATTACCTGAAGAACCAATTACTCAGGACCATATGGATATTGCGGCTGCGGTACAGGAAAAATACGAATCCATATTATTTGAAGTTCTGAAAGATATTGAATTGTTCACCGATTCAACAAATCTATCCCTTGCTGGTGGTTGTGCTTACAACGGTACCGCGAATGGTAAGATATTGGATAATACGAATTTCAAAAGATTATGGATACCACCGGCACCGTCAGATGCTGGTTCTTGTATTGGTGCGTGTCTGAATTATTTCCATTCTGTTGGTCGTCCTGTTAAAGTTCACACAGACGTATTTCTTGGGCCAGAGTATAATGAAATCGACATTTTTAGAGTTATTCGTAAAACCAAAGGGATTGAATATAAGAGTTATCAATTGAATAATAATCTTTACAGAAGAGTTTCAGGGGAAATATTGAAAGGTAAAATTGTGGGTTGGTTCCAAGGCAGGATTGAATTTGGTGCAAGAGCATTAGGTAACAGGTCAATTTTAGCAAATCCCGCATTACCCGACATGAAGGATAAAATCAATAAAGTAATCAAGAAAAGAGAAGGGTTTAGACCTTTTGCACCTATGGTAACATTTGAGGACCAGAAAACGTACTTTGAGTATAGTGGATTCGTCCCTTATATGAATCAGGTCGTTAAGGTTAAAGAAAAATACAGAGATAAATTACCCGCAATTACTCATGTGGACGGTAGTGCAAGAATTCAATCAGTTACACCATTTAACCCAATCTACAGATTATTAAAAGAATATGAAAATCATTCCGGATATCCGATATTATTGAATACGTCATTTAATATAAAGGATAAAACGATGGTATTAACTCCACAAGATGCGATGGACACATTTCTAAATACCGAGATGGATATTCTTGTAATGGGAAACTATTTAATAAAAAAGGTATGATTAAAAAAATCGTCAATTGGTTTAAGAATCTTTGGGAAGAAAGACAGAGGAAAAAGAGATTCAAGAAGAAACTTGAAGAACTCAAAAAAAGAGACCCGTTTATCTACAATCATTAGTATTTTTTCTTTATACTTTACCTATGATATATCTTTTCATAGGTCAACCCGGTTCGGGTAAAACAACCATAGCAAATAAACTATTATCCACTATTGGACATCATCGTACCATAATGATTGATGGTGATGAATTGAGGGAGATTTTCCCGAATACTGATTATTCCGAAAAAGGAAGAGTTGAAAACATTACAAGGGCATTTACGATTGCCAGATTTTGTAATCAGAAAAATTTTAATGTTGTGATATCCATGGTATGTCCCTATAGAGAACTTAGGGAACAATTTAAATCAGAAAATCCCGTGGTAGAGATATTGGTAAAAAGACAAGAAGTTGGTGAGAAAATTCAATACCATGTAAAGAATTTTGAGGAACCTGAAAAGAATTTTATTGAATTGGATAATAACGGTATGATAAACGACACATTAACAGAATTATATAAAAAACTATTCTCATGAAAAAATATGCAATGTTTATTGGACGATGGCAGAATTGGCATTCTGGTCACGAATGGCTTATCAGACAGCAAATGGACAAAGGAAAGAATTGTTGGGTTGCGATTAGAGATGTCCAAATTGATGAAAATAACCCTAAAACCGCAAATCAAGTTCTTACCGAACTGATGAATACCCCATTCTTTATGGAAAATTGGGATAAACTATTTGTTTCAATTATCCCCGATATTGAATCCGTTAATTACGGTAGAGGTGTTGGATATGATGTGATTTACCACGAACCACCAACAGAAATTGGTAAAATAAGTGGAACTAAAATAAGGAAAGGAGAGATTGATGCCATTGGTAAAGAGACACATAGCTAAAACAATTACTTATAGAATATTAGGTACACTAACAACCGTGGGGTTAACCATCGGTGCGGGATTACCCATTAAATGGGCTGCAATGGTTGGTGTCGGGGAATTAGTACTAAAACCAATTCTTTATTTCTTCCATGAGCGGTTTTGGTATAAACATATAAACTACGGCCTCAAAAAGACCGATTAACTATTTATATAATGATATGGATGTAAAAGAAATTGTAACAGCATGGATTTCCTCATATAACCCAACACCCCAAGAAATGGAGTTGGCAGATAAGAGAACCTCTATCTGTGAAAGTTGTCCCTCAGTAAAAAAGATTTTTAATCAGAAATGGTCGGCTTTTTGTGGGGAATGTGGATGTCCAATAGGTAAGAAGGTTTATACCAAATCAAATAATCCTTGTCCATTAAAAAAATGGGCGGAAGTGGATGGTGAAACATATTTACCAAAAAGTGAAAAAACATTAATATGAGAAGTGTACTAATAGCGATTGATTTTGTTAAAGACGTTGATAATTCCTTTAAAGTATTGGAATTAAATACCGGAATCGTGGCTGCACCCATTTCAATTGAACCGTATTTCAATAAAACTGAGTTAGATAATTTGATTTTAGAAAATAACATTACTGAAATTGAATTAATTTTATTAAACACAGGACCTGTTTATGCGATTAATAGCGATTATCCAAACGATACGATAATGGCTATCGCAGGTTATTTTGATAAGTACTATAGTGGTTTAACCATAACAAAACACGTAGTAAAAACTGAAGCACAAATCACCCCAACAATTATAGATGCTCCAAACAAATTAATAATAAGACAATCATACGATTCGACCGCATTAATTGACGAAACATATGCAAGGGATAATTTTGAATTCTTAAAATTATTACATGATACTTCCCCCACTTCAATTGCCAATACATACATTAATCACCCCACATTAGGATTTGATATGATTGGTAATGTCATTAGAGATAATGGTAATTACCCAAATTACATTATAAAACAACGATTCCCAACAACAAATTATGAGGAATACCCAAAAGTTTTTAAAATAAACACACAACAAGAACTTTTAGATTTAAAAAATAGTTTACCATCAAATACACTATTACAGGAATATATAATAAACACAAATGATTTAGAACAAGGTAAATTAAAAACATATAGAAGTATTGGTTTGGTTTATGGTTCAGAATTAAATGTTGTTAATTTAATTGACCCATTTATCCACACAAATGCATGTAGTATCGATATTACTGTTGACACATTAAATACTGAAATGCAAGTGTGGGAACGTCCAAAATACTTACAAAAGTATGGTAAAAAATTTAGTGGTATTGGATATAATTCTGACAGTACTAATCTAATACTTAAAAATGACGGTTCTATGGTGTCACCATCCCAATTATCGATAAATGACACATTAAGGACCATTAAATTATTTGGTTTACCGGATAATGAAATCGATTATGTTGTATCCCAATATTCGGGAAACACTCAGGAAGTATTCGACAACAGCGTTATTTCATCAACAACAATACAATCAATTAGTACAATTACTCAGAGTGTATGGATTAGAAATATAATTTTAGAAAATGGATTAAAATTTTCTGATATTGACGACTCTAAAGTTTTAATAAAACGAAATGGTTTATTGATATTTGTTTCTTTTTATCAAATTGAATTAAGTGATGAAATAGTGATTGTAAATAAAACTACGGGATTATTTGAATCAAAAGGAATCACATCCGAATACTACACATACTCAAGTGAAAATATCTTTTCTATTGATGTGGAAGAGATTGACCTTTATTTGACCATGGACGAATCAAACAACACTCCTGAGTACTTTATAATTCAACATAATCCTCCACTATGTAGATGTTGGTACCCAAATTATGTACAAAGTAACTGGGATTGTTTTGACCCTTGCCAACCACCTGATGGTTTATATACGGGTACAAACCTTAACGATTGTCTTAGTTTGAATTTACCACCAATTTACTGTTATGAATTAATTTGTTGTAGAGCCGAACCATTGATTGAAGGAGGTTTCCTCCAAGTTTTTGATGGTTGTAATGAATGTGCATATTCTAAACAAGCGTAACATGAACACGGAAAATAATAAAAATAGACAATATACAAGGGTTGAAAAAATACCAATTGTAAAAAAAACAAGTACAAGCGATAAAATTGTACTTAATAATTTATTTAATACGGTAATCCAAAAGATTAAAGATAAACATTTGGGATAATGAAGATATGCGTTTTAACATGTCCAAGAACCTCATCTAGTAATTTATTCTATACTTTAAGGGAACTAACAGGAATTGAAAATTCAATACCCGAACCTTTTAATCGTCACATGTGGCAAAACCGATATTTTAATAATATCGATTTCATAGTTGGTGAAAATTTATTAATTAAAGATATGTTCTTAAAAGAACATAAACCCAACAATTTTAAAGATATGGATGAATTATTAAATTGGTACATCACCACATTTGATAAAATTATTCTACTTTATAGAGAAAATACTCGTTTACAGGCTGAAAGTGCAGTATATCACATAGAGTTAGGTAGTTTATATGGGTGGCATACTCAAAAATATTATAAACTTGAAGCGGTATCTGAAGAAAAAATAGTTGAATACGAAAAACAAATAATTGGGTGGAACAAAATCCTTAAAAAGATTTCAATTGATTATGGGTACCCAATATTCAAATATGAAGATTTGATTTTGAATAATGGGGATAATGATTCATTCAAAGAAATATGTGAATACGTTGGATGTGGGTTTGATGTTGATATAATATCAAAAAGATTTCACCACACCAAAAAATACAGGTTACCCGAACCTCCAAAAAATACTAAACTGATTTAAATCCTAATCTTTGAAAAAACGATTGGGATTTTTTGTGCCAATCATCAACATCGGCATGGATTACCTTATAACCTTCAGAAAATAACATTGCGGCAAGTTTAGAGAAATAAACGGTACTGTCACACATATTCTTATCATGTTTTGTTTTGTCAACAAAAACATTATATACATATATATTATTAGATGTTAATAGGTTTGGGTCAACCCAACAATGTCCAACCACCAAATCTTTGTGATAAAAAATAAAAAAACGGTGGTTTTCCTCAAATCTTCTTGCCGTTTCTTCCACATTGAACATTTTATCCCACTTGTAAAGTGAATTAAAGTTGTCGATTGTGGTTTGAATATCACAATTTGTGACCTCAAAAATTTCTTTTACAAAAACCTCAGAATTTTCGATATGAATTAGGTCATCTTTGACCAGTGTGTGT
>Ga0315903_10007181_pt1 | contig 13991 bp, 6 predicted proteins | sample LakEriMetagenome_7_FD_203524 | JGI IMG/M metagenome (GOLD analysis project Ga0315903, IMG submission 203524) | Freshwater fungal communities from buoy surface, Lake Erie, Ohio, United States - Buoy 2 MA119 | ecosystem: Environmental > Aquatic > Freshwater > Lake | place: USA: Lake Erie, Ohio...
TGGTTATCTGTGGGTGGCCACGGCGGAGGGAGTGGCGCGGTTTGACGGATTCGAGTTCGCGCTGATCGAGCCTGCGGGGGAGTTGCGGCGCTCGCGGCTGGCGTTTTCCCGCCTGTTCGCCACTTCGCGCGGCGTGGTGTGGGCGGCCACCTATCAGGGCGGGCTGTTCCGCGCGCGGCGCGACGGAATGGAGATGGTTTTGAGAAACATCCGCGCGCCGCGGCCGCCGATTGTCACTCAGGTGGTGGAGGATGGCACGGGTGCGGTGTTCTTTGTCCGCGGCGAGGAATACGGGCGGATTCATGCGGACGGCAGGGTGGAACCGGTGTCGGCGGGTGATTCGCTCAAGGCGTTGTTCGCAGCGGATCTCGCGCGACGGGTCGGGCGCGGGCGGGTGTTTGACTCCGCGCTCAAGCCGTCTCTAACAGATCGTAACGGGCGGGTGTGGTCGGTCGCTGCGGAAGGGGGGCTGTCGATCAACGAAGAGGGCCGGGAGCGGATTGACGTCTCGTTTCCGCAGCGCGGGCTGGCCTTCGGGGTCAACGAAATGCTGTTGGATCGCGAGGGCAACGTCTGGGTGGCCTCGCCGCTCAATGGCCTGGCCTGCGTGCGCCACGCGCGGGTGGAGGTGCCGGCGATCATGGGCCGGCCGGGCGAGCGTTCGTATTTCGCGCTGGTGCAGAAACGGTCCGGCGAGTGGTGGATGGCGGACCGTCTCGGCGGACTGGTGCGCTGGACGCCGGAGGGCGGGCGTTTTGTGAATTTCCACGCCGCCCGCAACTACCGGCCGGCGGCGGCGCTCTTTGAGGACCGCGACTCGCGGCTGTGGGTCGCCTCGCGCGATGGCAGCGTGTTTCTGGAAAACAACGGAGCGTTTGAACCCCAGTTCGTGAGGACGCAGACTCCGTCCAAGGTGCGCGCGATCGCCCAGGATGGTGATGGAACCTTGTGGTTCGGGGGGACGCAGGGCTTGTGCTCGTTTGCGGGTGGCGAGGTGCGGGCCTTCGGTGCCGCTGACGGGGTGGGGGAGCATGAGATCACGGTGCTGCGGCCCTTTCCCGGCGGAGGGATCATCGCGGGTTCATATGGTGGCGCGGTTCTGTTAGGCGGAAGCAGGGGGTTCAAAACCATCGCCCTTGCGGAAACGACCAACCACCAGTCGATCTCCGGCATCCATCCGGTGTCCGCCCGAGAGGTCTGGGTGTCGACGCTCGGTAGCGGTCTGTTCCTTTGGAATGGCAAGACGTGGCGCGGCTTCGGCCCCGCCGACGGCTTGCCGGACCAGCGTCTCACCTGTGTGTTGGATGACGCGGATGGAAATCTCTGGATGGGGTCGCTCAGCGGCATCATCCGTGCCGACCGCGCCGAGCTTCTCGCCCACACCCGCGAGCCTGCGGAACCGGTCCGCTGGCTGCGGCTCGATCACACCGATGGCATGCCATCGCGCGAGTGCGTCGGCGGTTTCCAACCGGCGGGATGGCGCGGTGATGACGGCATGTTGTGGTTTCCCACCGGCGGCGGCATCGTGAGGGTCCGGCCCGACCTGGTCCTGCCGAACCGCGTGCCGCCACCGGTCTATCTTCAGTCTGTTAGATCGAACGGCGTGCTGCAGACCGGGGAAAACGGCCCGGTCGTCACCGAACCCGGACGGGCAAGGCTGGAGTTCCGGTTTGTCGGCCTGAGTTTCAGCGCGCCGGACAAAACCACCTATCGCGCGCGGCTGGCGGGACTCGCCGACGAGTGGACCGAGTTGGGCACCCAACGCGTCGCGGCGTTCGAGGCCGTGCCTCCCGGACGCTACACCTTCGAAGTCATCGCCTCGAATGGCGACGGCATGCGCAGCATCGAGCCCGCCCGCGTGTCGGTGGTGGTGAAACCGCACTTCTGGCAAACCGCGTGGTTCTATCTAACAGTCGGCGCGGTCGTGCTCTCGGCGGCGGCCGGCACCGGTTGGTATGGCGCGCGCCTGCGCCTGCGCCGCCGCATCCAGGACCTCAAGATTCGCAACGCCCGCGAGGCCGAGCGCTCGCGCATCGCGCGCGATCTTCACGATGACCTCGGCGCGGGTCTCACCGAGATTTCCATTCTCGCCGCGCTCGCTGCCGAAGACGCGGAGAAAACCGAACTCCAACCCTCGCTGGAACAGTTGTCCTCGAAGGCCAAGCAGGCGGTGAGCAGTCTCGATGAAATCGTCTGGGCGGTGAACCCCCGCGAGGATTCGCTCGCCTCGCTGGTCGAATATCTCGCCGCGTTCGCCCGCGAGTTCCTCGACTTGGCTCGCATCCCCTTGCGCGTGGACATTCCTTCCGATTTGCCCGGACACCCGCTTGCCGCCACCCAGCGCCACAGCTTCTTCCTCGCCGCGCGCGAGGCGATCAACAACATCGTGAAGCACTCCGGTGCCACCGAGGCCACGCTTTCCGCGAAGGTCGCGGACGGGACGCTGGAAATGCGGATCAGCGACAACGGCAAGGGGTTCATCCTCGAATACGCCAGCGGCGGCAACGGCCTTGGCAACCTCCGCCAGCGCATGCAAGAGGCCGGCGGCGACTGCCGTATCGAGACCCGCCGCGGCGAGGGAACCACCGTCATTCTCACTCTGGCCTTGCGTGCGAAACCCAAACCCGTTTCCTAGAACCATGCCTGCCTCCAAGGAAACGGTCACTCATGTCGCCATCGTCGAGGACAACAGCGCCCTCGGCGCGGGCCTGCGCAAGATCGTTGAATCCGCCTCGGATTTCCGCTGTGTCGGCGTCTGGTCATCCGCCGAGGAGGCATTGAAGAAAATCGACGCGTTCCGCCCGCAGGTCGTCCTCATGGACATCAACCTGCCCGGCATGTCCGGCATCGAGGCCACCGCCCGCATCCGCCGCCACCTGCCCGACATCCAGGTGATCATGGTCACCGTGTATCGCGATCACGATCAGATCTTCGCCGCGCTCAAGGCCGGTGCCTCCGGCTATCTTCTCAAGCGCTCCACACCCGAGGAGGTGCGCCAGGCCATCCGCGACGTCCGCACCGGTGGCGCGCCGATGAGCGCGGAGATCGCACGCCGTGTCGTCGAAGCCTTTCATCAGCCCGTGAAGGCTGAAAACGCCGAGGAAGTCCGCCTTTCCAAGCGTGAGACCGAGATTCTCGAGCTTCTCACCAAGGGTCTCGCCAACAAGGAAATCGCCGACCGCCTCGACATCAGCGTCGAGACTGTTCGAGTGCATTTGCGGCGTGTGTATGAGAAACTCCACGTCCACTCGCGCACCGAGGCCGCGATGAAGTTCCGCGACTCCAAGGAGGATTTCCGCGGTCCCGTTTGATGGTGGCGTGCGGTCCGGAGGGGCTACCCCTCTTGTGGTAATCGACGTTTTCCGCGTCGGGGGCGATTACTTTGAAGGTAATCGTGGCATCGCGCTCATGCGTGCCATTCCCTCGCGAAAATCCATCCCTGAAAACCCGCCATCCCATGAAACCCAGGTTCCGCTCCCTTGCCGCCCGCGTCGCTCCTTTCGCTGGAGTCGTCTTCTTCTGCTCGTTCCAGTCCCTCCAAGCCGCCTCGGGCGTCTGGACCGGCACCACCTCCGGTGGCAACTGGAGCGACACCGCCAACTGGTCCGGTGGCACCGTCGCCGACGGCTCGGGAAGCCTCGCCGACTTCACCACGCTGGATCTTCCCGCGGGCGCATTCACCGTCAACCTCGACTCCGCCCGCACCATCGGTTCCCTGTCCTTCAACGATACCGACGGAGCCACGGCCGGCACATGGACCGTCTCCGGTGCCAACACCCTCACGCTGGCCGGCACACCCGTGATCACCACCGGCGTGAATGCCACCATTTCCTCCGTGGTGGCCGGCACTTCAGGATTCGGCAAGTCCGGTTCGGCCAATCTCATCCTCACCAATGCCAACACCATCTCCGGGGCCATCAGCGTTTCCGCCGGCCAACTCACCACGAAAAACGGCGGTGCTCTGGGGACCTCCACGCTCGCCCTCGCGAATGGCGCCATCTACCGCTTCGAACGCACCACCGGCAATGTGTTCACATTCGTCGGGAACGCCATCTCGGTCGGTTCCGCCGCCACGGCCATCATCACTTCCGACAATGCCGGCAATGGATGCTTTGGTGCGATTTCCGGCGCGGCGAACGCCAGTTTTCAAATCGGCAACACTGGCGCCCTCACCCAAGTCAGCCTGAGTGCCAACAACAACGTCCGTCAGTTCGAAAACTTCGCTGGCACGGTCGAGATCTTCGACGGAGCGAGTGTCCGCTTCTCGGCGAGCAACACCCTGAATAATGGTGGTCTTGATGCCACCTTCGATACGAATACCAGCGGGACGATTACCACGCGGAACAACGGAACCATGAATCTTGGCGCCCTCACCGGCAATGGCACCGTCACCATGGGCTCTTCCGGCAGCAACAACGCTTGGTTGACCTACAACATCGGTGCGAAGGGAACCGATACCACCTACGGCGGCAGGATACTCGATGGAGATACCGTCAACGGCAAGCGGGTGGCCATCAACAAGGTGGGTGCTGGATCCCTCAAGCTCACCAGTGCGACCGACCTCACCTACAGTGGCACCACCAACGTCAACGAGGGCACTCTGATCGTGAACGGAGCCAAGTCCGGAACCGGCGCGAACAACATCAACGTCAACGGAACCCTCTCCGGTTCAGGCTCGCTCGCCGGCACTACCACCGTGGCCAACGGCGGCACCCTTGAGCCTGGAGACGCGGGCTCCGGCAACCTCACACTCGCGAATGCCACCTTTGCCACCGGCAGCACGATCAAACTCGGTGCCACACCATCGACCAACAAGGTGGTGATCGGCACCGGCAGCACGATCACGCTCAATTCGGGCATCAGCGTGGACGTCAACGGTTTCAACACGGATGGAACCTATCAGATCATCACAACCACCGGTGCAACCCTCTCCGGTTCGCCCTCCGCGTCCCTGACGGCGACCAATGCCGATCCCGGTAAGGTTTACTCGTTCAGCAACGACGCCAACGGCATCTATCTCACCATCGGCGCGTCGGATCCCAACAACTATTGGAAGCCTGACAGCGGCGGCACCTGGGGCGCGGCAGGGAACTGGACCAAAAACGTGGTGCCCAACGCCGCCGAGGCGAGTGCCAAGATCGGCCCCGGCCCGGAAGGACTCGGTGGAGCCTTCACCCCGCTGTTCCCGGAAATCACCCTCGACGCGGTCCGCACGGTCGGTGAGGTCGTGATCAATGACGACTTCGGGGCCAAATTCACCATCGCTCCTGGAACCGGCGGCAGCCTGCTCATGGACAATGGCGCGCTTCCCGCAAGCATCGTGCTTGCCAAGGGCTCGCACGCCATCAGCGCTCCGATCGCGGTGGATCCGGAGGATGTCTCGTTCGACATCGCCGAGAATCTCGATCTCGACGTCAGCGGTGTGATCAGTTCACAGTCCACCGGCGGTGGTGTGATCAAGGCCGGCCTCGGCATTCTGAAGCTCACCGCTGACAATACCTTCGACGGCGGTCTTACCCTCAATGCTGGAACGCTTGACATCGACAGCGACGCCTCCATGGGCAATGCCGCCAACATCCCGCTCTTCAACGGCGGGACGCTGCGCCTTCTCGCCGATCTCACCAACTCGAGAAACATGCAGGTCGCCGGTGCGAACAACGCGCGCATCGACACCGCCGGTTTCAACCACACCTACTCCGGTGTCATCTCGCCGTCCGGGGGGGCGACAGGTGGCATCCTCAAGGTCGGTGCCGGAACGCTCAGCCTGTCCGCCGCGCAGACCTACACCGGCAATACCGCGGTCAGCGGCGGCGTGCTCTCGATGCTGACCGGATCTTCCGTCACCACGGGTGCCGTGGTCGCATCCGCTGGCGGAAAATTCGAACTCAATGGTGGCACTTTCATTGCCACGGCGGGCTCTTCGCTCACCAACGACGGTGATATCATTGTCAACAGCGGAACCGGCACCTTCACCTCGGTCGGCACGCCATCGAATACCGGCGACGGATGCCTCATCGGTGTCAATGGCGGCACCTTCTCGGCGTCGTCGGTCACGATTCACCGCAACTACAATGCCGGTGCAGCGCTACCGACCGCCGCTCCCACCGGATCCGGGTTCGTCGTCACCAACGGCACGGCTACCGTGTCCGGCGGCGTGGCACTCGGGATCAGCAACTCGTCGGGTTCCGGACTGGTTTCCGGCGGCAGCCTGACCGTCGGTGGCCAAATCACTCTCGGCAACCACACCACGGGCGGACGCTACAGCGTCTTCCAGGTCACCGGCGGGACCTTCATTTCCACGGACGCCACCAACGGCGTGGTGCTCAGCACCCACAACGCCACGGCCAACTCGGCGGCTCTGCTCATCAATGGCGGCACCAGCACCATCGAGCGCATTGGTTTCGGTGACGGTGACTCCATCGCCGGTTCCATTGGCGCGCTGGTTCTCGATGGACCGTCCGCCGCGCTCTACATGGGCACGGGTGGCATTGACCTTGCCTCGCCCAACGCCTTCAACCTCACGGTCAACCTCGGCCAGGGACTTCTCGGCGCGAAGGCCACCTGGGACAGCACCGTGCCGATGACCTTGCTCGGCGGAACCACCATCAAGGCTGCCGACGCCGCGGACGCCGCGTTTGACATCACGCTTGGCGGCGTGATCTCGGGTGCTGGCGGATTCACCAAAACCGGAGCCGGCACCCTCACGCTCTCGGGCGCGAACACCTACGCCGGCACCACCGATGTCACCGCAGGCACACTGGTCATCGCGGGCGACCAAAGCGCCGCCACCGGCGATGTCCTCACCGCCGCGGGCACCACGCTCGGCGGAAATGGCAATATCGGCGGTAATGTCACCATCGTCGGAACCGCCACCCACCGTCTCGCGGTCGGAGCCACTCCGGGCACCCAGGTCACCCGCGTGATTTCGGGCCAACTCACCCTGAATCCCAACAACATCCTCGACCTCACCGCCGCTGGCCCGGTCGCGGGCGGAACCTATGTGCTCGCCACCGCCACCGGTGGCATCAATGGCGCGCTTGGGACGGTCAACCTGCCCGGCGGCGTGTCAGGAAACGTGGTGATCAACGGCAACAACATCGAACTCACCGTCATTGCCAGCGGTTACAGCACCTGGGCTTCCACGAATGCCGGCAACCAGACCGCCGATCTCGACTTCGATTCCGACGGCGTCTCGAACGGAGTTGAGTATTTCATGAGTGCCCCGGCCGGTTTCACCGCCAATCCAGGGCTCGTCGGCGGCACCGTCACCTGGACCAACGGCGGCAACATCAGCCACACCGCCTACGGCACCGAGTTCGTGGTGCAAACCTCAAGCAACCTGTCCACCTGGACCGATGTGCTCGCCGGTAATCCGAACCTGAACAACACCGCCGGTTCGGTCTCCTTCACTCCCACCGGACCCGCTCCGGTGTTCGTCCGCCTCAAGGTGACGCCGAACTGAAGGATGGGATCCATCACCCTGCGAACCGCCTCATCCGCAGCTCGGGTGAGGCGGTTTTTGTGAGAGCGTTTGCCAGAATTAATCGCCGGAACGCAAGGCATCAGGGAGCGGCGGACTCCGATCCGCCGAGGTCCATGGGTGGCCAATGAATGGCGGCTTGTCACAAATCATTCGCTCCTCATGCGCATGGCGATTCGGAGATCGCCACTCTTTGTCAGGAGATTGCGACAGTAAGGAATCCGAAAAACGGATGGGGCGGTTTTGTTAGAGCGCTCACTCCGCGAACGAAGACACGAACCGTGTGAGAAACTCCGCGCCTTCTTCCAGCGCGGCGATGTCGATGAACTCGTCCGCCGTGTGCGCCTGGTGGATGGATCCGGGGCCGATGCACACGCTTGGCACACCACCGGCCGAAAGGTGGGCCGCATCGGAGAACCATGGCGCGCCCGCCAGCCGCGTGGCGCCCGTCGCCAGCAGACGCCGGATCACCGGATGATCCGGATCGGTCTCCATCGGCGGATTCTCGTGCGGATTCACGATGGAAACCGGCAGCTCGTAAGCGCTGATCGAGTCTTCTAACAAGCGCAGCGCGCCACCCGCCGCCGCGAGCGACGGGGTGAGCCGGATGTCGATCTCGGCCTCCGCCAGATCCGGAACGATGTTGGGCCGCGAACCGCCGCGGATCACCCCGACGTTCAGCGTCGAGCGTCCCAGCACCGGGTGGGTGTAGCCAGCGAGTTCCGCGCCGAGGTGGCAATCGAGCCGGTCGACCGCGCGGGCGAGCTTGAGGATGGCGTTCTCACCGTTCTCGGGCATCGAACTGTGCGCGGCGCGTCCCGTGGCACGCAGAGTCGCCCACAGCGAGCCCTTCGTCGTATGCACCACCTCCATCGACGTCGGTTCTCCCACCAACGCGAATTGATAACCCGATCCATGCTGCTTCACGAAATCCTTCGATCCCCACTGCCCGGACTCCTCGCCCATGAACGCGACGAAATCGATGGCCACCGGCAGCGTTGCCAGCAGGTCGCGGTTCTCGTGCAGCGCCCACAGCATCGCCGCCATCGGCCCCTTGGTGTCGCACGCGCCGCGGCCCCACAGTTTCCCGTCATGGATCACTCCGCCGAAGGGATCGATGGTCATGCCACCCACGCCCACGGTGTCGAGATGCGGGCCTAACAGAATCCGCGGCCGGCCGTCCATCGGTGCGAAGCGCGCGATCAGGTTCGGCCGGTCCGGCTTGATCTCCTCCAGCCGCACCTGCGCGCCGATGGATTCCAGCCAGCCGGAGAGAAACACGGCCAGCGTTTCCTCGCCGCAGCGTTCGGTGCCCGGAGCGTTGTCGGGGTTGACCGACGGAATGCGCACCAACTGCTGGAGAAGCGTGACCACGTTCTGGCTCATGGGCCCAGACTCGCCCGCGATCCGCCCGGCGGCAAGTCCCGAGCGCCCCCGTTTTTCTTTGCGGTGCCCCGTTCCGGTGTGAAGAGTCCCGGCAGTGCGGTGGTTGCGGATACTTCCCTGGCTTTCCTGTCTGGCCCTTGCCGGGTGCCGGACCGTCGAATTCTATCAGCAAGCCGCCGGCGGCCAGTGGGAGATCATGCGCAAGGCCCGCCCGAACGCCGAGGTGCTCGCCGCACCCGAAACAAGTCCCGCGCTGCGTCAAAAGCTCGCATCGGTGGAACGCATCCGCCGCTTTGCCTGCGACCATCTTTCACTGCCCGGAAATGACAGCTACGGCACCTACGCCGATCTCGGCCGTCCTTACGTCACCTGGGTGCTCTACGCCGCCCCCGAGTTTTCATTGAAACCGAAAACCTGGTGGTATCCCACGCTCGGCCGCCTCGATTACCGCGGGTTTTTCCGCGAGGCGGACGCGCGCGAGCTTGCCGCCACGCTTCGCGAGGATGGGCACGACGTCGTGGTCGGCGGCGTGGATGCCTACTCGACGCTCGGTTGGTTCCACGACCCGGTGCTCAACTGTTTCGTGGACTACCCCGAGATCGCGCTCGCCGAACTGTTGTTCCACGAACTTACCCATCGCCGCCTGTTCCGCGCGGGCGATACCGACTTCAACGAGTCCCTTGCCACCGCCTATGCCGAGGAAGGCGTGAAACGCTGGCTGCGTCACGAAAACCGTCCGGCCGACCTGAGCAACTACGAGGCCATGCTCGTCCGTCGAAACGACTTCTATCGGGAAATCGACCGCACCCGCGCCGCGCTGGACAAACTCTATCAATCCGGCCTTTCCGCCGAAGCCATGCGCCCGCGCAAGGCCAAGCTGATGCGCGATCTCCAATCCCGCTTCCGCGAACTTCGCCGCCGATGGGGCGGACGCGGCCTCGAATCCTGGCTCGATGGCGAACTCGGCAACGCCCACCTCGTTTCCGTCATCACCTATCAGGAACACACACCCGTTTTCCACAAACTTTACCGCGACTGCGGCGGAGATCCCGATGAGTTCTTCAAACGCGCCGCAAGGATGAAGCTGCCGGAGGAGCGGTGAGTCACTTCGCGGTGAGTTGTTCCTCCACCGTGATCGTCACGGGTTTTTCCCCTTCCGCCGCCGGATCGGAAATGAGCGTGACGGATTTACCGTCCTCCGACCACTGGTGGCTGGTGACGAAGCGACCTCCCACGGAGACGCGTTTGCCGAAGGGCGGAACCTCAAGCTTGGCGGCGGGGCGGATCAGGAAATGGCGGCAGTTGTCATCGGCGGCGGCGTCTTTCAGAAGCAGCACGTCGCCTGTGGGGTTGAAGGAAACCGGTCGGGCGTTCGGGATTTGCAGCAGGACCTGGCCGTCCTTGCGGATGATGGTGTCCCATGCGCCTTCCTCCTGATCGGCCGGTTTCACGCTGGCGGCCACGATGCCGGTGGTGGAGGTGAGGATTTCCTCGCCGGGCGTGATTCCGTGTTCCCTCTGCCACAACTCGCGGGCGATGGCCCGCCACTCCTCGGCGATGGGCGTGTTCTCGGGCGGCGTCATGCCGGCGCGGCGGTACCAGTAGCGGGCATTGGGCAGGTCGCCCTCCTCACGGTGGAGGAACGCGTGGATCCATGAGCCGGCGGGCGTCTTGATTTCCTGGGCGATGTCGTGGGCCTTCTCCCACTGGCCTGCCTTCGCGTGCCACAGGGACTTGAGCGGTTCCGAAAGACCGGACGGGAGACTGGTCCCCGCGGCGGCGGATTTCTGGAACTCGGCAAAAGTCTCCGGCGCTCCCGCTGCAAACCCCGCGGACGAGGCGAAGCACAGGATTGCGAAACACCCGGGAAACCAAAGGCGAAGCAGGGATGACAACGTTTTCATCGCGCCCCCCTACGAAGCATCGGCAAACGACCTTTCGGAATTGCGTGGCCGGTCAATCTTGGAAGAGAAAAGACAAGCCACGAAGATTACGAAACGGCACGAAAGTCGATGTCTCACAAGCCTGTGGCAGTCCGGAGTCAGTCCTCAAGCCTGAATGGCACGGGATGAAGACCGGTTTCATGTCATGGACTTGATCCCGCAAGACCCGGAAAAAGGTAGGGCGAGGCGGCCTCGCCGAGCCGTGGCTGCCGCCTCCGGCGGACAAGTGGGCTCACCGGGCCGGTTCGCCCCACCGGTCTTTCCATCGATTGGAAGCTGGCCTAATCCCGTGCCACTCGTCTCAGACATCTCTCTTCATTCGTGAATTTTCGTGCCTTTGGTGGTCCTTTTTTCTCCCCCAAGTTAATCCATTCGGGTGAAGGACGGCCGTGCCCTTCGCGGCCTATCCTCGACCCATGTCCCGGGGATGGTTCCCAGCTTTCGTGATCTGGCTCGCTGCCGCGCTGCTCGCCTGCGCCGGATCGCCCACGCTCTACGTCATCGGCGACTCCACCGTGCGCAACAGCACCGGCGGCCAGATGGGGTGGGGGGACCCGCTGGTTTCACGCTTCGATCCGGCGAAGATCGAGGTGGTCAACCGCGCCATCGGCGGCCGCAGCAGCCGCACCTTTCTCACCGAAGGCCGCTGGGATGCGGTGATGGCCCACCTGAAGGCGGGCGATTTCGTCCTGATCCAGTTCGGCCACAACGACGGCGGCAAGCTCAATGACAACCGCTGCCGTGCGTCGATCCGTGGCATCGGCATGGAAAGCGAGGACATCATCCGCCAGACCGACGGCAAGCCGGAGACGGTGCGCAGCTACGGCTGGTATCTCCGCCGATACGTGGAGGATGCCAAGCGGGTCGGCGCCACGCCGATCATCGTTTCTCCCATCCCGCGCAACATCTGGACCGACGGGAAAATCGCACGCGACACGAATGCCCACGCGCTTTGGGCGAAGCAGGTCGCCGATGCGCAACGCGTGCCGTTCATCGACTTCAACCGCCTGCTCGCGGACCGGTATGAAGCCATCGGCCCGGAGCAAACCGCCGCTTTGTTCGCGGGATCCGATCACACCCACACCAGTCCCGCCGGGGCGGAGTTCAACGCGGCGGTGATGGCCGGGGCACTCCGATCACTCGCGGACCGTCAGCTTGCGAAATTCCTGCTGCCCGCGGATCTCTGGCTTCCCCGCATCTTCGGCGATCACATGGTGCTCCAGCGCGACATGCCGGTCCCGGTGTGGGGCACGGCTGCGCCGGGCGCGGAAGTATCTGTTAGGATCGCGGACAAGAGTGTCACCGCCAAGGCTGGCGACGACGGCAAGTGGCGCACCGAGATCCCGGCCCTCACGGCGGGTGGTCCGCATGCGCTGGAGGTTTCCTGCCTAGGCGCGCGACGGATCTTTCAGGATGTGATGGTCGGCGAGGTCTGGCTGTGCTCCGGCCAGTCGAACATGGACTTCACGCTCGCGAAAACCGAAAAGCGCTCGTTTTCCGGTGTGACCGACTGGCCGAAGGTCGTCGCCGGAGCCTATCATCCGCGGCTGCGTATGTTCACGGCGGAGTGGACGACTCGCGAGTTCCCGCAGCGGGACGTCGCTGGCGCATGGGCGGTTTGCACGCCGCAGTCGGCCGGAGATTTCTCCGCAGTCGCCTATCATTTCGGCCTCGCCATCCAGCGGAAGCTCGATGTTCCGGTCGGGCTCGTGACCTGCGCCTTCGGTGCGAGTACGATCGAGGCATGGATCAGCGACAACACTCTAACAGCGCATCCGCAGTTCGCGGGATTGTTGAAGGACTTCGGCAGAAAGAAGATCGCCTTCCGTGACGATCCGAAGCCCTTCGCCGACTACGGCAAGGCGCTCGCTTCATGGAATGGCAAGGACCGCCGTCCGGCGAATCCCGATCCCGTGCACGACCAACACCATCCTTCCGTGCTCCACAATGGAATGATCGCGCCGATTGTTCCGTTTCCGATCCGTGGCGCGATCTGGTATCAGGGTGAATCGAATCTCAATACGCGCGGACTTTATGCGGATCTCCAGAAGGCGCTGATCGGGGAATGGCGTTCGCTGTGGAACCAGCCGGAGCTGCCGTTCCACTTCGTCCAACTCGCCGCCTATCGGTCGCCATCCGCCGATCCCGCCGCCGGCGGGCAGATCGCCGGCATGCGCGAGGCCCAGGCGAAATCGCTCGCCATGCCGCACACCGGCATGGCCGTCACCATCGACATCGGCGACGAGAAGGATGTCCACCCGCGCAACAAACTCGATGTGGGCGAGCGTCTCGCGCGTTTGGCGCTCAGCCGCACCTATGGGAAACCCGGAGTCGATTCCGGTCCGCTGTTCCGCGAGGCGGTGGTCGATGGCAAGGGCATCCGCGTTCGCTTCGACCACACCGGTAGCGGCCTGGTGGCGGCAAGCGGTCCGCTCCGCCGCTTTGCCATCGCCGGGAATGATGGCAAATTCGTCCACGCGGACGCGGTGATCGACGGGGATTCGGTGATCGTTTCCTCATCCGCCGTATCCACGCCCGCTTATGTCCGCTATGCATGGGCGGACAACCCGGCGGGTGCGAACCTGTTCAATGCCGAAGGGCTTCCCGCCGCACCGTTCCGCACCGACCCATGATCCGATCCTCCATCGCTTTGCTTGCCGCGCTTTCGTCATTGGCTCAGGCCTTTCCCGAGGAGCTGCTCCGCAAGCCGGATGACTGGTTTCGCTCGGATGAAGGGAAAACCGCCGTCGCCAATGTGCTCTCGTGGCAAGCCGAGTCCGGAAGCTGGCCGAAGAATCAGGACCATGCGGCGAAACCCCGCACCGGGAAGAGGGAGAAAACCGGCACCTTCGACAACAGTTCCACCACCGACGAACTGAGGTTTCTCGCCCGCGCCTTCGAAGCCACCGCCGATCCGGCATGCCGCGACGCGTTCCTCAAGGGGTACGACCACGTTCTCGAAGCGCAGTTTCCCAATGGCGGCTGGCCGCAGTATTTTCCGCTGAGCAAGCAGTATCACCGGCACATCACCTTCAATGACAACACGATGGTGCGCCTGTTGGAGTTCCTGCGCGAGGCGTCATCCGACAGGCGTTACGATTTCATCGGAAATGAACGGAAGGCGGCCGCCCGGAAGGCCTTCGACGCGGGCATCGCCTGCATCCTGAAATGCCAGGTCGTCC
>Ga0315903_10007183_pt1 | contig 13984 bp, 20 predicted proteins | sample LakEriMetagenome_7_FD_203524 | JGI IMG/M metagenome (GOLD analysis project Ga0315903, IMG submission 203524) | Freshwater fungal communities from buoy surface, Lake Erie, Ohio, United States - Buoy 2 MA119 | ecosystem: Environmental > Aquatic > Freshwater > Lake | place: USA: Lake Erie, Ohio...
ACAAGGTGGACAAGTGGAATATTGGGGACGCCCGTGATTTATCGTGGGCGGTTGGCGTTGATGCAATTTGCACATCTCCAACTTATGGCAACCGAATGGCTGATTCTCACAACGCAAAAGATTCTTCTCGCAGGATCACATACACCCATTACATAGGAAGAAAACTCACGGATGGCAATTCTGGCGCAATGCAGTGGGGGGAAAAATACAAAACATTGCATGAAAGTGTGTGGAATGTGTGCTGGAAAATTCTTGCCCAAGATGGGCTGATGATTGTCAATATCTCAAACCACATAAGAAAAGGCTGCGAGGTTGATGTTGTTGGTTGGCATGAAGAGTGTTTGAAGAAAATTGGTTTTGATTTTGTTGACCACATAAAAATTCAAACCCCAAGAATGAAATTTGGCCAAAACTCCGAAAAAAGAATTGCTCACGAAAGCGTCTTGGTTTTTTGCAAACTCAAGGAGAAGAACACATGAAGACCGTAATTGAAATGGCGCGTGAATCAAATTTGATGGACAGTCGGGACGATTGGGGAAGTGTCCCCATTGAGTATGAGGTGGCTATCAATGCCTTTGCCGAGCTTGTTCGTGCTGACGAGCGTGAGGCGTGTGCTCAGATTGCAGAAACGGCTGAACCGTACCAAGCTGCTGATTTGATTCGAGCAAGGAGCAACACATGATACTTACTTCCTCTAAGTTCCTGAGACATATAGCCTGTGATCACTGTGGAAGCACTGACGCTAACAGCCTTTATGATGATGGTCACACACACTGCTTTGCCTGTAACACTACAGAGCATGAGCACGAGAGCGAAGACAGATACGCAGCACGTTACAACATGGCACGTAAGAACGTGACACAAATGAATATTAGTACACCGGGACTTATGAAATCAATCCCTGATCGAGGAATCAGTCAGGCAACCTGTGAGAAATATGGAGTAACAACCGATGGAGACATGCAGTATTATCCTTACTTTAACGGAGATGGAGTTAGAACGGCTGTTAAACAACGCACTGTTTCTACAAAGAAATTCTCCATCTCAGGAGAATTCACAGGAGCAACTCTATTCGGTCAGTCTCTCTTTCACTCAGGAGGAAAGGCTATCACCATCACAGAAGGAGAGCTTGACGCTCTCGCTGCTTTCCAAATGCAAGGATCTCTTTATCCTACAGTGAGTATCAGGAACGGTGCTCAGGCTGCTCTGAAGGACTGTAAAGCCCAATATGAGTGGTTGAATAGCTTTGACTCTGTGGTGATCTGCTTCGATGGTGACGAGCCGGGGAAGAAGGCTGCTAAGGAAGTGGCTGAACTGTTCGGTAACAAAGCCAAGATCATGCAGTACAAGGATGGTTACAAAGATGCTTGTGAGTACCTGATTGCAGGGGCTACTAAGGAGTTCGTTAATGCTTGGTGGAGGGCTGCTCCCTACGTACCTGATGGTATCGTTAACGCTGCTGATCTCTGGGAGGAAATCTCCAAGCCAGAGCCTGTGGCAGAGGCACAGTACCCGTGGAAGGGCTTGAATAAGCTATTGTACGGTATCCGTCCTGCGGAGCTAATCACTGTCACTGCTGGAAGCGGGTTGGGTAAGAGTCAGTTCCTCAGGGAGATTCTGTACAATCTGTTAAAGACTACAAGTTGGAACATTGGTGGGTTGTTCTTGGAAGAGTCAACACGTAAGACAGCACGGAGCATTATGAGCCTCCATGCTAACAAACTGTTACACTTGCCCGATACACCAACAACTGAACAGGAATTGAAGGAGGCATTTGATGCTACTCTTGGAAGCAATCGTATATACCTTTTTGACCATTTCGGTAGCAGTGATGTTGATAACATTAGTAACCGTATTCGATACATGGCTAAAGCGTGTGATTGTAGGGTTATTTTTCTTGATCACATTAGCATTGTTGTATCTGGTCAGGATCTTGGGGATGAGCGAAAAGCTATTGACAATATGATGACCAAGCTACGCACACTTGTACAAGAACTTGACATTACTTTGATCTGTGTAAGCCATCTCAAAAGGCCCACAGGCAACCAAGGTCACGAGGATGGCGGTAGTGTGTCTCTGTCACAGTTGCGAGGCTCAGGTGCTATTGCACAGTTGAGCGATGCAGTGATTACTTTGGAGCGTAACAGCATGGCTGAGAACGAGAATGAGCGTCACTTGACCAAGATTGCAGTGGCTAAGAATCGTTACAATGGCGAGACAGGCCCTGCTTGTAAGTTACAATACAATGGCTATACAGGACGTATGGTTGAAGTTGAGGAGGAAGTGCTATGACAGCATGGCATGGTGGTAAAGGATCATCTAGCCGACCAAGGCAGGTTAGTAACGAGGACTATGCAAACCGATGGGATGCTATCTTCCAGAGAGACAAAGAGGAAGAGCCTGTAGGTAAAGCCTTGGAAGAGGAGCCATTGAAGGATGATGAAAATGATTAGCATCGAACACCTTATCGTAGGTGCAACTGGAGTAGGATACCTGATCGTAGGTGTGCTACAATGGAGCAAGGGAGAGATCTCTAACGGGATGATCTGGACAGGGTACGCCTTTGCTCAGATTGGCCTTTGGCTTAACATTAAATGAGGAAGAAGATCATGCCTGATATTTCAATGTGTAACGACTATTCCTGTCCTCAGTTTGACAAGTGCTATCGAGCACAGGCTAAACCTAATGAATATCGTCAGAGTTACTTTAAAGACTCTCCTCGTGACAAAGATGGTTGTAATTACTTTTGGCCTCTGGAAGAAACAAATGAGAATAGTTCTGGACATAGAAACAAACCTAGCACACGACAAGATTCACCTAGTCGTGACTAAAGACATTGACACTGGAGAAGTACGCAAATGGACAGTAGCAAGCAACCTGCCGGAGTTTTTAAAGGGCGCATCGTTGATAGTCATGCACAACGGCATTTCTTTCGACGCGCCTGTATTGAATCGCTTATGGAAGACGAAGATTCGATTGAATCAAGTGTACGATACGTTGATAGTAAGCAGGCTTCTCGATCCGAGCCGAGAGAATGGACACAGCCTCGAAGCATGGGGACAAACACTAGGCTTTCACAAGATTGATTATGCTAGGGTTTGGACATGGCTTATGGATCGTCCTCAAGCGTATGCTGGTGAGTGCTTTGACAGCCCTCATCACGGGCTTCTTGCTGACTACTGTGTACGTGACGTTGAAGTAACTGCTAAACTGTATCTCAGGCTGGTCAATGACTTCAATGAGAAACAGTTCAGTCTTGAGTCTTTGGAACTTGAACAGAGTGTTGCAGCTATCATCGCTCAACAAGAAAGGAATGGGTTTAAACTTGACCAAATCTACGCAACCTGCTTACTTACTGACATCAAGTCAAAAGTGGCAGGAATATATGAGCGAATGCAACAGAGATGGCCTCCTGTCACTGTTGAACGAATCTCTGACAAGACAGGAAAGAGACTCAAGGATAGCGTGGTTACTTTCAACCCCGGAAGCAGACAACAGATCGGAGAACGACTGAAGGAGCTTGGTTGGAAGCCCAAGGAGTTTACAGAGAACGGACAAGCCAAAGTGGATGAAACCATCTTGTCTAACATCAAGATTCCAGAGGCTCAGGTGATTGCTGAATATCTGATGTTGCAAAAACGTGTAAGTCAGATAGAATCATGGATGGAGGCGGTAGGTAAGGACGGTAGAGTACACGGTAAGGTAATTACCAATGGTGCTGTTACCGGACGGATGACCCATAGCAGTCCTAACATGGCTCAGATCCCCAATGCAGGTTCCATCTACGGGCCTGAGTGCAGGGAATGCTGGACAGTAGAGGATGGTAATGTGTTGGTAGGTTGCGATGCTTCAGGTTTGGAGCTTCGTATGTTGGCTCATTATATGAAGGACAATGATTATGTCAGAACAGTTACAGAAGGAAGTAGCAAAGATGGTACAGACGTACACACAGTCAACCAGCGAGCTGCTGGACTATCTACCAGAGATAACGCTAAAACCTTCATCTATGCCTTTCTCTACGGGGCTGGAGATGCTAAGATTGGAAGCATCGTTGGAGGAACTGCTAAAGTTGGTAAAGAACTCAAATCAAAGTTTCTTAACCAAACACCCTCACTTGCAAGACTCATCGAGCGAGTCGCAAAGCAAGCCTCAAAAGGATGGGTTCCCGGACTTGATGGGAGGCGCATTTGGGTTCGATCCGAGCACTCTGCTCTCAATTCGCTCCTCCAAGGTGCTGGGGCAATAGTAATGAAGAAGGCTCTTGTGTTGTTTGATGACAAGGCAAGACGCAACAAATGGATGGTTAAATATGTGGCAAATGTCCACGATGAGGCACAGCTAGAATGCCCTAAAGATATTGCTGAAGAGGTTGGTAAAGCTTTTAAACAGAGTATAATTGAGGCAGGGGAGCACTACAAGCTTAGATGTCCTTTGGACGGAGAGTACAAAATAGGAAAGAATTGGCGTGAAACCCATTGACATTCTAGGAAAGTAGTGTAGAATATAGGTAAGAAGCGAGTGTGGTGAAACTGGTCAACACAGCAGATTTAAAATCTGCCGCCGTAAGGCTTGCGGGTTCGAGTCCCGCCACTCGCACCAAACACGACAGATCGGAAAGACGGTCACTTTCATAACATTTAAAGGAAATCAAATGGACAACAAACCAGTCAAAATCGCAGGTCAAATCTTCTGGGCTAACTGGATGAAGGAATTCAACACCAAGTTTAACGAAGATAACACTAAGTATGAGTGTACAATCGGTATGCTCTCTGACAAGGCTTGTGAGGCTCTGAAGGAGCAAGGCATCATCATTAAGAACAAAGACACAATGGGTAACTATATTGTAGGTAAGTCTAAGTTTCTGTTCGAGCCTATGGACTCTGAAGGCAATGCTATAGATATTAGCAAGATCGGTAACGGTACTAAGGTGACTGCTTTGGTTGGTTCCTACCGCCACAAGATGTCAGCTAAGTTCGGTGCTGCTCCGTCTATCAGTAAGATCATCGTGACTGACTTGGTTGTCTACGGTGCTGACGCTGAAGCCGAAGAAGATGAATCAGCCATCCTCTGATGGAGTGAAGATTGCCTTAGTTGATGCTGACTTTCTTGTCTACCGTATTGGATTCAGTACGGAGGATGAGCCAGTAGGCATCGCTAAGGCTAGGCTAACGGAGTGGTTAGAGAACTTTATCTATGTTAATCTCAAGGCAGACCATTACTTTGCTTGGATTACAGGTAAATCTAACTACCGCTACGACATTGCCAAGACAGTGCCATACAAAGGCAACCGTAAAGATGTACTCAGACCTAAGCACTACGAAGCCCTACGGAAGCATCTAGTCAAGCGTCACGGTGCTATCGTTACAGTTGGTGAAGAAGCTGATGATACCGTAGCCATTGACTCCACTAAGCTCTTAGATAAGTGTTGGATCGTTCATGTGGATAAGGACTTGGATCAGCTTCAAGGATGGCATTACAACCCTGTCAAAGACGAGAAATACTATGTCAACGCATTCGAGGCTTATAAATCGTTTTGTGTTCAGTTACTTACAGGTGACAGGACGGATAACATTCCCGGCTTATCAGGCATTGGCCCGAAGAAGGCTGAAAAGGCTCTTACAAAGGCGAACACTGAAGAAGAGCTTCTACAAGCTACGTGGAAAAAGTATGAAGAATTGGGATATACGATGGAGTATTTTAAAGAACAAGGGCAACTCCTGTGGCTAAGACGTTATGAAGGACAAATATGGCAACCGCCAAACAAGTTGCAATCAAGTACGGGTTCAGAAGTGGACTCGAAGAAAGAGTAGCTGAACAACTGGATCAGTTAGGGATTGAATACACATACGAGAAGGTAAAGCTTAAATACGTGAAGCCTGCCTCTCAACATGTGTACACACCTGATTTTGTTCTTGCCAATGGTATAATTGTGGAGACTAAAGGACGCTTCCTAGCGCCTGATCGACAGAAGCATATCTTGGTTAAAAGACATAATCCAGAATTGGACATTAGGTTTGTTTTTAGCAACTCTAATGCTCGGATCAGCAAAGCTTCAAAGACAACATATGCAATGTGGTGTCGGAAGCACGGCTATAAATTCGCTGATAAAACTATACCAGAGGAATGGTTAAATGAATGTTGAATTAATTAAAGAGAATGAAGACGGTTCTGCCAGTTACTCTTTTGACTTGACAGTCGAGGAAGCTGAATCTCTGCTTCGACATGGTATCCTAACGGCCATCAAAGCAGGTATTCGTGAGGGTGACAAACTCAAGGTAGAGGGTGAAGATGTCAGCAGTTAAGGTAGTATGGTCAACCCCTGAAGGTGAAGATCTAATTGCTTATATGGCTCGGGTATCAGCACCTGAGAATCAAGGTAACAAAGAGACTGGCCCTAAGCTTGTGAAGTATCTGATCAAGCATAAGCACTGGAGTCCTCTTGAGATGGTGAATGTATGTATGGAGATTGAGACTACACGAGACATTGCTCGGCAGATCCTTCGACATCGTAGCTTCAGCTTCCAAGAGTTCTCTCAGAGGTATGCAGTGGCTCAAAACTTTGAAGTTTCATTTGCACGTTTGCAGGACGATAAGAACAGGCAAAATAGCTTTGATACGGATGACTATGGGTTGCTGTACTGGTGGGAAGGTGCTCAAAATCGTGTGCTTGACGATGCTAAGTTCATGTACGAATCTGCACTTAAGAAAGGCATTGCTAAGGAAGTTGCCCGTAAGTTACTGCCTGAAGGATTGACTATGAGCAAGATGTACATGAACGGTACACTGCGTAGTTGGCTTCACTATGTGGATATTCGTTGTGATGCGGCTACGCAGAAGGAACACCGAGAGGTAGCGGATATGTGCAAGGCTGAGTTGATTAAGTTATTTCCTAACGTGATGGGAGCAATGAATGAATCTAAATGAGTATCAACAACTAGCGTATAAGACAGCGCTAGAGACAGCTAAGAACCCTGCTTATATGGTAGCAAATCTTACCTCTGAAGCTGGCGAGGTATCAGGTAAGTATGCCAAATGGGTTCGAGATGGTTTCTTGGATGAGGCAGGAATGCAAAAGGAAGCTGGTGATGTGCTGTGGCAGATCGCTGGTCTGTGTACAGTGATGGGTTGGAGCTTGGCAGATATTGCCAGTCAGAATCTCAAGAAACTTGCACAACGACAGATTAACAATACCCTGATGGGTGAAGGAGATGAACGATGATTGATGCAGAAGACTTTACAGCATATTCTTTTAAGTACACGGACTGCGAAGGCAAGACCTACAGTGCTTCCTTTGAGCAGCCGGGGCCAACATGGATGGAGGCATTGGATGATTATGTACGCTTCCTTGAATCAGTTTACAAGTATGATATTCGCTCTAAAGTTCGGCTTAAAGAGCCTGCTTATCAGAATCTGGTGAGAGAGGATTGGAGTTATATTGATCCTTGGACAGGAGAGTACTTTGTTGATGATAACGAAGCTGCTACCAATGATCTGTCGGATAAGTAAGCAATGAGAATTTTAGTCATCCCTGACGCTCAAGTCAAAGAAGGAGTTCCTTTGGAGCATCTTGAGTGGGCAGGGAAGGCTATCTGTGACTATCGCCCTGATGTTGTAATTAACATCGGTGACTTTGCAGATATGCCTTCCTTGTCTACCCATGATATTAAAGGATCTAAGTACTTTGAGGGTCTTCGGTACAAGAAAGATGTAGAGGTTGTTAAGGAGGCTATGCAAAAGCTTCTTAAGCCTCTGCGTGATCTTCAGAAGACCCAGAAAGATACCAAGCACAAGATTTATAAGCCTCGGATGATCTTGACTCTGGGTAACCATGAGAATCGTATCAATCGTGCTGTTAACAACAATCCTACACTGGAAGGACTTATCAGTGTCGATGATCTTAACTATGGTAAGGATTGGGAAGTCCATCCTTTCTTACATCCTGTGTTCATTAATGGAGTTGGTTTTAATCATTACTGGCCCGTGGGCGCAATGGGTCGTCCCGCTGGTACTGCTGCTGCTATTATTAGTAAGTTGCACATGAGTTGTGTGGCAGGACATCAACAGGGAAAGCAGATTGCCTACGGTAAACGTGCTGATGGTAAACCTATCTGTGGTATCATTGCTGGTAGTTATTATTTGCACGATGAGGATTACATGGATCAGTTAAGCAATCGTCATTGGCGAGGCTTGGTTGTTCTGAACGATGTCAAGGACGGAGGCTTCGATGAGATGCTTTTGTCCATTGAGTACCTTGAAAGGAAATACAGTGGAAAACAAGTGTAATAGTTGCTTCTATGCTTTGATGGATCGAGATCTGCAAGCACCTTGTATTACTTGCACAGGCTATTCTAACTATGTTAAGGGAACAGTTTATATGACACCAAGCCATGCTTCTAAAACTCTTAAAGAAGCCATTGATGAGTGGTACACAGAAGGTAAGGATCAACTACAGGAAGACTTCTGGTATGATGTGGTAGAGAAGCCTAAGCATTATATGTTGTTTGAGGAAGAAGGTATTGAAGTACGGGATGTCATTGAGAAGCTTGTAGGTAAATTGCCTAAAAACACTAAACCTATGTTCATTGCTGACTATGTACAGATGATGCAATACCTGATGCGCTTCATGGACAAGAATGGTGTTGAGGACTTGAAGAAAGCCAACTGGTATTTGGATAAGCTGATTGACGTATATGAATCTGACGTTTGAAGAGCTTAAAGAGAAACTTCATCGTGTTGATGAGGTCACACTATTGGAACTATTGGAGATCCATAGTGAGGACATTGTTGAGCGCTTTGAAGACTATATTGAAGATAAACAAGAAAAACTACTAAAGGAAATTGAATAATGAGTTTTACTATGACCCCATACAACCACTACATTGCTAAGAGCCGCTATGCACGATTCTTGGATGATAAAGGACGAAGAGAGCACTGGCCTGAGACAGTAGCTCGTTACTTTGACTTCATGGAGAAACACCTGAAGAAGAATCACGACTACACATTGACCTCTGAACTGCGAGATAAGCTTCAGACTGCTGTTACTAACCTTGATGTTGTTCCTTCTATGCGAAGCATCATGACAGCAGGGGATGCTCTGGAGCGACAGAACATTGCAGGTTACAACTGCTCTTATCTGCCTATTGATGATCCCAAAGGCTTTGATGAGGCTATGTATATCCTCTTGTGTGGTACAGGTGTAGGCTTTAGTGTGGAGCAGAAGTATGTTAATAAGTTGCCTGAGATTCCAGAGAAGCTGTATGATAGCAACACTGTGGTTGTCGTTAAAGACTCCAAAGAGGGATGGGCTAAAGCACTGCGTCAGGTTATCTCCTTGCTATATGCTGGAGAAGCGCCTAAGTGGGATGTATCAGCGGTACGGCCTGCTGGAACACGACTCAAGACATTCGGAGGTCGCGCTAGTGGCCCTGAACCATTGGTTGAACTCTTTAAGTATACAGTCAATAAGTTCAAAGGCGCGTCTGGTCGTAAACTTACAAGCCTTGAGGCGCATGACATCCTCTGCAAGATCGGAGAAGTGGTTGTTGTTGGAGGTGTACGCAGATCGGCTATGATCAGCTTGTCTGACCTTGGTGATGATCGCATGGCTCACGCTAAGGCAGGTAACTGGTGGGATGGTAACGGTCAACGTGCTCTGGCTAACAACAGTGCAGTGTATGAAATCAAGCCTGATGTTGGGCAGTTTATGCGTGAATGGAGTAGCATTTATGAGAGTCATTCGGGAGAGCGCGGAATCTTTAATCGCTATGCTTCAGAACTTCAAGTGGCTAAGAGTGGTAGACGAAAACTTAACCAAGAATGGGGTACTAACCCTTGTTCTGAAATTATTCTTCGCCCTTATCAGTTTTGCAATCTTTCCAGTGTTATTGTTCGTAGCGATGATACTCTGGATAGACTTCGGGATAAAGTTACTATGGCAACTATTCTCGGGACTTTTCAATCAACGATGACTAACTTCCCATACCTGCGTAAGGTGTGGCAGACAAACACTGAAGAGGAGCGTTTGTTGGGTGTGTCTATGACAGGTATTATGGATAACTATTTATTGAATGATCCTGATAATATCGAGTTACCTGCTATCTTGGAAAATTTAAAGAATGTTGCTATTAATGTTAACGCTGATTATGCTGACGCTATCGGGATTAATCGTTCTGTCGCTATTACAGCTATCAAGCCTGAAGGAACTGTATCTCAACTCACGAGTACTGCTAGTGGCATTCATCCTCAGCATTCTCAGTACTTTATTCGCCGTGTACGGTCTGATAACAAAGACCCTTTGACTAACTTCCTGAAGTCTCAAGGATTCCCTTCAGAGCCTTGTGTAATGAAGCCTGAGAGTACAACAGTGTTTAGCTTCCCTGTAAAGGTTGCCGAAGGTGCTGTTCTGCGTGAAGACTTGAGTGCTATCCAGCACTTGAAGTTGTGGTTAATGTATCAGCGTCACTACTGTGAGCATAAGCCTTCTGTTACAATCTCTGTGTTGGAGCATGAGTGGCCTGAAGTTGGTGCATGGTGCTGGAAGAACTTTGATGAAATCACAGGTGTAAGCTTCCTGCCTATGGACGGTGGTACGTATCGACAGGCTCCTTATGAGTCCTTTGATGAGAAAGGTTACGAAGAGATGTTAGCGATTATGCCGAAAGGAATTGATTGGGATCAGTTCATCGAGAATACCGACAACGTAGAAGGTGCTCAGACACTGGCCTGTACCGCCAATGGGTGTGAAATCTAAGCATGAAAGTAATTGTCTACACTAAGGATAATTGTCCTGCCTGTGTAGCTCTGAAGGCTCGACTCTCGAAAGAGGGCGAGTCCTTTACAGAGGTTAACATTGGTAAAGACATTACAAGAGAGGCTTTTATGGATAAGTTTCCGATGGTTCGTCAAGTTCCTCACATAGAGTTTATTAAAGAGGTTGATGACTAAAACTATGATTATTATGCGGGTAGTCGAGATGGTTACCTGCATTCACATAATAGCAAACACATGGCGACACTGGAACTAAGGGAGAGTATGGTAACTAAACAAATGAATCGAGCTATTCCAGCAAAGGAACTGACTCCTCGTGAGAAGGTTAATAACAGTTTGAAGCTTAAGCTGGATGACATGACAGTTATCAAGCCTAAGACTGAGAAACAGATGGACTTCTTTGAGGCCTATCAAGCCTCTAACTACTTCATGGCATTACATGGTGTGGCAGGTACAGGTAAGACATACATTGCTTTGTACAAGGCTTTAGAAGAGGCTATGGATCGTAACAATCCCTTTAACAAGGTGACTATCATCCGTAGTAGTGTTCAAGGCCGGGATATGGGATTCTTACCGGGAGATGCAGATGAGAAGATGGAGGTGTACATTCAACCTTACCGTCAGATCTGTAGTGACCTGTTTAAGCGTAAGGATGCTTGGGATCGACTGGTTGAGCAAGGACACATTGAGTTTGTCTCTACCTCGTTCATCCGGGGTACTACCTTCTCAAACAGCATCATTGTTGTGGACGAGGTACAGAACATGACCTTTGAAGAACTTGATACCATCATTACCCGTGTTGGTGACAAGTCTAAGATTATCTTCTGTGGCGACTACCGACAGACTGACTTGAAGAAGAAGGATGACAAGAGTGGTATCTTGAAGTTCTTTGACATTGCAGGACTGATGAAGGAGTTTATTCGTATCGAGTTCTACATCGAAGATATTGTTCGTAGCTCATTAGTTAAGAACTATATTATTGCCCGTGTTAAATATGAGGATGGCGAATGAAAGCAAATGAAAGCTTGGAAGACCTGTTAATGATGCCACAGGAACAGAAGGGATTGATTCGTACCATCACTCAACAGATGCACACTCATTTGGTGTTCATTGATGATGATATTACCGATCCCCGTAACTACCGTGATGTTATTCATTGCTTGGCAACGTGCAGTGAGAACGACTCAGTTAATCTCTTGGTAAATAGCTCAGGTGGACGCACAGATAGTATCTGGCAGATCATTGAAGCAATGAAAGGATGTCGAGGAGATGTATCTGTTACGGTTATCGGTGCTGCATATAGTGCTGCCTCTATGTTGGCTTGTATGGCTCCTGAGTGTTACATTGCTGAGTCTGCTGAATTCATGCTTCACACTGCCCACTATGGCTCTATCGGGACTGTGCCGAATGTTAAAGGTCAAACTGACTTTGCTACGCGACAGATTAACAGACTTCTTGATACGGCTTACAAAGGGTTCTTAACAGACAAGGAACTACAGGAACTGAAGAACGGTAAGGAGTTCTGGTTCGATGCTGAAGAGGCAGTTAAGAGGATGGGTAGGCGTTATAAATATCTCAAAGGATTGAGTAATTTATCTCAACCTAAAAAAGGTAAACCAGAAGTTGAGGTAGAATGAAAAAGGCCCGTTAGAGTTTCCTCTAACGGGCCTTATTTGTTTATGGTTTAATAGCCTTACGGCTTGGTATTATGTGCGATAGTCACGAAAGCAGCAACAGTAGCGACAACCCACAGCACTGGTTTAGCTACCTTAGCTATCCATTCAAGGACGGTAAATGCTCCGGAGGCAGCGTTGAATGCTGATACCATTCCTTCCGTGTCCTGAGATACCTTATCTACTTTAGCTTCTACTTTACATAGTCGCTCATAGATTTCCTTATGAGATACATCCTCAGTTATCATCTTCTTCATCCTTATTCTTAAATGAACTCAGGAATAGTTCCTTCTCGGCTACCCTTCGTTTAACCAGTCCGGGAAGTACTACGCCACCTCCTTTGACCCAAACCATGAAAGATTCAGCAGCATCTGCCCAATCCTCACGAAGAATCTTTTGTCGTATGGTACTTCGTTGGAAGTTACCTAAACCAGCATTAAAGGCGAAAGAGACACAAGAGTCAAATGCACCTTGATGACCAGTAAGATTGGGAGCAAGTCTAAGAACACCAGATTCAAAACTTCGGACACTCTTTGCGAAAAGTTCTTCAATTTCATCTTTACTCCATACTCTGTTATGCTCAGGCTTTAAAGGATATTCTTTACGGATAGATCCAGTGTATCCTTCCTTGCGAACGACAGGAAGCCTAATCTGATCTTGATAAAGTACTTCGCCATATCCAACTGTCCAAATGTGAGCAGGACACAGATATGGCTTAGTTCTAAACCCTTCAAAGCGGTGCATAAGGTCTGCACCTACTTTGCTTAGTTTCATTTCTTAGCCCACCCTCGACTACCGAACCAGAAGCCAATGATACCGCCTAACATGGACATTTCATCAGAACTAAATACTAACTCAGAATAAAGGATGACATCCTCAACGCTGTTGATAAGGCCCGGATGTGTGTACATATAGTAACACATAAAGGTATTAACAAGAACAAGCTCAACTACAAAGATATAGGTAACAGTAGGACGAACAGTGCCGACATAACTAGCTACCCACTTAGATGCACGAGATAATACAGCCTCATCGTGCTTCTGTGCTCCCATTGTCATCTTAGATTCAGCTTCAGCCATCTGAGCATTGGCTTGTAGGGCTACTTGCTCTAACTTAATTTCTTCGATCCGTGCTTGAGCAATAAATCCTTCTTTGGCTAAAGCTAATTCTTTCTCTGCTTGAACCTTAGCAAGTTCTCGCTCATGGTGCTGATCTGCTTTATTCTGAAAGAAACTTAATAGACTAGGCAAGCCAGAGATTAACAGGCCACCTAAGGTTGATAAAAGAGATAACATTATTTATTTCCACAGTGAACAGTTTGACAATAATCAACAAATTCTAAGACTATCCACCCTGTAAAGATAAGTAGTATAATAATAATAGCTACTCCAAGAAAGATGTCATTAAGTTCCTGTTGTCTTTTCTTAGCTTTTAGAACACGTACTCTTTCGCGCTCAGTTTCTGCTTTGTCTTCAGCGTTCATTTCAGAAACACGCTTTATAATATCATTCCAAACATCCATATTGTTAGATGAAAAGAATAAT
>Ga0315903_10007186_pt1 | contig 13980 bp, 13 predicted proteins | sample LakEriMetagenome_7_FD_203524 | JGI IMG/M metagenome (GOLD analysis project Ga0315903, IMG submission 203524) | Freshwater fungal communities from buoy surface, Lake Erie, Ohio, United States - Buoy 2 MA119 | ecosystem: Environmental > Aquatic > Freshwater > Lake | place: USA: Lake Erie, Ohio...
GATGGACCAGGAAACTTCGGCGGTCCAATGGGTGGACCAGGAAACTTCGGCGGACCTATGGGTCCAATGGGTGGACCAGGAAACTTCGGCGGACCTATGGGTCCAATGGGTGGACCAGGAAACTTCGGCGGACCTATGGGTCCAATGGGTGGACCTGGTGGACCAGGCTTCGGCGGTCCAATGGGTGGCCCAGGAAACTTCGGCGGACCTATGGGTCCAATGGGTGGACCAGGAAACTTCGGTGGACCTAACGGTCCAATGGGTGGACCTGGCGGACCCGGCTTTGGTGGACCAATGGGCGCAATGGGCGACATGATGGGCAAGATGTTCGGCGGACCTGGTGGACCTATGGGTCCTGGTGGTTTCGGCGGACCTAACGGCCCAATGGGCGCAATGGGCGACATGATGGGCAAGATGTTCGGCGGACCTGGTGGACCTATGGGTCCTGGTGGTTTCGGTGGACCAATGGGTCCAATGGGTGGCCCGATGATGGCTCCAAAGGGCGGATGGCAGAAAATGTCCGCCGAGGAAGTCATGTCTGGCCGGAAGGACGATCCTTTCCGTCCGCCAGAGCCTCCAATGGAGCCACTACAACCGGATATGCAGGAAATCACCAAGGAAGTTTTCGGCGACAAAGTCGATGACTTGATGGGATTGATTGCACAAGCGGCAAATTCACGTCAAGGATTGAAACTAGTCCAGAACGTACTCGGTGGAATTGTTCCTCGAGGCGGAAAAGATCTTCAACGGATTCTTAGTCAGGATGGGGACAAGATTGCCGACATGATCGGAAATGATCCTCGCATGTTTGACATGTTGATGCACAAACTTGGCGAGACAAAAGCCGGACAACAGCTTCAAGCTCTCTTGAAGAAGTCTCCTGAAGGAAAGGAACTCTTCGAGGAAGTTGAAGGCAGACTTGAAGAAGCCCTATCCGAATACAACGAAGAAGTTGCAGCCTACGAGGAAGAGTTCACTCAATACGAGGAACAATTCCAAGATTGGCAAGACAACATGCAAACTGGAAACTTCGGTGGACCACAAGGTGGCTTCGGCGGACCAATGCCAGCATTTGGTGGACCACAAGGTGGATTCGGCGGACCAATGCCAGCATTTGGTGGACCACAAGGTGGATTCGGCGGACCAATGCCAGCATTTGGTGGACCACAAGGTGGATTCGATCAAGGTGGAAACTTTGGTGGACCACAAGGTGGATTCGATCAAGGTGGAAACTTTGGTGGACCACAAGGTGGATTCGATCAAGGTGGAAACTTTGGTGGACCACAAGGTGGAAACTTTGGTGGTGCTGGACCAACTGCACCAGGAATGGTTCAGGCAGCTTCAGGCGCCTGGATTGCTCCTCCGAAAGATGCAATGGGAAACAATCTCCCTCAGGATCAAGCGAATGCCGCTATGGGCTTCGGTGGACCACAAGCTGGGCCAACAGGTGGCGGAGAGTTCAATGCTCCAGCTGCTGCACCAGAGGCACCAGCACCAGAGGCACCAGCACCAGAGGCACCAGCACCAGAGGCACCTCAAGCACAGAACTAGTTCAGACTAGTAAGCGCTCCAACAGAGGGTGGCAATCTTCGCGATTGCCACCCTTTTCTTTTTGGCTAATTCTTTATAGCCGCTTAACTCTGACTACTTTCGCATGGATTTCTTACCGTGTGTAGTTGAGAATTCACACTATGGCGAAAAGATTCGGGCGATTGACTTCAGGCAAGCCCTCGGCAGTAATTGCAATTGCACTCTCGGTTGCCTTACTTGCACCACTGAACTCTTCTGCGTCAACACATACACGTGCAGCCGCAACAACTGCAATCAAAAAGGGTGCAACTCTCGCGCTTCTCGACACTCTTGTTGTTAAGGGAAAGGCGCCAAAGACGGGATATTCGCGCAGCGCCTTCTCGCACTGGCGCGACCCCGATCGCAACGGTTGCGATGCGCGAAATGACATGCTCAAGCGAGATTTAATCAATCTAGTTTTCAAAGAGAAAACCGATGATTGCAAAGTGATAGGTGGCGTACTCAACGATCCTTATTCAGGCACAGCTATAGAATTTATCTTCGGCAAATCAGATGTCGATATCGATCATGTCGTTGCTTTGTCGCACGCCTGGCAAGTAGGCGCATTCCAGTGGAGCGATACGAAGCGCCTCGAGTTTGCCAACGACCCAACCAATTTATTGGCAGTTAGCGCTCGTTTAAATAGACAGAAGGGGGATGCTGATGCGGCCACATGGTTGCCACCGGCAAAGTCCTATCGGTGCGCGTACGTATCTCGCCAAGTAGTGGTAAAAGTGAAATACGGCTTATGGATTACTTCGGCAGAAAAAGCCGCAATAGAGCGCGTTCTAGCGAGCTGTCCAAATTTTAAGGCGCCAACTAGCTAAATGCTTTACTGACGCTGCACTTAGTTAGATAGCAGCGTCGCCGCGCTCACTTGTGCGCACGCGAATAACTTCTTCAACGGCGGTGACCCAAATCTTTCCATCACCAATGCTTCCGGTATTTGCCGACGCAACAATCACATCCGTGATCCGCTTAACGTCACCATCACTAACCAGAATCTCAAGCTTGGATTTCGCAACGAAATCAACGGTGACGCTCGCGCCGCGATAGACCTCGGTATGGCCCTTTTGCCGACCGAAGCCATCAACCTGAGTGACCGTAATTCCACTAATGCCAGCTTCGTGTAACGCATCTTTAATTGCGTGCACGCGCTGTGGCTTGACGACAGCAGTTATTAATTTCATGGCATCTCCCTGCTATAAATCATAGGCCGATTCGGCGTGCTCCACAGTATCTAGACCCGTCATTTCTTGATCACGAGAGACCCTAAATCCAATAGTTCGTGAGATAACTGTGGCGATAATCCAGGTTCCAATGAACGAGAACGCGGCAACTGTTGTTGCGGCAATTACCTGCTTAAAGAGCAAATCTGGATTCCCGCTGATAAAGAGTCCGTCGCCACCTGCGCTATTTGCCGCTTTACTTGCCAAGAGCCCGATACCGATCATGCCCACGAATCCACCAACACCATGGATACCCACGACATCTAACGAGTCATCATAATTCCATCGATATTTCAGTGAGACGGCGTAGGCAGATGCAACGCCACCTACAAGTCCAATCACTAACGCGCCAAGTGGTGTCACAAAACCACAGGAGGGAGTGATGGCAACTGCTCCAGCAATTGCTCCTGATGCAACGCCAAGGGTTGTTGGCTTTCCATTGCGCACTCGTTCGTATGCAATCCATGACATCGCTGCAGCTGCTGTTGCGATTTGCGTATTAATCATCGCAACTGAGGCGAGGTGTCCTGCAGCGAGCGCGCTTCCTGCGTTAAATCCAAACCATCCGAACCAGAGCAATCCGGCGCCAAGGAGGATGAAAGGAATGTTATGTGGACGCATCGCATCGCGCTTAAAACCTTCACGTCTGCCAAGGACTATGGCAAGTGCCAGCGCTGCAGCGCCCGAATTAATCTCCACAACAGTGCCACCAGCAAAATCAAGAGCACCTAATTTGTCGATGATCCAACCGCCTGAGCCACCTTGCGCTGCAAATGCCCAGTGTGCAACCGGTGCGTAAATCAATGTGAGCCAGACGACGATAAAAACTACCCACGCACCAAATTTTGCACGGTCGGCTATCGCGCCCGATAGCAGCGCGACGGTGATAATCGCGAATGTCATTTGGAACATCACAAAAGCAAGCGTGGGAATCTCACTACCTTGTGCGCCAACTACCGTGTTGAGCGTTCCATTTAATCCAACATGAGTGAGATCACCTATCAAACCTTGTCCAGTGTCTGGAGCGAAGGCCAGCGAATAACCCCAAAGAATCCAGACGATCGTGCCTACTCCGATTGCCGCGAAGGACATCATCATCATGTTGAGCGTGCTTTTCGTTCGCACTAAACCACCGTAGAAAAGCGAGAGAGCCGGTGTCATAAGCAGAACAAGTGCAGCGCTAGCCAAGACCCATGCGGTGTCGGCGCCATTGATAGGAAGATTTGTCATGGAGTGAGGATGTTCGTCTTCTGTTACGAACGTGTTACATAGATGTGGCGTTTTGGAAACAGAACGCAAGCGTCAATTTGCTTAAGAGTGTGGGGTGAGCGACGGGGCTCGAACCCGCGACATTCCGGACCACAACCGGATGCTCTACCAGCTGAGCTACGCCCACCATGTATTTCCGTTTTGCTGGGTCAATAGTACCGGCTTTTATCGCACGCTCACTCGGAGCTGGAGTTGAGAAAAATCGATGCGCGATAGTGCGCCAATTCTGCAATCGAGTCTCGGACATCGCCGAGGGCGCGGTGGTTTCCGCTCTTCTCTGGCGCAGCAAAGTAAGCCTTGGGGTACCAGCGCTTGGCAAGCTCCTTAATAGAGGAGACATCAACGCTTCGATAGTGCAGGTACTCGTTAACGCGGGGGAGATCGCGTGCGATGAAGTTTCGATCGAGCCAGAGGCTATTGCCGGCCAGCGGAGACTTACCTGCAGGGATACCGCTTTCCACCAGATACTCGAGGATGAGCGCTTCTGCTTCAGCCAGACTTTTTCCTGAAGCAAGTAGTGGCAATAAGCCAGAGTCGGTATGCATTTGCCTCACGAAATCACCCATCTGGATAAGCGCCGCATCCGGCGGCTTGATGACAACTTCTACGCCAGCGCCAATGGGATTGAGGTTCTCATCGGTAGCAAGGACAGCAATCTCGACCAGGGCATCAGTAGGGAGGTTCAGGCCCGTCATTTCACAATCGACCCAGATTAACGGCACGCCCTCATTCACCCGCTCAATCTACCCAGCGCAGGTCCGATATGAGAATTCCCCATCTGTTCACCTTGTTGTAACCCAATTTGGTTGGGGGCTAGAGCGGAGTTCGGAAGGCTAAGCGCGTGACGATTGCAGATGTGGAGCGGCCAAACCCAACTCCCGCGCCTCGAATTTTGGAGAGCAAGCCTCGCTTCTCTGATCGAGTCTTCCGCGCAATTGTTGGACTAGGCGGATTTAGCTCTCTCATCATTTTGGGGTTAATCGCTGGCTACCTCTTCTTCCGAGGTTTTTCGATTCTCAGGCGCGAGGGTCTCTCATTCATCACAAGCTATGAGTGGGTCTCTTCAATTAACACAGATGGAACGCTGGGTTCAGATCCCTCTACTTATGGCGTTGGTGCAATGCTTATTGGCACCCTCGTCACGGCAGCAATCGCTTTGGTCATGGGTGTTCCCGTTTCGGTCTTCGCTGCTTTGTATCTAACATTTTTTGCTCCGCAAAGAATTAAGAGAGCGCTCATCACTGTTGTGGATTTGATGGCAGCCTTTCCTTCAATTTTATTTGGACTCTGGGGGCTCTATGTCTTGATGGAACCAGGAATGTATGTCGCAGAACTGCTCAATAAATATCTCGGTTGGATTCCGCTGTTTGCCGTTCCCGTTCCCGTTTTCTTGCGCTCGCCGTTTATTGCCGGTCTTGTTCTGGCAGTAATGATTATTCCAATCGTGACAGCTATATCGCGCGAGATTTTCTCCCAAACTCCACTCGATCGAATTCAGGCGGCCTACGCCCTCGGTGCAACAAAGTGGGCGATGATTAAGAACGTAGCGTTCCCATACAGCTACAGCGGAATTGTCGGTGGAGCGATGCTTGGACTCGGTCGCGCTATGGGAGAAACCGTTGCAGTGTTCACCGTGCTGAACATTCTTTACCAAGCAAATTTCCAAATTCTTTTGGGCGCAGGAGGCAATCTCGCCTCGCACATCATCTTGAAATTCGGCGAAGCCTCCGAAGATGAAATCAAAGCGCTCATGGCCTCAGGTTTTGTGCTCTTCTTAATGACACTTGCTGTAAACATGATTGCCAATTTCATCGTAAGTAAGACTGGACGGCGCGGACGATGACAATTTCCACCCCAATCAAGCCATGGCGCCCAACCAAGCGCGATTACTCTTTTCAAATTGCCATCGTCATCGGCAGTGTGATTGCCGCCTATCTATTGGTTACCAATAGCGGATTCGAAGGCCGCCTACCGCTGGTAATTTTCTTTGGCATCTTCTCGGTTTCTGCTCTAGCAATTCTCGCGGGCATTCGACGTGGAAAAGAATCTGCAAAGGATGCGATTATGGCTGGCGCTGCCTACACCGGCGTCTTTGCCCTCCTGTTGCCTGTGGTCTCGATTCTTTGGACGGTAATTTCTCGCGGCACGGCTGCGATTTATGGCGGATTTTTCACAACCGACATGGCTCAAGATCCCTTCTCGTCACCGCTCGACGAAGGCGGAATTGCACACGCTCTTATCGGCACTCTTTGGTTGATTCTTATTGCACTGATTATTTCGGTCCCACTGGGAATTCTTACGGCGCTCTACCTCACCGAGATAAAAGGTCCTGGTTCCGCACTGATTCGCTTTTTAGTCCAAGCAATGAGCGGTATCCCATCAATCGTTGCTGGATTGTTTATTTACTCCGCGCTCATCTCGGGAAGTGGGCGAGGCTTCTCTGGATTCATGGGAGCCCTCGCCTTAAGTATCCTGATGATTCCTACCGTTGCGCGAACAGCTGAAGAGGTTTTACTCCTGGTTCCACCAGATTTACGCGAGGCAGGACTTGCCCTCGGTGCAACGCAGTGGAAGACCGTTGCGCTCGTGGTTATTCCTGCAGCCAAGAGTGGGCTCGTAACCGCTGTAATTCTTGGAGTGGCACGCATCGCTGGCGAAACTGCACCGCTGTTGTTCACCACAGGCGGCGCCGATGATACGAACCTCAATCCTTTTGATGGAAATATGGGCACGATTCCGTTCTACATTTGGAAGGCGCTCATTGATGGCTCCCCAGAAGCTGCTTCGCGCGCATGGGCAGGAATTTTCATTTTGATGGTTGCCGTGCTGGCGCTATTTGCGTTAGCGCGTTTCTTCTCCCGGACAAAGAAGGTCAAATGAGTACCAATGAGAAAGAGGATGGTTCGATGAACTCCACGACAACTCCAGCGAGCGCAACCTCAAGCAGTGCAGCTCGCACAAGCAGTTTGGGTGATGTCGCGACCGCCTCTGCCGCTGCACGTACCCGCTCCGAGCAGCCGGTCGGTAGCGGTCTTGAAGCTCGCAATGTGCATGCCTGGTTTGGTAAGTACCACGCTGTTACAGATATGTCTCTTGATTTCCCCACAGGAACTGTTACCGCCCTCATTGGCCCTTCTGGCTGTGGAAAATCAACCTTCTTGCGCACTCTTAATCGGATGCATGAATTTATTCCAGGTGCAGCTATGGCTGGTCAGGTATTACTCCACGGAAAAGATATTTACGCACCAGGCACAGATGTGACAAAAATTCGTTTAAAAATCGGCATGGTTTTCCAAAAGCCAAATCCATTCCCATCCATGACAATCGGTGAAAACGTTTTAGCGGGCATTAAATTGGCACAGCTAAAGATCTCTAATAAGAACGACCTAATGGAAGAGTGCTTAGAGCGCGCTGGCCTGTGGAATGAAGTGAAAGATCGCCTTAATCAACCGGGCGGCTCACTCTCTGGTGGGCAGCAGCAGCGCTTATGTATCGCTCGCTCACTCGCGGTCCGCCCGGAAGTCTTACTTATGGATGAGCCTTGTTCAGCTCTTGATCCTGGCTCAACTCTAAAAATAGAAGAGACCATCTCTGAACTAGCGAAAACCATGACCATCATCATCGTCACGCATAACATGCAGCAGGCCGCTCGTGTCTCTGATTACACAGCATTCTTGCTCTCAGATGGCGGACCAGGGGAGATTGTTGAGTTTGCCCCCACACGTGAGATTTTCACGCGCCCGAAAGATAAGCGCACCGAAAACTACGTCACCGGCCGTTTTGGCTAATTAACCTGAAGTTCATGAGAGCGTCACTAGGAGTTGGGGCACACGTTCTCTGAAGTTTCTTCTTCTCCGTAAGTTTGTGTCTGACAACAAGTCAACTAACGGAGGAAATACATGAAAAAGTCGCTCGCAATTATTGCAAGTGCGGCAATTTTCACCTCTCTTATCGCTGCCCCTGCACAAGCGAAAGATGTGAAGTTAACTGGCGGTGGAGCGACATTCGCATTCCCGCTTCTCGATAAGTGCAAAGGTGAATTCACCACTGCGACCGGAGATTCCTATACATACGCTTCCCTAGGGTCCAGCGCTGGCCGATCCGGCTGGGATAAGGGAGATTACGATTTTGGGTGGAGTGATACTCCACATGCAACACCTAAAGATCCCAACACCATCCACGTACCAGTCACGGCAGCTCCAGTTGCTGTGATTTACAACGTTCCTGGTGTCGATGAGCAAATCAATCTAACGCCAACGATTATTGCTGAGATTTTCTCACGCAAAATTACGATGTGGAACGATCCAAAAATCAAGAAAGAAAATAACAAGACCATCAAAACACCAGTATTCAAGACTCAGAAGATAAAGACCAAGGTAAAGGGTAAGACGGTTACCAAGACTGTGATCGCGGTAGATAAGAAGGGTCAGCCAGTCGTTGGCTCTTACAAGACCGAAACAGTCGAAATCGACTTTCCAAAGTTGCCAATCGTTGTGGTCTACCGCAATGATGGGTCGGGCACCTCAGGTGTTTTCACAAATTATCTAGCCGCGCAAGCTGCAGCGGTGTGGACCAAGCCAGGAAACAATGACTTCACACTCTCTTTCCCAGGGCAAATCAATGATGCTGCCAACTTCGGCGCGCTACAGGGCGCAAAAGGTTCAGAGCAAACTGTTCCATTGACTGCTCGAATCGCTGGCGCAATCACGTACGCCGAATCCAACTATGCAAAGCAAAATGGGCTTCCAGTGGCAAAGATCAAGAACAACGCTGGTAACTACACCGCACCTGATGCAGCCGGTGTGTCGGCGTTCCTCGGCTCTGCAACCACCAATGCAAATGGCACCTTGACTCTCGACTACAAGAGCACTAACCCTGCTTCATACGAGTTGGGAACTACCTCATACGCGCTTGTCTCAACTTCCTATAAGGATGCTACGAAAGGCGCGGCCGTCAAGGGTCTAATGACATATATCCTCAATGAATGCCCGAAGAAGTTCCCAGAGACTGAATTTGCTGTTATCTCTGGAACGCTGAAGACCTTCAACGAAGCGCAAATCGCAAAGATTAAGTAGTCCACTACTCAATCAGAAAAAGTAGAGATGCCGCCTGGATCCCCAGGCGGCATCTTTGTCATGCAGGCAAACTCTCCGACACGTCGCTCAACTCTTGGCTGGCAAGTCTGAAGCCCACGCTGCGAACGACGTCGATGACATCTGGCCCACCATTGCGTTTGATTTTGGCTCGCAACTGTTGCGCGTAACTTTCCACTGAACCATTTGCAGATTGACGCAACGATGCAACAGCAATTAGAACTTGCTCTTTGGGAAAGACGCGCTGCGGGTTCTCCATAAGTAATTGCAGGAAGCGATACTCCGAATTTGTCAGGAGAATTTCCTTATCGCCGATTCTGAATAAATGCTCAGCGAGGTCTAGGGAGAGGTTTTCCCATGTTAAAAGGGTTTTCCGAGGAGCGCGCTGACTCTCACCACGTTTGATTTGTTGCGTGACTCGAGAAGTTAAAATCCTTTGTTCAATTGGCTTGGTGACGTAGTCATCAGCACCAGCACCAAGAGCCAACTCCTCATCGAGAACTTCACCGCGCTGCGTAAGGGCTAAAATTGGCACCGTTGATTGGGCGCGAATTTGCCGACATAGCTCCAAGGCCTCAAGCGGTGCATGGCCCAGATGGATTAGAACCAAGCTGTAATCCCGAATCGGGAAAATCTCGCGCGCCTCTTGGGCTGAGGAGATGTCGAAAACGGTGAAACCCATGACCTCAAGTTGAATCTTCACTTCCATGCGATCAGTGGAATCATCTTCAACAAGCAGGGCGTTCGGTTGTGGCTCTTCTGGCATACCTGTCCACCTCGCACCCATTTCACATATCCTCTCAAAAGCATACAACAGGACATTTCCGTGACTGCCGTTTTGAGCGCCCATTGAGAGTTTTCATGCTACCCACGAGTATCTTCACCAGAGTAGCTCAAAGAGGAGGAACTTTGATCTCCAACTTGAAGCGGATTTGTGACCATCTTGCCATCGAAAAGAACGTTGAGCGAGCCATTCAACTTATCGCCATCAATTCCTGTTACTCGGGTAACAGCTCTCGCTTATACGTTGGTCGATTTCACAAAGATCTCGAACTTTTCCACTTCGCGAGTTTTGGTTTTGATTCACAGAGCGGTCAGGATGGCCTGGTGCGTTCCTATGAACGGAAGTTTTTGCCGCTACTTATGGCAGATTCGATTCAACTAGATACCGTGACTTTTCTCAATCATGACGCGAGCTATCTGAAGTTATTCTCTAGCGCAACAGGATTAAATGAAGATTCAATGTGGCGAACAACGGTGATACTTCCGCTGCTACCAAATTATTTTGCGACGCTCTCGATCCAGATTGAACTGATGGATGAGGGTAGAGATCGGGAGTATTTCGATGCGCTTCGCTCAGTGATAAATCTCTATCTGACTCTCGATACCAAGGCTTCGAGATCTCGTCGAGTAAGTGCGCGCATACGCAATGAGAACCGACATGGCCCACGGCTCACCGAGCGCCAAGAGCTTATTCTCGAGTTGATCCAAGAGGGCAAGACAAATGCAAATATTGCTCATGCAATGGGTTATTCCGAATCACTCATTCGTCAAGAATCTATCGCTATCTATCGCAAGCTTGGCATTGAGGGTAGAAAAGATTTAAGCATGCAGGCGCCAATCGACGAATCGAATTCGGGGGATGAATTAGAGCCTTGATGTAGCGAATGGGTGCGCGCCTGGCAGGAATCGAACCTGCGACAACCCGCTTAGAAGGCGGGTGCTCTATCCGACTGAGCTACAGGCGCATGAGGCAAGTCAGATACCGTCAATGGTATCGGTTCATGGCTAGAACCTTTGAGGCGATAAGGTGCGTACTATGGCTGAGTTCATTTACACGATGAAAAAGGCGCGCAAAGCGCACGGGGACAAGGTAATTCTCGATGACGTCACCCTTATGTTCTTGCCTGGGGCAAAGATCGGCGTTGTTGGACCAAATGGAGCTGGTAAATCAACAGTCTTGCAGATTATGGCTGGCTTGCAGCAGGCCTCTAACGGCGAGGCATATCTCACCCCTGGTTACACAGTGGGAATCCTCTTGCAAGAACCACCTCTTAATGAAGCGAAGAATGTTCTCGAAAATGTACAAGAGGGCGTTGCAGAGATCATGCAGATGCTCGCACGCTTTAATGAGATTTCTGAGTTGATGTCTGCGCCAGATGCCGATTACGACAAGCTGCTCGCAGAGATGGGCGACCTTCAGGAGAAGCTTGATCATGCGAATGCATGGGAGATTGATTCTCGTCTTGAGCAGGCAATGGATGCGCTCCGATGTCCGCCACCAGATGCCGATGTGAAAGTACTTTCCGGCGGAGAGCGCCGTCGAGTTGCGCTCTGTAAATTACTTTTGCAAGCACCAGACCTGCTACTCCTTGATGAGCCCACTAACCACTTAGATGCCGAATCGGTCCTTTGGCTTGAGCAGCATCTAGCGAAGTACAACGGCACTGTCGTTGCCATTACCCACGATCGGTACTTCCTCGACAATGTCGCACAATGGATTCTCGAACTTGATCGCGGTCGGGCCTATCCATATGAAGGAAACTATTCAACCTATCTCGAAACAAAAGCACAGCGCTTGAAAATTGAAGGCCAGAAGGATGCCAAACGTGCGAAGCGTCTTGCTGAAGAACTTGATTGGGTTCGACAGAACGCTAAAGGTCGTCAAGTTAAACAGAAGGCTCGTCTTGCTCGCTATGAAGAGATGGCGGCTGAAGCAGAGAAGATGCGCAAGCTTGACTTCGAAGAGATTCAAATTCCACCCGGACCACGCCTTGGCAATGTTGTCGTCGAGGTAGAGAATCTCGTCAAAGGTTTTGGCGATCGCTTGCTCTTTGATGGTCTTTCTTTCACATTGCCACGCAATGGAATCGTTGGCGTCATCGGTCCAAACGGCGCTGGTAAAACGACGCTCTTTAAGATGATTCAAGGGCTAGAGAAACCAGATAGTGGCTCAATTAAGATCGGCGAAACAGTGTCAATCTCTTATGTTGATCAGAATCGCTCGGGCATCGATCCGAAGAAGTCGCTTTGGGAGGTCGTCTCTGAAGGGCTAGACATCATGAAAGTCGGCCAAGTTGAAATTCCATCGCGCGCGTACGTCTCAACATTTGGTTTCAAGGGTCCAGACCAACAAAAACCAGCTGGCGTTCTCTCAGGAGGCGAGCGGAATCGATTGAACCTTGCGCTCACCTTGAAAATGGGTGGCAACCTCCTGCTCCTTGATGAGCCAACAAATGACCTAGATGTTGAAACGTTAGGGAGCCTTGAGAATGCGCTTCTTAATTTTCCAGGGTGCGCAGTAGTGATCTCGCACGATCGCTGGTTCCTTGATCGAGTCGCTACACATATCCTTGCCTACGAAGGTGATTCGAATTGGTTCTGGTTCGAAGGCAACTTCGAATCGTACGAAGCGAATAAGATTGAGCGACTTGGTCCTGAGGCGGCGCGCCCACACCGAGTCACATACAGAAAGTTGACGAGATAATGCGACATACCTATCCATTACAGGTTCGATGGGGCGATCTCGATGGTTTTGGCCACGTTAATAACGCTACATACTTAACTTTCGTGCAAGAAGCCCGCGTGGATTTCACTGTTTATGCGCGGCAACGAAAGAACCAAGCGCCAATTCTTTTTGACATGGTCGTGGCTCGCGCTGAAGTTGATTACATTGCACCGATTTATCAAGGTGGCGTCAGTGCGCATGTAGAACTGTGGGTCCATCGCATCGGTACATCATCATTTGGGTTGGCTTACGAGATACACGTTGACGGAGTGGTCGTAGCGAAAGCGCGCACCGTGCAAGTAGCAGTAGATATGGCCACTAAATCATCACGTCCGCTCTCCGATGGCGAGAAAACTTTCCTCCAGGAGTATTTCGAGGGTGAGTGAGAACTTCTACGAGCGTTTCGGGGGAGCAGTTGCATTCGAAAAGCTAGTCGATGAATTTTACGAGAACGTCAAAGTTAACGACATTCTCAAACCGATGTACCCAGATGAAGATTTTGTGGCGGCGGCTCGACGATTACGAATGTTCCTTGAGCAATATTGGGGCGGACCGCACGCCTACTCTGATGAACGTGGCCACCCGCGCCTTCGGATGCGCCATGCTCCCTATTCAATTGGAATTGCAGAACGTGATGCTTGGCTTGCCTGCATGAAGCCTGCTGTAGAGCAGATGGGCTTGAGTGAAGAGTTATACGGAGAGCTTTGGGGTTATCTCGAAGGCGCCGCAAATTTCTTAATGAATCAGTAGTTATTGCGAGTGATTGCCCACTTTTAGTATCTCGCCATTTCGCAAGTACCAGAGCACGCCTGCATCATCACGAATAGTGGTGATTCGCATTCCCACATTTACCACAACGCCGCTGACATCCAAGAGTTGAACCCGATCGCCCACCCCGTATTGATCTTCAATGAGCATCGAAAGGCCAGAGAGAATGTCGCGGACGATGGTTTGGGCGCCAAGGCCAAGTGCAACACCAACAACTCCAGCCGACGTCAACAGCGGGCCAAGATTTAATCCAAGTTGATCAAGAATCATCGCGCCAGCAACGATAAAAGTAAGTGCGCTCACTGAACTTCGTAGGAGCGCTCCAATAGTGCGCGCGCGTTCAGCAGCTCGATTTTCGGCGCCACGATCTGTCTTTGCGATGAGCTTGTTCATGGAGCGGGATATCGCGCGATTTGCTGAGAAGTGCACAACGATTGCAATCGCAATAACGGTAGCGATGCGAAGTGGAGCGCCTGCGAACCAATCAGTGAATTGCGTGAGGGCTTCGTTCATCGTGCCATTCCTCCGTCGTTTGTTAATCCAG
>Ga0315903_10007187_pt1 | contig 13977 bp, 16 predicted proteins | sample LakEriMetagenome_7_FD_203524 | JGI IMG/M metagenome (GOLD analysis project Ga0315903, IMG submission 203524) | Freshwater fungal communities from buoy surface, Lake Erie, Ohio, United States - Buoy 2 MA119 | ecosystem: Environmental > Aquatic > Freshwater > Lake | place: USA: Lake Erie, Ohio...
CATAATTTTCCTTTCCGAACGATAGTATACACTATGTTCTATTAAAAGACAAGAATTTTGGTTTTAACTTATTATTAAGTTAAGATCACAATTCAAAGATTGTCCCAGCAGTCACAATTGCAATCTATAACATCTTGCAATGCTTGACTTGGAGTTTGTGTTGGTACTGAGACAGATGTAGATATATTAAATATATCTAAATTGGAGGGAACTAGATCAGTGTTTGGTGATCCGGCAAAACTTCCAGGTATATTAGTTGCACCTGTTACTCTTGTTACATTCCCTATAGAGGATTGCGGGGTTACAGTTTGAATATTACTTATGTTATTATCCAATTCTAAACCACACAAACCTAACCTATTTGCGTTTCGTATTTCACGCATTAATGCTATTGAACTTTGTCCTCCTAAGTTGGTTGTATCCGATATAGCTTCTAATACTGCAGCAGATTGATACTGCCCTGTATCTAAAGCATACGAATTATAGTTATCTACAAAAGAAGTTATACTACTTATTGTAGCTGTTGCATTTGAAGGGAGTGCTGCTGTTCTAGAGGCAGTCTCCTTCATCAAATTAGTTCCTATTTGACTCCATAAAGTGTTTAACTCTGTTGCCGCAACAGAATTATTATTTCGTATTGTTGTTATTTCTGTATTTGCTTGACCTATAAATGTAGTAAGGTCTGTATTGTACGGACCTGCTCCGGACAATTTATTAAAAATGTTCGTATAAATTGTCGCAAGATTTGATGATTGCAATTGAAGAATTAACTGTTGTATTCTACTATAATTATAATTCAATCCTGTCATTGCGCCAAAAAAGTCTGTAGCCAAATATGTGCCATTTGTTCCTGAACCTAAAGCAATAGCACTAATTGCACTATTAACCGCTGCTGTGTTTACTGGAGTGCCACCTGATCCATTCACATTCAATCCATTTACAGTTTCTAAATTGGTTACAACTTGTGCAAAACTTTCTATGGGAACAGACTGTATATTTCTAATTTGCATCATAGCTGAAGAAAATGCACCACATGCTATTCTTATGTCATCTGGTAATATAGATGTTAAATAAGTTCCGTAGTTAAAAACTCTTACGTTTGGACTCAGTGCCCCGCTAGCGTATATATTATAATAAACTTTACTATTAGCGGCTGAAGTGGCGGTGCTGTATCTAGGTACAGTCAAACTTGCATAACTATTAGGAAATAATTTTATAGGATTTAGCAAATCTGCTAATGACTGCAATCCAGTTGTTTGTACATTTAATGGTATTAAAACATCTGTTAAATCATTTCCTGTAACTAAAACAAAAGCATTATAAATTTTTTGCTCTTGTTGCGGAGTAACTTCCACTCCGTTTAAAATACTGTTCACTTCTGTAGTGGTTAAACCACTGAATATTAATGCATAAGATAATGCTTGTGATATTGCATTGTTTCTTTGCAGAGTGATTAACAATACACTAGGTGTACCAAATTTATCTATATTGGCTAAATTAATTGCTCTGCCCAAATTTATTAAATCTTGCCCCCAATAAAGAGTTGCTTGATTAACGCCAGTAATATCAGCAGTAATCAAATCATTCATGTTACTGTAAATGCCTTGAAGATAATTCACACTGTTTGCCAATGAAATTATTGTTGGGTTAGTAATATCCCTAAATGACATGGCAGTAATAAAACTTAAACAAAAATCTCTGTAGGCGCCACCTCCAGTAACAAACTCATTGTATGCTTGTAATGCAGGAAATCTTATGAATCCATATCTTGCTAATGAATTTGAAACGGTCGATGAATAAGTTGCGGGCTTTGAATTTCCTAAAGCAGGAATAGTAGAACTACCAATTGATATTAATGCGTCATAAACTGCCTGACTAACATCATTAACACCTACCCCTATTTTACCGTGGGCTAAATTAATAGAATCAATTAACCTGTTTAATACAGTAGATGAACCTATAGTTCCTTTAGTATAATTAGCTTCTGCAGTGCTTGAACCCATAAACCCTGCAGCAGTTGCATTTATGGTTAAGCCTGTGCTTGAAAGAAGTGAAGCTGTTAAATTTATACTATTTGGTGTTTGCTGACCTTGTAGACTCATGGACAAAAAATGTCAGGACTGCCTTGAACGATACTATGTCCGCAGCTATTTCCTGAACCGACTCTTAACACTGGGCAACCTTCTGCAAATACAGTTGGACTTCCATCTGTAGTTGTTGCAGCCGCATGTGGCGGGTGAGGTGGACCAAATGGTGCGTGTGGTGTTATTTGACTTACATGTAAGCCAACTGGTATACCATTCGCAAACACTGTACCAGCACCGCGCATTATTGCGCCGCCTGGTTGATCAGTGTCCCCTTTTCTACTAAGTTGTGGCATCCTTATCCTAATATAATTTGTTTCTCTGGTACTTGTATACCGGTAGTAGCTTCGATATACTTTACCTTAACTTGTTCATTAGTGTCTGCAACTATTGCAACACTATTAATATTTAGTCTAAAAACACCGTTCATATCAGTAGTAAATAAGCTAGGGACCATGCCTATTCCTTTTTGACTAGGAGCAATGCTCACAGGCTCGCTGATTTCAACGGTTTTATCGGTGATTTTTATCACTTTTGCTACTAATTCTTCTCCGCTATTTAATTTGAACGAATATACTTCATTTATGTTAATATCCATGTTTATCCCATTAATTTTCTGTGTAATTCTGTATAACCACCTATTAGTTCATCATTTATAAAAATCTGAGGAACTGTACGTGCATTAGGTACTGCTTCCATTAATTGATCTTTTGTGTAATCTTTATTAATGTTTCTTTCTTCAAACTCTATATTCTTTAATTTTAACAAAGCCTTGGCTTTATCGCAGAAAGGACACATATCCTTACTCCAAACTATTGCTTTCATGTTTTTCCTTTTATAAATCTGGTAATGCTTCGTAATCAACTGTGTCACTCATTACACCAATGACATAGTTTGTACTTTCATTTTCTTGTAAAGCTGTTTGCTTTTTATTGATATTAACGTGTTTATTGAACCACGGTATAGGACTTACCTTTGGGTGATTTTCTAAATACTTTATTCCAATATCTTTTAATCTATTAAAAGCGGTCCAGTCTACAAAATCTTTAAGTATATCTGCATTTAGTCCTATTACAACGCCTTTACTAAAAAGATATTCAGCCCAATCTTTTTCTTCATTTATAACTTCCATATAGAGATTATAAACTTCTTTTTCACATTCTTGTTTTGCAATAACAAAACGTGGATCATCTTTAACTACATTATTAATTAACCATGCAGTCCATTCTGTATGCAGTAATTCATCTTGTAATATCAAACTGATGATATTACCATTACCCATGTAGATTCTATTCTCAACCATTGCTAAGCTTGTAGCGAATGAAACCATAAAACGCAATGCTTCTAGTGCGTAACTAGCATTTAATGCTAACCAAATTGCTTTAATATGTTCCATCTCAGGTATTGTTTCACCTGTTTCTTTACGGCAGTTAAGTTGATGCAAATCTTCATAGTAACGACCAATGTTTGTAGCCATGTCTATGATTTCTTTTGTGTCATGTATCTTATTAAATTCTTCTTTAGGTACACCATACACATTACGAATGATATGTGAATAACTTTTACTATGAATATTTGTTTCAAAGAAACTCCAGTTGTTAACTAATGCTTCTAGTTCTGGGACGCTAATCACAGGTCCAAATACTTGTGCAGGTGCACGACCTTGAATACTATCAAGTGCTGTTTGGCGCAATAGGTTACTAGTAAAGATATGTTTAACTGCCTCACTAGAATCTTTGTGATCAATTTTATCTTTAGTTAATGTAATTTCTTCTGGCACCCAAAAGAAACCACGTGCAGTTTCTTCGTATTTTGTTACCTTAGGGTATTTAACTTCTTCAAAACGTTGAACCGTTACCGGACCTTCTGGATCTAAAAACATGGTGCGCTTTAGATAATTTGTTTGTTTACTTAAATTATATTGTTCTTTACTCATTATCGTGTGCCTGCATAAGGATTTGGTGCTGCTACTGGGTGTTTATCACATGCTGATGGATTTCCCTGACCAGCTTCTGTTAAAAATTCTATACCTTGTGCTATTTGACCAATAGGGCAACTGCATGTTGCTGTTGTTGTGCCGTTGATAGGATTTCTATCATAGATACACATCATTCCCCAACAGTTAGTACTTTCTTGTGCTACATCACCTGAACAAGTTTGTACCTTTGCTCTTGTTGCACTAATAGGATTAGTTACAAAATTATTTGCTTCTTGCGGGTAGTGTAGACGTGGCGCAAATAAACTCCATACTTGTTTATCAGGGTTTTCAACATTACATGTACCCTTCATAACACCAGCACTTAAATCAGCAATACTTTTACCTTCAAGTACTGGACATTTACAAACTACTTCGGGATATGTTTTTCCGTTGTTAGTTGTAATGGTTCTGCCTGTTTCTGTGCAAGTGCTAGCGGCGCACAATGCAAATTTACCTTCGCAAATTGTCAATTCATCTGCAAAAGATGTTGATGCTAGTGTTAGTAGCAATAGTAAAAGTTTTTTCATAATTTATCCTCTTCATACATGACTGTGTTTGTATCTCCTAAAAACCACTTAGGATTCTGTTCTACTACATATTTTTTAGTACATACTTTAAAATCAGGGAACTTCAATTCTTTTGGATTACTTGCAGCATCTAAAAATAAACAACGATTATTAGGTTGTGCTGCATATTGCCCATTATTTAATTCTATAAAATTAAAACTCTTATGATCTTCTGGCCACTCAGCATAACTAGTATCTATAACATTTAAATCTGGTGCTGAATGATCAACAGTAAACATATAGTTACCTTCATGAAACTTTTTATCTTTAGCATAAAACTTACAACTAAGATTTCTTAGAAATGCTTTTTGTATAACAGTAAAGTCATAGCTGAAACAATCCCAAATCTGTAGTGTGTCTAAAGATAGAAACTGTGTAGGGTCAAGATTCTCTGTGCGTGATACAAACGCATGTAAAGGTAGTTTGTCATAAAGTGCGCCATAGTTTGGTAAGTATGCCTCTATTCTAAATGCTTGACCACGAATGCTTTTGATTGATACCCATATACAAGGTTCATATTCACCATGCCCCTTTTCAAAGTCATATAAAAACTCTTTGCGTATATAACAATGAACTGGTGGTATGTTAGCTACAAGATGTGCCATTATAGAACACACGCCTCACAAGCTTCTTCATCTTCCAATGGTTCGAGCTTTGTGAATTCAATTACATTATCATCTTTTAATGCTGCCTTAGAACCCATTTTATTAATTAAGCTATAATAAATGGTTTTTAATCCCCACTTGTATGCAAGCATTAAATTTTTAGCAATTAATGTAGCACTAACTTTACCTTCAGGGAAGTATGCAGGATTATAAAAAGTATTTGTACTAATGCTTTGATCAATGTAAACAGCAAGAACTGCACTTGTTTTCAAATAATCTATACAATCATGTTGATCCCACATTAATTGATAGCGATTCTTTAATCGCTTGTATTCTGGTACAACTTGTACAAAGCTTCCTGCTTTGCTTTCTTTAACACTGATAAGTTCCATGGGTAATTCAATACCGTTTGTAGAATTTAAAACTACACTAGAACTTTCTACAGGAGCAATAGCCATCAATGTTGCATTACGAATACCATATTGCTTTAATTTTTCTCTTAGTGGTTCCCAATCCATGCTAGGACTAAAATCAGTCAATTCATTTGCGCCCTCTGCTCTACGCTCCCAAGGGAAAATGCCTTTACCATAGTATGTACGTGAACTATTTTTACATGGTCCACGTTCTTGTGCTAACTCGACACTCATTTCAGTTAGGTAATATGCTTGATGTTCCATCCAGCGTTTTACTTCTGCTAGACCTTCATTTGTACCATAACGTAAGTGTCTTTTTGCATGCCAATAGGCAAGGTTAGTAATACCAACACCCAATGGTTCAAAATCTTCGTTTGCAAGTTTACTTTGTATGCTTAAAAAATCCTGATAGCTTAGGAGATTGCTTAGACTGCGCACAAGTACTCTACAGGCTTTTCGCATGTCTTGCGGATTTTTAAATGCACCCCAATTTACACTACCTAATGTGCAGAGAGCGATACGACCCTTTTCATCTTCTATTCTCTGAAATGGTTTCGTAGGTAGTAATATTTCTTGACAAAGATTACTTTGATATATTGGATCAACTTTAGTATCAAACGGGCCTTGATTTATAACATTATCAATATTAACCAAATAGATACGCCCAGTATCTGTTCTTTCTTTTAAGATACCATTTTTGAATATTTCTACTGCTGGTAAAACTTTCTTGCGCAACCCTTTTTTACTTTCGTACATTGTGTACAAACGTTCAAATTCTTCTGTATCGCTATAGAATGCTTCATATAAATTTGGCACTTCATGTGGATCAAACAATGTTATATTTTCGTTTTTCTTATAGCGATTCCAAAACATCTTATTAACTACAACACTGTAATCCATTTGTCTTACACGTGTTTCTTCTGTGCCTTGGTTATTTTTAAGCACAATCAAATCTTCAAACTGATAATGCCATACAGGAAATGTTACAGTACAGCTTGCATTACGTACACCACCTTGACTGCAACTACGTAGATCACCAAACCATTTCTTTAAGAAAGGTATCATGCCTGTATGTTTGATTTCACCGTTACGTATTGGCGCTCCTAATGGGCGAATACGACCGATCTCTAATCCTATGCCAGCACGTTTGCTAGCATATTTTGCCATCATTTCACCAGCAGCAAAAATTGAATCAAGAGTATCGTCACTACTAATAAGCACACAACTACTAAATTGTTTTGTAGTTGTGCCAAGGCCTGCCAAGACAGGCGTGGCCAATGTGAAATGCCCGTCACTAGCACATTCATAATATTCTTTAACATATTTTAATCTCTTTTCCTTAGGTTCGTTATGAAAGGCAGTAGCGGCGGCGATTGCATAACGCACCTGCGGTGTTTCAAAAATTTGACCAGTAGCACGGTTTTGAACTAGGTACTTTTCTGCTAATTGTGCGATAGCCGCATAGGTATAATTTTCGTCCTTGCTATGGTCAATAAACAAATCAATAATATCCCATTCTTCTTTAGTATACCATTGTAACAATTCTGGAGTGTACATACCCAATTGTACATTTTTTGTGATTATTTCGTATAGAGATGGTGGTTCATATTGTCCATACACCTCTTTGCGTAGCATACTAACCTTTTGTCTACCAGCAACGTATTGATAGTTAACGTCATTGATGTCCGTGTTTTCGCTTTCATCAATAAGGTCAACCATTGCTTTAAGTAAGAGTTCGTCTATTGTTTGTGTATGAATCCCATCATGTAATTGTATTTGGGCTTTTATTTCTATCATGCTTGGGCTAACGTTATCTATACCCTTGCATCCGTATGCTACTTGTCTTTGAATTTTGCTTATGTCTAATGGAACTGATTCTCCATTACGCTTTATTACGTGTATATCCATTTATTTGCCTATTTTATTGTTATATGTGCTGTATGCTGAAGTGATAGAATATTTAACTGTTTGGTACTTATAAACTACATATATATTTTACGTATCATTCTAGACTACAACTTTTCAAAAGGAATTAAGCCAGCTTTTCCAATTGATTTTTAATGTTTATGTCACTCTTTATATCAAAATCATTAATTATGTTCGTTTCAACTGTATTAGGCCAATAATTTAAAATATGTTCATTGTTAACCAATATTAACAGTACATCATTACCCATCTTATCACATGCAGTAACCATTCTGAAATTTTCTTCACCTGTCATGTACAAAGTATAACACATTCCCAATGCTTTAGCAACATTGCAATACAGATTTTCTACCAAAAGTTCCCAAGGATCGGGCCAGTTTTGTGTGTCTTTTAGGTGTAGGTAATGATTTACGGTTGGGGCGTTTTGCCACCATTTATCTATTTTAATACACTTACTTCTTAGATCGGAATTCTTAATATCTTCTTTTAAATCGTGCCAACTTTGTAATCTTGCTTCGTATTCAAGTTGAAAGATGTTCATTTATTGTTTTTGTTAAATTAGTTAAATCTGCACAAGTATATTTTTGATAGCTATGTAGTAATTCTTGCGGCATTGGAATTTCTTGTATAGTTGCACCAGTTTGTGTTGCTATAATCGCTGCCACTTCCATAAAGCTACGTGCTGTTCCTGTACCAATGTTGTATATGCCTGTTGATTTTATATTTAAGAACTTTTTATGTACTTCTACTACTTTATTGACATGCACAAAATCACGCAAATAATTTTGGCTATCTTCAAAAACTTTTATTACACCGGTTTCATTCGCTTGTCGTAAAAATTGAGTATAAGGACTTGCTTGATTTCCCTTGTGTTCTTCACCATCACCATAAACGTTGAAATACCTAAAGCCTTGAATACTTATGTCTTTTTCTTTCGCAAGTTCATATTTTGTTGCAGCATATCGTTCAAAGATATATTTACTCCAAGCATATGGGGTTCTTGGATCTACTGGACTGTCTTCAGTGAATTGTTCATTTAGCCCATAGATACTAGCACTACTACTGTATTGAAAATTAATATTAGAAGCTATACATTTATCTAATAACTCACAACTAAAATCATAATTTTGAGCCATTATTTTTTCAACATTTTTCTCTGTCGTGCTGCTTATTGCACCTATATGAATAACCCAGTCAACCCCTTTTAAATTAGGGAATTTATCTCCCCATTCAAAAGACAATGTTTCATGTTCGTTTAAAGATTTTAATATATGATTACCGATAAAACCTTTATGACCGGTTACTAGAATTTTCATGATTGACTATCCCCTGGCAAAATTCTATAATTATCTTCTACACTGTCAGGTGTACTAACTTCAATAATACTACCTTCTTCAATGCATATCAGTTGATGTGGGAATAAAGGTTTATTTCTCCATACATTACCTTCTAATAACTCAACTTCATGCTGTGACGCATCTGCCATGTCTATATATTTTACGATAAATTTACCTGATAAAACTAGCCATGTCTCATCTTTCTCTTTATGAAAATGCATACTGAATTTAGAGCCAGTTTTAAAATTCAATATCTTTCCGCAATAATGTTCGTTGGTGGTAAAAATAAATTCATTACCCCAACCTTTTTCTATATGTCCTTCAAGTCTTGTCATTTATTTCCTCTATTTCTTCTAGGGTTGGACTATAAACTCCTATGTGTTGTATAGTCACACTGCTAGCCTTTATTGCAAATTCTATAGCTTTTAAAATATCTTTAATGTTACAATACTGATATGCAAGTGCTGACAGAAAGGTATCTCCTGCCCCACATACATCAAATGCCTCTATATTTAACGCAGGAATAAGTTGATCTTTATATACTGCTCCTGTACTTCCTTTTGTGACAATCAAATCTGAAGGAAAAGTTTTAGCTGCATCAAATTCTTTTTGATTAATTTTAACAAAGCATCCTTCAAATCTTATTAGGTCTGTTTTTTTAGTGTCTACAAATACAGGGCCTGCATAATGAATTCTTATGTTTTCTACTAAATCGTATGAGATTGAACCTTTGTCATAATCGCTTATCACAATAGCATCGTAGTGATCAAGTTTTTTATAATCAACTTTGACTGGTTTACTTGGTGTATCTTGATCTATTCTTAATAAATGGTGTTTTGTTTTTGAGTCTATTACTCTTGTTTTAATAGAAGTTTTGATTCCATGTAAGAACTCGACTTCGCACTCTAATTTTTCTAAATTATCTTTGACATTTGCAGCCATACCTGCTTTAGTTACAGTATGAGTATAATTTATTATAGGTACAGGTGCTTCTGGACTGATTCGATCTACAGTACCATATTGATATTGATCAACTCCATTATCACCGATCAGTAATATCTTGAATTTTTTGTGTTGTGCTGTATCCATCAATTCTATCAAAAAATACTAACTCTTTACAAACATCTTGACCAATAATTGGTTTATCTTTATAATCGCTACCCTTAACCATTACGTCATGTATAGATACAAGATACTCTAATTCTTCATCTGTGTCAAATATATAAACGTCATTAACTGACTTTAGGTTAATAAGAAGTGTTGATCTTTCTTGCTGAGTGTTAATTGGTCTATCTTCACCCTTCAACCTTTTTACCCGTTCATCACTGTCAATAGCAATAGCAAGTTCATCACCTAAAGTTTTTGCATAATTAATTAATGCAATGTGTCCTTCATGTAATAAATCAAATGTACCGTTTACAAATATTTTTTTCATAGTTTACCATTTAAAATTAGGGTCATTTACAACTGAGGGAGAATTCTGACTCTTATATAAGATTGCTACTATTTCCCCATTCATTTTTGCAACCAATGCATCTATATTTAAACTTTTTAATATCCCTGTCATAGATTTTTCCGTAAATCCTGTTCGGTGACACATAGGCTCTCCGAATCTTTCAACTAAAACTCTAGAACTATACAGTATATCAATAGGACAGATAGGACCAACATTAGTATCATATACAGGGGTGAATAAATCATCCTCAATCATATGTGCTATACTACCTATGTCGGGTACTCTTATAACAGCGAACCCATCAGGCTTAATTACACGCAACATATTTTTGAATACATCTGGTAATTTATGATAATAAACATGCTCAACTACATGACATGCCCATATAGCATCAACACTATCGTTTGGTACATTTTCTAATGTTGTAATATCGCTTATGATATCAGGATTACACTCAGCAACATCTAATTTTAATTCTTTATAATCATTTATTTTAAAATATTCAGTTTGTTTATGTACACTCGTTGTTCCTGCACCAACATTTAATATTAACTTTTTATTTGTGTTAAACAAATAATCATACTTTTTAGTTTCATTTTCAGCGAATTGATCCCATAATTCTTTCCAATCCAAATAAGGATCTTTCTCTGTATCTGCTTGAGCATGTAATGCACAGCTAGGTATAGGAGTAAAAAGTAAACATCCTCTATCGTGAAAGAGTCTATTAATTGTCTCATCTTCCATTACACTGTCAACTTTATGCTTTCCCATTGCTTCAAACAAATCAAAGTTTTTAACTAGTGTGGGATAATCAACCATAAAACAACTAGCAGTACCAAATGCAGTTCTCCAATGACGCTTGATACCTAAGTGTACCGTAACCATTGGTTGACGTTCTGGGGGTATTCCGTATCTGTACGGGTCATCAAATGGGTATATGCATACTGGTAATTTAGACTTTTCACTAAATCTAAAGTATGCGTCAACCATTTCAAAGATGCATGTTTCATAGTAAAGATAGTCATCTTGTGCAAAATAAACTAAATCTTTACCATGTTTATTTCCATATTCATAGCATGCCAGTATACTTGGCATAATACCATACGTATCAAGATGAACTAATTCATAATTAAATTTGCACTCTTTAAGAATGTTGGTCAATCTATTTAAGAAGTGATCATCACTATGATCATCTAACACTGCTAATTTTATATTGACTTCGTTTGGTTTTTCTTTATCAACATTATTTAAAGAGTTAACTAGAGACTTTATGCAACGGTAACTAATTTCTGATTTATCATCACACATGTATCTAGTAATCTGTTTTTGATTATTAGACCTACTATGACTTTGTAGGACAACTAGTAAATCAACCATATTAGCCCCACTTAAAGTTTGGGTCCCAACTCTCGTCATTGTGTGCAGGTTTCGCTTGATGCTCTATATGTTTTTTCTTTAGTAGTATTAAGCTATTATAAAAAGTAACTGAATGTAAGTCTACAAAAACTTCCTTCAACTTTGGCGGAGGTGTTTCGTTTATATGAGGGGCATGAAGTAAATCTATCAAATTTTTACAAAACTCAATGCACGATGTTTCTTTCTTCAACCCGCCACCGTAAGCATTCCAATAACTTGTGTGAGTATCTTCTATAAGGTAGATGCCATTGTTGTTTAATTTAGGAAATAAGTTAAGTAGTGTTACTATTTGATCATTCATCACATGACTACCATCATCAACAATAATATCAAAGTTTTTATCATCACTTAGATATGCATCCCAATGTTCTTGTGAACCTTGATCTACACAACTATATTGAACATGTGCATCATCAAATTTATAGTCAAGATATTCTTTGTTAATATCAACCCCGTATAAATCTAATTTACCTTCAAAATACTCTATCCACATCTCAAGTGAGCCACCATGTGCGACTCCTATTTCTAAAACTTTAGGGTGTTTATCAATAAAAGGTGGTAACATCTCATCATAAACGTCAAAATAATTTTCCCATTTATGGCACTGAAGTTTTAACTTCCAAAATAGTTCTCTTGTACTTTTCATAGCATGATACTCGCACATTTAAGGAAAAACAAATGATTGAAAACATTCAATCTACTTTGAAATAAATGGTAGAACATTTCATTTCCGTCTTTGTTTACGAAAGTAGTGCCTATACCGAACTGCGGATCTCCGTCACGCAAATCCCAAGGTTTACGTTCTCCTGTATTCCAATGTGGGATTTCTTCATATTTGCCGGGCATAAACATTTCAATTTCAATTCCCTTTTCTTCTGCAATGTAACAAAGTTCTTCCCCTATGTCACTTCTATTAGTAGGCTTCCAACTGGGCTTTCCTAATTTTTGATACATTTCTTTTGTCAACGCAATGCAACTTGGAGCAGGATAAATATGCTTATTATTATCCAAATGATTACTACGTTGCACATTACCAATTAAAACTCCTTGTTCTGCTCGTTCAAAAACATATTCTAATGCTTCTGTACTAAGAGGAATACAATCAATATCTAACATCAAAATAGTATGATAGTTATCTACTTCAAACAGTTTTTCAAGACCATATTCAATAACTTCATCTGGTGTCATTTCTCCGTCTGGTTTTTTATAATGCAAATATTCGTATTTGCATAGTTTATTTGTATTAAACTTATTAACAATTTGTTTTTGAAGATAGGGTATCTTTTCTTCAATTTGATGATTGCTATATGTAAATATGGCTCTTTTTTTCATAATTTTCTCGCTATAAAATTTTTGTGTACCTTTTCTGCTAAAATGATACACGAAACTGTTTAATAATGCAACCTTATATCCTAAGTTTGGTAATACTGAATGAAAAAGTGTCATATCATTGGCGTATAAAGGGAATTTGTCAATGTTTGGATATGACACGAAACTTTTACGATGTACTACAAAAGGCATGTACCAACCAATTTGATTGAATCTAATGATAGGTAAACTATTCTTATTTTGTTGTGCGAATTCAGCAAATTTAGTGTAATTAAAATTCTCTAAATTATCACCACAGTTATAATTGATACATTCAGGACCTCCATTCATATGTCCTGGATTTGCCTCAACTACATTAAATGTTAAAAAAGTATCCTCTGACAAAAACAACGGAATATTTTCATCCCAATTTTCAGATACAATCATGTCATCATTCATTAACACAACTATATCATTATTTGCCTGATACACCCCCTTGTTGAATGCATAGTAAACATCTGTTTCATCTACTATCTGTATTATTTCAGGTGTATACTTACTATTCTTTTTAATATATTCAATACATGTATCTATGTACTCACTATCACTTAAATGTGGAATGACGATTGAATACATTAATCATCTTTCCTTACCATCTAAAGTTTTCTTTCTGCCTACAATTGTTGTATTAGGTAAGTCTGGATCATCATATGCATATAGACCTAATTGTATTGCTGGGAAAATATCACTTCTCAACATAATATCTAAACTTTCATTGATACCATATTTGATAACGTGTGCTAACATGTTTTTAGCGCACCAAGGATCTATACCATATGCGTGTGCCCTACAGATAAAATGATAATTGTTACCATTAGTTGCATGAGG
>Ga0315903_10007188_pt1 | contig 13977 bp, 14 predicted proteins | sample LakEriMetagenome_7_FD_203524 | JGI IMG/M metagenome (GOLD analysis project Ga0315903, IMG submission 203524) | Freshwater fungal communities from buoy surface, Lake Erie, Ohio, United States - Buoy 2 MA119 | ecosystem: Environmental > Aquatic > Freshwater > Lake | place: USA: Lake Erie, Ohio...
TTGCGCGCGGCGGCATTTTGGGCTTGGTCGATGGTTGGGTGGCGCGATTCAAAGGAAAAACCACATGAGCAGCGTGCTCGAAACCCGGGGGCTGTGCAAAAGCTTTGGGGCTTTGACGGTGGCCGAGCAAATCAATTTCCGCTTGGAGCCCGGTTCGCGCCATGCCCTGATTGGTCCCAATGGCGCGGGCAAAACCACCTTTGTCAACTTACTGACCGGTCGGCTGGCCCCCACCTCTGGCCAAGTATTCATTGGTGGCCAAGACGTGACCGCCATGCCCCAAGCCGAGCGGGTGCGCCGGGGACTGGGGCGCACCTTTCAGATCAACACCTTGTTCAAGAAAATGACGGTGCTCGACAACGTGGCACTGGGTGTGGCCGAGCGTTTGCAAGTGGCCGACCAAATGTGGCAGCCTGCGCGCGTTTTGAAGGCCGTGCGCGATGAGTCCATGGCTTTGCTAGAGCTGCTGGGCATTTCCGCCGATGCGGGCTTGCGCATCACCGATTTGCCCTATGGCAAACAACGTTTGGTCGAGATCGCCATTGCCCTGGGCCTGCAACCCAAGGTGTTGTTGCTGGACGAGCCAGCCGCTGGCGTGCCCTCGATGGAATCAGACCGCATCTTGCAAGCGCTGGACGCCTTGCCCACAGACATGGCCATCCTGATCATCGAGCATGACATGGACTTGGTGTTTCGCTTTGCCAAGCGCATCACCGTGCTGGTCCAAGGCGAGGTGTTGTGCGAGGGGACCCCCCAGGAAATTGCCGCCGACAAACGCGTGCACCAGGTGTATTTGGGAGAGCAACATGACTGAACCCAGCACCCCTTTGGCCCTGCGGCTGCAAGGCGTTCGAGCGGGCTATGGCGAGACCGTGGTGTTGGAGGACATCAGCTTTGATGTGCCAGAGCGTGGCGCGCTGGCCTTGCTGGGTCGCAACGGAGTGGGCAAAACCACCTTGTTGGCCACCTTGATGGGGCACACCCAATTGCACGGTGGGCGCATTGAATACCGTGGCCAATCGATCGAGCGCTCACCCGTGCACGAGCGCTCGCGTTTGGGCATTGGCTATGTGCCCCAAACCCGAGATATTTTTCCATCTCTCAGCGTCGAAGAAAACCTGATGGTGGCTGCGCGCAAAGGCCGCTGGCCAATGGAGCGGGTGTATGAACTATTCCCCCGACTGGCTGAGCGGCGCAGCCACATGGGCAACCAAATATCTGGCGGAGAACAGCAAATGCTCTCCATCGGACGCGCCCTGATGGGTGACCCGGCGATCCTGCTCTTGGACGAGCCCATGGAGGGCTTGGCGCCCATCATTGTGGAAATGCTTTTGCAAGCCCTGACCCGCTTGATCCGCGAGGAAGCTTTGACCGTGGTGCTGGTGGAGCAATCGGCCAAACTGGCCTTGCAAGTCACCGAAGACGTGTTGGTGCTCAGCCGCGGCCGCATCATCCACAGCGGCAAAAGCGCCGAATTGTTGGCTCAACCCGAGCGCTTGGCTGAACTGATCGTGGCCCATTGAAAATGCACATCCCTGGGCCAGATAGGCCCCATCAAATCTGGCCATGAGCGATACCGCCCACTCACCCCAGACCGTCTTGCCGAAAACTTTGAACCACAACGCATTTGTGTTGGCGGTGTTTTTTTTTGTTTGTGGGCTTTTCAACGCTTTTCATTGACGCCCAACATCTGCGACAAAATGCGTTGTTCATTCTTTTACAAGGGCTGTCCTTTGCCGCCGGTGGGACATGCATGTGGGCATGGCTGCACTACATTCGCCGCCCCCGCGCCTGATCCTGAGCGGCCCCACTGGCGCGCCTGAACCATTACCTTTGGGCAGACACCAACCAGCCAACGCTGGTGTGGCTACAGGTTGTGATAGGCCGATTTATGGACCAAGCAAAAGTCTTTCAATCCCACCATGTTTTTTTGCTCGGTGGTGTTGGCATAAACCTCGGCCTTGATGCGATCTTGCTCGGCTTGGTTCACCTTGCTCACGCATTTGCGCTTTTTAAAGGTTTCCTTGAAGCGCTCTGATACATCGCCCTTGAAGCTGCACATTTTTTCAATGGTTTCGTTGAACGCGGTGTCGCGCATGATTCGCACACAGGTGTGGGTCAAACCGTCGGCCGGTTTTTGGCCCCAAGCCGTCCCGCTCAGGCACAACACCCACAGAGCCCAAACCAGCCAGCGCCCAAGTGCAAGCCCGCACATGCCCGCACCTTGCCCTCGAGCCGCTGGGGCTTGCGCCAGGGTGGGGCCGCTACAATTCAACATGGCATGCGGGTGTAGTTCAATGGCAGAACGGCAGCTTCCCAAGCTTTAGACGAGGGTTCGATTCCCTTCACCCGCTCCAATCGCCCCGAGACCGTGTCATTGACAAACATTGAAGTCCACACGCGGTCTTGAACAGGGCCAGGTCAGATCAAGGGCACACCGGTTTTGGACTGGATGAAATCACGGGTCACGCCCGTGGCCAGCTCCACCAACTTCAGGCCTTGCGGTGTGACATCCATCACGCCCAAATCGGTGATGATGCGGTCGACCACCGCCACACCGGTCAAAGGCAAGGTGCAGTCGGCCAAAATTTTCAGGTCTTCGGTGCCGTCTTTTTTCTTGGCCACATGCTCCATCAACACGATGACGCGCTTGACGCCCGCCACCAAATCCATGGCGCCGCCCATGCCCTTGACCATCTTGCCGGGGATCATCCAATTGGCCAAATCGCCGCGCCCGCTGACTTGCATGGCGCCCAAAATGGACAAATTGATTTTTCCGCCACGGATCATGGCAAAACTGTCATGGCTGCCAAAAATAGAGGTGCCCGCAATGGTGGTCACGGTTTGCTTGCCCGCGTTGATCAGGTCGGCATCGACCTCTGACTCTATGGGAAACGGGCCAATCCCCAACATGCCGTTCTCAGACTGCAACCAAACCTCCTTGTCGGCAGGCACATGGTTGGCCACCAGCGTGGGGATACCGATGCCGAGGTTGACGTAAAACCCGTCTTCGAGTTCGTGCGCCGCGCGTGCGGCCATTTGGTCTTGGCTCCAGCTCATGTCAAACCCCTGATGTTTCGGTGATGGTGCGCTTTTCGATGCGCTTTTCTGGGTGGGCGTTGAGCACCAGTCGGTGCACATACACGCCGGGCAAATGGATTTGATCGGGGTCCATGTCACCGATTTCCACGATTTGCTCCACCTCGACCACACAAATCTTGCCCGCCATGGCTGCAGCCGGGTTGAAGTTGCGCGCCGTCAAACGGAATTGCAAATTGCCCGACTTGTCAGCGCGCCAAGCCTTAACCAGGGCCACATCGGGCACCAAAGCGCGCTCCATGACATAGGTTTCCCCATCGAACTCGCGCAACTCTTTGCCTTCGGCCACCATGGTGCCCACGCCCGTTTTGGTGAAAAAGGCCGGTATGCCCGCACCACCGGCGCGCAGCTTTTCGGCCAAGGTGCCTTGGGGGGTGAATTCCAACTCCAGCTCACCGGCCAGGTATTGGCGCTCAAACTCTTTGTTTTCACCCACATAAGACGAAATCATTTTTTTGATTTGTCGGGTTTCGAGCAAGCGGCCCAAGCCAAAACCGTCCACCCCAGCGTTGTTGGAGATGACGGTCAAATCCTTCACACCACTGGTGCGCATGGCCTCAATCAAGGCCTCGGGAATGCCGCACAAACCAAAGCCACCCACGGCCAGCAATTGGCCATCTTTGACGATGCCCTTGAGCGCCTCATTGGCGCTCGGAAAGATTTTGTTCACACCCAACTCCGTGACTGAAAAACATCAACGATACTACAACTCAACGCCCTTGCCGTAGCCTTTTGCAAGCCTCGCCAACCCCACTTTGACCGTTGTTGACCCTCGGAGCAAACCCATGAACCGTTACCCCATGCCAAGTCTGGAATCGCTGCCCCCAGACCTGCAAGCGCGCATTTTGGAAGTGCAAGAAAAGGCCGGTTTTGTCCCGAATGTGTTTTTGGCTTTGGCGCGCCGCCCGGCTGAGTGGCGCGCGTTTTTTGCCTACCACGACGCCTTGATGTTGAAAGAGGATTCAGGCCTGACCAAGGGCGAGCGCGAAATGATCGTCACCACCACCAGCGCGGCCAACCACTGCTTGTATTGCGTGGTGGCCCACGGCGCGATATTGCGCATTTACGAGAAAAAGCCCCTGGTGGCCGATCAAGTCGCCGTCAATCACCGCAAAGCCGATATCAGCCCGCGCCAAAAGGCCATGCTCGACTTTGCGATGAAGGTTTGTCTGCACAGTGACCAGATTGAAGACAGCGACTTCACCGCCCTGCACGCCCACGGCTTCAGCGACGAAGACATTTGGGACATCGCCGCCATCACCGCCTTTTTTGGGCTCTCCAACCGCATGGCCAGCTTCAGCGGCATGATGCCCAATCCCGAGTTCTACGCCATGGGGCGCCAACCCAAAGCCAAACCGACCTGATCAGGTGATGTGCGCGCGCATCCAGTCGGGCAGCGGCGCGGATTTTTGGGCCGGGAAGTCCACCCAAATGGTGGTGGCGCCACCGGCGGCGTGGATCACCCCGGGCTGATCCACCGGCTCAAAGGTGGCCCAGGATTCAAATGAGCTGCGTCCCGCGTCGCTGACATACATCTTCATGCGCACATCGCAGGGGTACTGCAACTGCTTATAAAAGTTGCAAAACACGTTGACGATCACCGGCCCCTGCCCCTGAGGGTTGGGATCACAGCCAATGCGGGTGAACCATTCAATGCGAATGGTCTCCATGAAACGCATGTAGCTGGCATTGTTGAGGTGGCCCATGGCGTCCATGTCGCCCCAACGGATGGGCATGACCATCTCGTGAACCAGCTTTTTGACCTCTGGAATCTCCAACTTCATGCGTTCCCCCGGGGTGTGGAAGTCGCCAAAGGCGCTGCTGGGCGGTGGATGGTGTGCTTCATGGCCATGTCTCCGAATATGAGGACGATTATCTCTATCTGTTCCAAACGCTCGCAATTAGAATGCCCAACGTTGAACACAGCCATTTGAGGACACGATGACCGCAGCCGAAATCATTGCCCAGTACGGACCCCGTGAAGCCATGGAATACGACGTGGTCGTGGTGGGCGCCGGCCCGGCGGGCTTGTCCACCGCCATCCGTTTGAAGCAGTTGGCGCAAGAAAAAGGCCATGAGGTGTCGGTGGTGGTGTTGGAAAAAGGCTCCGAGCCGGGCGCGCACATTCTGTCGGGCGCCATCATGGACCCGCGCGCCATCACCGAACTCTTCCCTGACTGGAAGGCCATGGGCGCGCCCTTGAACCAACCGGTGACCGATGACGCCTTCATGTTTCTCACTGAAACCACGGGCATCCGCACGCCCAATTGGCTGCTGCCCGAATGCTTTCAAAACCACGGCAACTACATCGTCAGCTTGGGTGACGTGACCCGCTGGCTGGCGCAACAGGCCGAGGCCTTGGGCGTTGAAATATTCCCGGGCTTTGCCGCGGCCGAAGTGCTCTACACCGAAGCGGGGGCTGTCAAAGGCGTGGCCACCGGCAACATGGGGGTGGGCAAAGATGGCGAGCCCACTGAAAACTTCCAACTCGGCATGGAACTGCATGCCAAGTACACGGTGTTTGCCGAAGGTGCGCGCGGTCACTTGGGCAAACAAGTCATCGCCCGCTTCAAGCTTGACGCCGGCAAAGATCCGCAGAGTTACGGCATTGGCATCAAAGAGCTGTGGGAGATTGACCCGCAACGCCACCAAGCCGGTTTTGCCATGCACAGCGCCGGCTGGCCTTTGGAGAACGATGTGTACGGCGGCTCTTTTTTGTACCACGCCGAAGGCAACAAAGTGGTGGTGGGTTTTGTGGTGGGTTTGGACTACACCAACCCCTACCTCAGCCCCTACGAGGAGTTTCAACGCTTCAAAACCCACCCCAATGTCCGCTGGTACTTTGAAGGCGATGCCGAAAAGGGCATTGCACCGGGCAAGCGCATTTCTTATGGCGCGCGCGCCATCACCGCCGGCGGTTTGCTGTCGTTGCCCAAAACCGTGTTTCCGGGCGGCGCTTTGGTCGGTTGCGACGCGGGCTACCTGAATGCCAGCCGCATCAAAGGCAGCCATGCGGCCATCAAAACCGGCATGCTCGCCGCCGAAGCAGCTTTTGACGCCTTGCAGGCGGGACGCCAACACGACGAGCTCAGCGCCTACCCACAAGCCTTTGAAAACAGCTGGCTGTACACCGAACTCAACAAAGCCCGCAACTTCAAGCAATGGTTTAAAAAGGGCTTCAACGTCGGCTCGCTGATGACCGGCATCGAGCAGTTTGTGTTGCGCGGCAATATCCCTTGGACCATCCACCGCCTGAAACCCGATCATGTCGCGCTGCGCTCTTACAGCGAATGCAAGCCCATTCGTTACCCAAAACCCGATGGCGTCATCAGTTTTGACCGCTTGAGCAGCGTGTTCATCAGCAACACCAACCACGAAGAAAACCAGCCCGCCCACCTGACCCTGACCGACCCGACCATCCCGGTGTTGGTCAACAAGCGCATGTACGCCGGGCCCGAAACGCGCTACTGCCCGGCCGGGGTATATGAATACGTTCAAAACGACGACAAAACCGAGCGCTTGCAAATCAACGCGCAAAACTGCGTGCACTGCAAAACCTGTGACATCAAAGACCCCACGCAAAACATCATCTGGGTCACCCCCGAAGGCGGCGGCGGGCCCAATTACGCCGGCATGTGAGGGCGCTTGGCGGGGTGGTTAGAATCCCGCCGGTCAGGAGAGAGTTCGCAAGAACCGCCGAAGGCTGAACGCTCAGGCAAAAGGACTGACGAAATCGATTCTGTTGGAGAGAGGTGCCGTGCAAAGCGGCATCCACCGAAGGGGCAAAGCTGCATTTGGCAGTCTGAATCTCTCAGGTAAAGCGGACAACAGGGTTCCCGGTGCTGGCATGGGGCTGGCACTGCCTTTGGCTGGAGCCCACTTTGTCCGACAACACGCTGCTCAAAACCCCGCTGCATGGCCTGCATTTGTCCCTGGGGGCACGCATGGTGCCTTTTGCGGGCTATGACATGCCGGTGCAATACCCCGCAGGCCTGATGGCCGAACACAAACACACCCGCGCCGCCGCCGGCTTGTTTGACGTGTCGCACATGGGCCAAATTCGGTTGGTGGGCACCGAGGCGGCCCGCGCTTTGGAAACACTGATTCCCATGGACGTGTTGGGGCTGGGCTTGCACCAGCAGCGATATGGGCTGCTGCTCAATGCGCAAGGCGGCATCATCGACGACTTGATGTTTGTCAACCGGGGTGATGACCTTTTGCTGATCGTCAATGGCGCTTGCAAGGTCCACGACATCGCGCACATCCAAACCGCCATTGGCACCCTTTGCCAAGTCATCCCCCTGCCTCAGCAAGCCTTGCTGGCCTTGCAAGGCCCAACGGCCGTACAGGCTTTGGGAAACTTGATTCCCGGCGTTTCTGCCTTGGTCTTCATGACCGGTGGGGCCTTCAGCTGGCAAGGCCACCCCCTGTACATCACCCGCAGCGGCTATACCGGGGAAGATGGCTTCGAAATTTCTGTGCATCAAGACGCGGCCAGCCCCTTGGCCCAAGCCCTGCTGGCGCAAGACGGTGTGGCCCCGATTGGCCTGGGCGCGCGCAACTCCCTGCGCCTGGAGGCTGGTTTGTGCCTGTATGGCCAGGACATTGACGCGCAAACCACGCCAATCGAAGCGGGCCTGAACTGGGCCATCCAAAAGGTTCGGCGCAGCGGCGGTGATCGGGCGGGTGGCTTTCCAGGTTCAGACCATATGCTGGCCCAGTTGGACGGACTACAGCCCTTACCACGCCGCCGTGTCGGTCTGCTGGCTTTGGATCGCGTGCCGGTGCGTGAACACTCAGTGCTGCAGTCGGTGGATGGAAAAGATGTCGGAGAAGTCACCAGCGGCCTGCTCGGCCCGAGTATCGATCAACCCATTGCCATGGGCTACGTGCACCCTGACCACGCCAGCCCAGGCCATCGGCTGAACGCGGTGGTGCGCGGCAAAGCCGTGCCCATGGAAGTCGTTGCCATGCCGTTTGTGCCCAATCGCTACCACCGCGGACCGAAATAATTGGAATCTGACCCCAATTAATCCATTAACCCTTTTTTAGAACCAGCAAAGGAACCTCCCCATGAGCCTCAAATACACCGTTGAACACGAATGGGTTCGCCCCGAAGGCGCGGTCGCTTGCGTGGGCATCACCCACCATGCCCAAGACGCCTTGGGCGATGTGGTGTTTGTCGAGTTGCCCGAGGTGGGCAGCGCATTTGAACAAGGTGCCGTGGCGGGGGTGGTCGAGTCGGTCAAGGCCGCTGCCGACGTCTACATGCCCATCAGTGGCACCGTCACCGAGGTCAATGAAGCCTTGCGCGACGACCCTTCCTTGGCCAACACCGACCCTTTGGGCGCGGGATGGTTCTTCAAGATCCAGCCCAGCGCACCCGCCCAAATCGATGCCTTGATGGACGAAGCCGCCTATGCGGCCTTAACCGGTTCATGACCGCACACGGTGGGCGCAAGCCGTTTGTTGCTGTCGTTCGCCCACCGCTTTTTCCCCGCCACTGATCCCTGACCCTTGCCACCCAAAGGCCCCGCCATGCTCATGCCCACTGCCAAACCCCTGGACGAATTGGAAAACCATTCGGAGTTCATTGCCCGCCACATCGGCATCAGTGCCGCAGACGAGCAACACATGTTGGGGGTCATTGGCGCGGCTTCGCGCCGCGCCCTGATCGAGGCCATCGTGCCGCGCTCCATCGCCCGGCGCCACAGCATGCAGTTGCCGCCGCCCATCACCGAAGCGGCGGCATTGGCCGAACTCAAGGCCATGGCCGGTCGAAATCAATTGCTCAAAAGTTTCATTGGACAGGGCTATCACGGCACCCACACCCCCGGCGTGATCTTGCGCAATATTTTGGAAAACCCCGCTTGGTACACCGCCTACACGCCCTACCAAGCCGAAATCAGCCAAGGCCGCATGGAAGCCTTGGTGAACTTCCAAACCATGGTCTGCGACCTGACCGCCATGCCCATCGCCAATGCCTCCATGCTCGACGAGGCCACCGCCGCCGCCGAAGCCATGACCTTGGCCAAGCGCCAGGTGAAAGCCCACAGCATGCGGATGGTGGTGGATTCAGATTGCCACCCGCAAACCATCGAGGTGATCCAAACCCGGGCCCAGCCCTTGGGCATCGAAGTGGTGCTGACCCACGGCCCGCAAGCATGGCAAACCGCCTTGGCCGCTGGCGGCTACTTTGCCGCTTTGCGCGCCTACCCCGGCAGCAGCGGTGCCTTGGTCGACACATCGGCCGATGCTGAAACCATCCACGGCCACCAAGCGGCTTTGATTGTTTGCGCCGATTTACTGGCCCTCACCCTGCTAAAGCCACCCGGCGAAATGGGTGCCGACATTGTGGTCGGCACCACCCAGCGCTTGGGCATGCCCATGGGTGCGGGCGGCCCGCACGCTGCGTATTTGGCGTGCAAAGACGAATACAAGCGCTCCATGCCCGGTCGCTTGGTCGGGGTCAGTATCGATGTTCACGGCCAACCCGCTTACCGGCTGGCCCTGCAAACCCGTGAGCAACACATCCGGCGCGAAAAAGCCACCTCAAATATTTGCACCGCCCAAGTGCTGCCTGCAGTGGTGGCCAGCATGTACGCCGTCTACCATGGCCCGCAGGGTTTGAAACGCATCGCGCAAAGGGTGAGCAGTTATTGCGCGATCTTGGCGCAGGGCTTGCAGCAACTGGGCTGCACCTTGCTCAACGACAGCGCATTTGACACCCTGGGCGTGGTGATGGCCTCGGCGCAAGCCGCCCACGAGGTGCAAGCGCGTGCCGTGGCCGCTGGGGCCAATCTGCGCCGTTTGAACGCCACCACCATCGGCATCAGCCTGGACGAAACCACCACCCGCGAAGACCTGGAACTGCTGTGGAAGCTGTTCGCCCCGTCCGCACATGCACTGCCGGATGGGTCGGCTTTTGAAAAAGGCATCGAGCCGCTCATCCCCGAGGACTTGCGCCGCCACAGTGACTTTCTCACCCACCCGGTGTTCAACCGCTACCACTCAGAGACAGGCATGCTGCGCTACATCCGCCAGCTGTCGGACAAAGACCTGGCGCTGGACCGCAGCATGATCCCGCTGGGCTCGTGCACCATGAAGCTCAATGCCACCAGCGAGATGATTCCCATCACCTGGCCCGAATTTGCCAACGTCCATCCGTTTGCCCCAACCGATCAACTGCAAGGCTATGCCGAGCTGGACCGCCAGTTGCGCCAATGGCTGTGTGAGGCGACGGGCTACGCCGGCATCAGCTTGCAACCCAATGCCGGATCGCAAGGCGAATACGCCGGTTTGCTGGTGATCCAGGCCTACCACCGCGCCCACGGTCAAGGGCACCGCCACATTTGCCTGATCCCATCCAGCGCCCACGGCACCAACCCCGCCAGCGCCCAAATGGTGGGCATGCAAGTGGTGGTCACCCAATGTGATGACAACGGCAATGTGGACATGGCCGATTTGCAAGCCAAGTGCGAGCAGCACAGCGCCAACCTGGCCGCGGTGATGATCACCTACCCCAGCACCCATGGGGTGTTTGAAACCCAGGTCAAAGCCTTGTGCGCATTGGTGCACCAGCACGGTGGGCGCGTGTATGTGGATGGCGCCAACATGAACGCCTTGGTCGGCGTGGCTGCGCCCGGCGAGTTTGGCGGCGACGTCAGCCACTTGAACTTGCACAAAACCTTTTGCATCCCACACGGCGGCGGCGGCCCCGGCGTGGGACCGGTGTGCGTGGTGCAAGACCTGGTGCCCTATTTGCCCGGCCATGCCACCGGGGGCTGGCCGGGTGGCGGGCAACCCGCCCAAACCACAGCAAGCAGTCAAGACAAACCCGCCGCCGCACCGGCGGTGGGCGCCATCTCAGCGGCGCCTTTGGGCAACGCCGCGGTGTTGCCCATTTCCTGGATGTACTGCCGCATGATGGGCGCGGCCGGCTTGCAACTGGCCACAGAGACGGCCATCCTGTCCGCCAATTACATCAGCCGCCGTTTGGCCGACCATTACCCCACCTTGTACGCGGGCGAGCACGGCCACGTAGCGCACGAATGCATCTTGGACCTGCGTGGCCTCAAAGACAGTGCCGGTGTGATGGCCGAGGACGTGGCCAAGCGTTTGATGGACCATGGCTTCCATGCGCCCACCCTGTCCTTCCCCGTGGCCAACACCTTGATGGTTGAACCCACCGAAAGCGAAACGCTGGAGGAGCTCGATCGCTTCATCCAAGCCATGATCGCCATCCGCGATGAAATTCACCACATTGAAACCGGTGTTTGGCCGCCAGACAACAACCCGCTGAAAAACGCACCCCACACAGTGGGCAGCGTGCTGGGCGCGGACTGGCCCCACACCTATTCCCGCGAGTTGGCGGCGGTGCTACAGGGCCGCCCCCTGGGCAGTGTGAAGTACTGGCCCAGTGTGGGCCGCATCGACAACGTACACGGCGACCGCAACCTGTTTTGCAGTTGCGTGCCCCTGTCCGCCTACGCCGCGGACAGCCAGACCTCGGGCTGATCAGCCTTCGTAACGCTGGCCGGTGGCCAGCAGTTCGGGTGTGCCAATCACCTCATTGAGGCCGTCAAAGTCCAGCATCTGCTCGCGCCAGGGCAAGCTGGTTTGGTGCTGGTGCAAGCTGCGGTAATAGCCTTGCAAGGTGTGCGCCACTGCGCGCGCCGTGCCGCCCGGAAAAATCACAATGCGGTAACCCTTTTGGCCCAGGCTTTGGGCGTCGGTCACCGGGGTTTTTCCGCCCTCGACCATGTTGGCCAGCATGGGGATGCGCTGGGCAAAGCGCCCGCAAGCCAGGTCCATTTGCTCGGGGCTGCGCACCGCCTCGATGAACAGCGCGTCCACACCGCATTCCAAATAGGCTTCGGCGCGGTCCATGGCGGCTTCAAAGCCCTCCACCGCCACAGCATCGGTGCGGGCCAGGATCAAGGTGTGGGGGCTGCGCCGCGCGTCCAGCGCCGCCCGCAATTTGCCTTGCATCTCGCGGGTCGGGACCACGGTTTTGCCGTCCAAATGGCCGCAGCGCTTGGGAAAGCCCTGGTCCTCGAGTTGGATCATGGCCGCGCCCGCCCGCTCAAAGGCCAACACCGTGCGCTGCACGTTCAAAGCATTGCCAAAACCGGTGTCGGCGTCCACGATCACGGGCAAGCTGACCCGCTCGGTGATGCGCGCCAAGGTATCGGCCACCTCGGTGGCGGTGGTCAGGCCCACGTCCGAGCGGCCTAAGCGGGTATAGGCGATGGATGCGCCAGACAAATACAAGGCTTCAAAGCCCGATTGCTCAGCAATCAAGGCGCTCAAAGCGTCGTAAATGCCAGGGGCCAACACCACTTGTTTTTGTTGCAGGCGCTGGTGAAAGGTCATGGTGGGGTTGTTCATGGGGAAGCTCTGTGAAAGTGAATTGATCATTCGGGTTTGGCGCCAGCATAGCGCACCACGTCGCGCCAGCGCAGCACGTCTTGGGCCACAAAGCGCTCAAAATCTGCCGCGCTGCTGCCCACCACCTGGGCACCTTCGGCCTCGATGCGTCGGCGCACGGCAGGCACCAGCAGGGCTTGGCGCGCAGCTTGGCTGACCTTTTGCACCAGGGCTGCGTCCATGCGCGCGGGTCCAAACAAGCCAAACCAAGCACTGGACTCAAACCCAGGCAGGGCCTCGGCAATGGCCGGCACATCGGGAAACGCCGGCAAGCGGGTGGCGCTGGTCACGCCCAAGGCCTTGAGCCGCCCGGCTTTGATGTGCCCCTGGGCATTGCCGATGTTGGCAAACATCAACTCGACCTGCCCGGCCAACACATCGGCAATGGCCGGCGCCGTGCCGCGGTAGGGAATGTTGACGATGAACACCTGCCCCTTCATCTTGAACGCGTCGCCCGCCAAGTGCAAAGACGAGCCCAGGCCGCCAATGGCGAAATTGAGTTTGCCCGGCTGCGCGCGCGCCAAGACCAGCAACTCGCTGAGGTTGTTGGCCTTGAGGGATGGATGGGCCACCAAGATGGACGGCGAGGTCGACACCATGGTCAAGGGGGTGAAATCGCGCACCGGGTCAAACGGCAATTGCGGGTACAGCGTGGCGTTGATGGTGTGGCTGGTGAAGCTCATCAACAGGTTAAGGCCGTCCGCTGGAGAACGGGCCACGGTCTCGGCCGCCAAATTGCCACCCGCACCGGGGCGGTTTTCCACCACCACCGGCCGCCCCAATTGCTCAGCCAAAGCCTGCGAGATGGCCCGCGCCATGGTGTCGGTGGTGCCGCCAGCCGGGGCACCCACCCAAATTTTGACCGGTGCGCTGGCCGTGCTTTGGGCCCATGCCCCACCCCCAGCAAGCACCGACCCCACGGCCAATATCAACGCAACCCAAGCTCGCACCGCAGGCACGCCCACCCAAGCCTGATGCAGCGCGAGGGGGGCACGGTTCGCGGCCTGGGCCGCGCAGGCAGAAATGCGCATAAAGGTGTGATGCAAGGTGGGGGACCAGCAGGTGTCCAGCCAAGAGGCTTGCTCAGCCAAGCTGTGGCCTCTATTTTGACCGCGCAACCCTTAGACTGCGGCATGTGCTGACCGCTCGGCGACAGCCTAGCCCCTGCCCACTGGCACCCCCTCAACATTGCACCCTCAAATATCTTCCCGATCGCCTGCTCTTCCATGCTGCCCGAATTCAAACCCTATTTGACCGCCCTGGCCCTGCCCCCTTTGTCGCCGCTGCTGCTGATCGCTGTGGCTTGGTGGGGCTTGAATCGCTACCGCACTTGGGCGCATGCGGCCATCGCCCTGGGTTTGGCCAGCCTGTGGTTGCTCAGTTGCTCTGCGGTGAGTGTGTGGCTGAGTCGGCACCTCTTGCCCCAACACCCCATGGTCAGCGCGCAGG
>Ga0315903_10007199_pt1 | contig 13966 bp, 18 predicted proteins | sample LakEriMetagenome_7_FD_203524 | JGI IMG/M metagenome (GOLD analysis project Ga0315903, IMG submission 203524) | Freshwater fungal communities from buoy surface, Lake Erie, Ohio, United States - Buoy 2 MA119 | ecosystem: Environmental > Aquatic > Freshwater > Lake | place: USA: Lake Erie, Ohio...
GCGGCCTCGTACAAGCCGAGGACCTCCTCCCAGGAGAGCTCGAGGCTCATGGTGGTGGTTGTGTTCATGGTTCCCTTTCTCGCCGGCTCCCTCGCCGGCCCCCTCACCATAGCAGAAGCCGGGGGGGTGCTGGGGGGACCCGGAAAGGGGGGACAGGCCCCCCCAGCGCTCTCACGATAGTTCGGTGTTGAGCGCGTGTAGGACGGTCATCTTCCTAATCATTCCCTCGGGGATGTGGAGGATGTGGTCCACCTGCTCGTCGGGGGTCCGGCTCTGAGCAATGGTGACGTGCTTCGCCTTCGAGCCCACGATGAGCCAGCCGACCGAGACGACCAGGTACTCCTCGCCGTCGCCCTGGACGTCCTCCAGCGCGATCCAAGTCTCGTTGTCGCCGGCGTGGGCGTCGGCCCAGATGACCTCGACGCGCTCCACTAGTCGATCCCGAGCCAGACGAGGAGCGCCACTAGGGCGCCCATGGCGGCGAAGTAGGCGGCGTCATTCATGGACGAAGACCTTGTACTGGGCGGTCGTGCGGCCGCGGACCGGGTCGACGAAGTGGAGCCGTTGGGAGGGTATGGCCGACGCGGCGAGCATGACGTTGGCGTAGCGGTTGTCCGACTCGGTCGAGCCGGTCTGATAGACGGCGCCCTTGCCGTTCGCCATCGCCCACTCGTTATGGGTGTGATAGTGGCCGATGAAGACGTCGCGGAAGGGCAGAGGGTACGCGCCCGAGGCCTGCCGGTTCGACCAGTTGACGAGAGTGTTGGCGCTGGTCGTGCCGCCGCGGCCGACCTCGTCGCCGTGGATGAGCAGGCAGGCGTACTCGCCGACCTGGACGTACTGGATGTCCTCTGCCGAGTCCTCCCACTCGACGCGGGGATCGTCGGCGAGGAGCTGGCGGGCGAGCTCGTAGCACATTCGGTCCACGTTGTCGGCCCTCGGGACGTTGTCGCGGATGGAGCCGATGCGGCCGTGGTTCCCCCACTCGCCGACCACGCGGACCTTCGAGTACTCGTGGAGCGCGAACTGGACAACGTCGACGAGAAGCCGGGAGACCCGGACGTACTGGCCGAAGAGGCTCGAGTCGACCTCCCAGGACTGGGTCGGGAAGTTGAAGAGGCCCTCGACCATGTCCCCGCCGAACATGATGACGAGCTCGTCGACGGGGTGGTCGGCCCGCTGGATCTCGGTGATGGCGGCGGCCTTGTCACAGAAGCGAAGAACGCGGTCCCTCATGACGGTCGAGTCGTAGGTCGTGGTCCGCTTCCCGCCCTGCCAGTCGGTGAGATGCCAGAGGGCGACCTCGCCGCCCTTCTTCTTTGAGGCGGGGCGCTTGGCGGGTGGCTTCACGCCGCCAAGGGAGAGCTGGGCGTCATAGGCCGCCTGGATGGTCGCGGCGACGAGCTCGTCGGTCTTCGCGCGGGCCTTGGCGAGCTGGCGCTGGGTGTTCTCAAGCGCGCGGCGGAGGTCCTCGAGCTGCTGGTCGGTCTCAAACGCGGACACAGGAGCACTCCCCTCGACGATGGCGGGCGACGGTCTGGCTCTGGACCTTGTGGCCCTGCTTCCCGAGGACGCGGGCGATCACGGCCGAGGAGATCTCGGGGCGCGCTAGGGCGTCGCGGAGGTCGTCGGCGTCGGGCTTGTGGAGGGCCTTGTAGATCTCCACGAAGCCACAGTCCGGCCCCTTCTTGGCTTGTGCCTTCTCGGCTTCGATGTCGTCCATGAGTCCCACGGGCTCCCCTTTCGCTTAGGTCAATGATTACCTAGACGTAGGGCGCGGATGAGCTACTTGAGGTCACAGTAGGTCCAATGCCAGGCCTCGAAGTTCGGCGAGGACCGGGGGGCCTCCATGTAGAAGCCGAAGCGGGGAGCGTTGGCACAGAGCCAGCGGTAGGTCTTGGTCGGGACCTCGAGGTCTTGGGAGAGGCCCCAGCCGTGGTTCGACTTGCCAGGCGTCGCCGAGGGGCTCTTGCCGCGCTTGAGGTACCACTTGCGGCCTTCCCAGACTCGGGTCACCTGGGGCCGGCGAAGGGTGGGGAGCTTGGAGTAGCGCTCGAGGAAGAGGGCCTTCTGGCGCTCGTGGGACCGATACCCGGCGGAGACGCTCTTGAGGACTATTCCGTCCTTCTCGGCGGCGGCGTACATCCGGTCGAAGGCGACGGCGGCGGGGGCGTAGAGCCGGCCTCCGGCCTTGATGGATCGGAGGAGTGTGGCGGGGAGCTTGCCGTTGCCGAAGAGGCGAAGGGTGTCGTCGAGGCGCGGGGCCTTGACTGGTTCACTCATCGGCGGGGCCGAAGATGGGCTCGGAGCCGCCCTTCTTGGCCGCGACGCCGTTGCCGATGCCGTAGAAGAGTCCGGCCGAGATGAGCGGGAGCCCTGCTTCGGGGGTGATGCGGCCGATCGCCATGAGGCCGGCGACGAGCGCCATGCCGAAGAGGATGATCCATGCCTTGGGGGGGTTGGTCACTTTCATGCTGCTTTCCTTGGTTAGCCGGGGTTGTACCCGTAGACGCGGATGGTTCCGCCGGTGAAGGTTCCGCCGGCGAGGGTGAAGCTCGTGTAGGCGGTGGCGGGCGAGTGGTAGCCGACCCAGTTGCGGGCCTGGCTGGTGGTGTTGGAGTCGAAGGACTGGTAGGTCGTCGGGTCGGTGAGGTTCGGCCCCATGACGGTGACGGCGACGTTGATGAGGCCGGTGGTGGCGAGTCCGACGTTCCAGGCGGCGGCGTTGTTGGCGGCGACTCCGGTGACGGCCCCGGTGGCATAGGTGACGATGGTCGCGCCGGAGTAGTAGCCGGTCGTCGAGCCGCCGAGCGCCATGGTGACGGTGACGGTCGCGCTCGTGACGCCGCCGGTGGCTTGGATGAGGTAGTTGTCGAAGTCGGCCGAGAAGGCGTCGGAGACGACGACCGACGTGACGCCGGAGCCGATGGTCTCGGTCTTGACGAGCCAGAGACCGACCTGGTTCATCTGGGCGGCGGTGAGGACCGCGCCGGGGGTGAATACGGGGGGAGTTGCCATTACCAGCCAAGCCTATTTGTGTCGAGGACCCCATAGTCAGAGGAGTCGAGGATGAGATACTCCACCGGATTCTCGGCGGAGAAGAAGTAACGATAGAGCGCCGTCTCGGGCGAGGCGACGAACTCGACGCCCTGGATTCGGACCTTGATGTTGGTACCCCGGAAGGTGACCTCGGTCCTCTTGCCGATGAGCTCGTTCCAGGGGTCCGTCGAGTCGAGGCCGTCGAGGTTCATGGTGTGCTGGGCTTCGGCTCGGCAGGCGACCGAAGTGACCCGGAAGGCGGCTTCGCCGTAGCGGTCGATGAGGTCGTCGACGAGGCCGATGGCGGCGTCGTCGTCGTAGGAGAGCGTCGTGAAGGTGGCGTCCCGGCCGTAGGCGTTGACCGCTTCGGAGAACGCCGACGAGTTCGGGGAGTCGACCTGGATGCGGCGGAGGTAGTCGTCGGCGAGGGAGGAGTACTCGATCTCCTCGAATACGCGGTGGGTCGCGTCGTTGATGGCGTCAGAGAAGACGGCCGTCGTGTCGGCGTAATAGTTGCCAGAGGTGACCCGGACCGTCGGGTTGCCGTCCTGGGTGGAGGCCGAGAAGGTCGTGGCGATCACGTCGACGAGCTCCGCGTCGCTAGTGACCTGCCCGGTCGAGTCGGCAAGGGTGGGGTCGTAGCCCACCGGGGCGACCCATTCGGCGAAGTTGAGAAAGTCCAGCAGATACTCGAAGACGAAGCCGACCGGGAAGTCCCCGACGCCGTCGGTGGCGGACCGTCCGAAGCCGCCCAAATAGCCCTCGGCTTCGATGGTGAGCTGGTCGCCGTTGCCGGTCGTCCCATCCCACGGAAGATTCCAGGCCACGCGGACGTCGCGGATCCGGCCCTGCCAGAGGGGCGCGGTCTTGCCGACCCTACGAAGGCGGACGGCGTTCCCTGGGGCGAGGTTGCTGTCGGGGCTGGAGAAGCCTGTGGGATACCAGGCGCCGAACGAGCCCGTCGAAGCCGCCGATGCCGAGATGTCGTCTCGCCGGCCGAGGAACACTTGGGCGGTCTGAAGCTCGACGGCGGAGGTGAACTTCTCGTAGGCGAGGATGACCCACTCGATTCCGGAGTCCTTGAGGCGGGCGTTGGAGACCGTGTTGGGGACCTTGGTGAGGTCGCCGACGCCGAAGTAGAACGTATCGGCCGGGACGGCCGTGAAGCCGGGGGAGGGCATCTCGAACATGACCCCATCGACGAGTGTCGTGTTACCGATGGCGCCGCCGGAGTTCTGAATGTCGACGCGGACATCCGCGGCGGTCGCCGTGGCGGGAATAGTGCCAGTGACCTCAAGATAGGTCCAGTCGCCGCCAGCCGCAACCGAGGTATCCGCTCCGAAGATGTTCGAGGCGCCGGTGAACTGTAGGCCGATGCGGTGGTTACGAGTGACGCCGCTGGTGTTCTTCACCCAGCACGACGCGCGGAACGGGGAGCCAACCTCGAAGTCGACTTGGTAGACGATGCGGGCAAACGAGGACGTGCCTGTTGCGGTCACTTCGCCGGACGCCGTACCCGTGTACGCCGAAGACGTTGTCCTAGCGAGCGTGGCCGTGGTGGCCGTCCAGCCGGCGGTGTCGACCTCGAAGGACCCATTACGGAGAAGGTTCCACCGGGCGAGGCTCTGCCCAGTATCGAGGACGTACTCGCCGGCCATTAGCGGATGGTGATCGGCGCTCGGCCGTTCTGGTAGGTGTAGCGGCGGACCGCGTCGACAACCTGGCGGGGGTCTCCGCCGTTCACGTTGACGACGACGTTGGTGGTGGCGGATTCGGCTCGGCGGAAGTTGGCGGCCGAGGCTTGGGCTCGAGTGTCTGGGGTGAAGTCCACCCGCTGGAGGAGCTCGATGTCTCCGAGCCCTGGGATCAGGTTGTAGCCCCGGATGATCGTGTTGATGACTCCGATCCAAGCATTGACGACGAACTCGAAGTAGCGCCGGACCATCCCGAGAATCCAGTCGACGCCCTTCCGGAACCACTCGAACTTCTTGTAGGCCACGACGAGGCCCGTGATGAGCGCCGCGATTCCGACGGCGATCGCCGTGAAGGGGTTGGAGAGCGTGATGGCGATGTTGGCGGCGACGATGCCGGCCGCGAGGACGCCGATGGCGGCGGCGAGCGCCAGGACGACGCCTTGGTTCTTCTCGGCCCAGCCGGCGATCTTCTCGAGGTAGGGGACGAACTTCTCGATAATGGGGAGGAGCTGGGCGCCGATGGACTCCTTGAGCTCGTCCATGCGGACTTGAAGGCGTTGGAACTTGCCGGCGGAGGTGTTGGCCGCGGTGCTGGCGGCGCCGCCGACCTGCTTGGCGATCGCGGCGAAGACCTCGTCGATCGAGGCGCCGGAGTCGATGAGCTTCTTGTATTGGGGGAACGCTCGGGAGAGGGCCTTGACGTTGCCGCCGAGGGCCTTGGTGAAGACGTCGGTAACGCTCGAGAGGTCCTTCCCAGTCGCCGCGGAGGCGTCCATCGCCAGGGCGAGGACCGACTGGGTCTTCCCGAAGTCCTTGGTAACGCGCATGAGCTTCCCGTAGGCGGGGCGGAGCTCGTCGTCGGCGATGCCGAGGACCTTGCCCTGGGTGGAGATCCACTCCTCGACGGCGGCGATCTGGTCGGTGGTGGCGCCGGTGACGGCCTGGAGCTGGCGGGCCAGCTCGGCTTGGGCCTTGCCGTCCTCGATGGCGGCCTTGGTCGCGGAGAACGCGGCGACGCCGAGGCCTCCGAGCGCGGCCGTGGACGAGGCGAAGGCCTGCCGGAGGACGAACTTGGTCTTCTGGGCGGCGCCCTCGAGGCTCTTGAACTCGCGCTTCGCCCTAGCGATGCCCTTGTCCGAGAACTGGGAGATAATCGGGAGGTAGATAGCCATTAGCGGACGATCTTTCGGTTGACCTTCGCCGCGACCTTACGAATCGCGTCCATGAGCTCCCCTTCGGCCTCCTTGAGGATGGCCTTGTAGTTCTTCCACATTCCGCGCTGGCCCTGCCCGAAGCCCTGCTGGAGCTTCCGGACGTAGGTCTCGGACTGGATCTTCTGGCGCTTGCGGCCGAGGCGGTCCGGCCCCATCGGCTTCCCCTTCGAGCCGTCCCTCATGCCGGCGACGGAGAAGATGGCGGCGCCCGAGTCGGACTGGACGAGCGTGATGACGGGCTCCCCCTGGCTCGTCCGCTTGCCACCGACCTTGACCTTGACGTTCCGGGTGGCGCGCGTCTGCTGGTAGCCGGTCCGGCCCTTGTGGACGGCGCCCTTGAGCTGGTCGGTGACGGCGGAGTCCGAAGGGTAGGTCTCGGTCGCCAGGCTTACGAGCGTCGAGGAGGCGGCCTTGAGCGAGTTGACGGCCGCCCAGCGGGCCTTGGGCGCGATGGTCTGGAGCTCGAGGAGCGCTTCCTTGAGGCCGTAGATCTCGATGCGGGCGTCTATCACTTCTGGTTCACTTCTTCTAGGACCTTCATAACTGTTACGAGGTCCTTATGCTCGAAGGGGATGTCGGGCGGCCAGTAGCCAGTCGCTACTAGGAGTTCGGCGAGGCGCCGGCCGTACTGTCCCCGGTCGTAGGGTTTCCATCCTCGACCTCCACGACCTCGACGTTCTCGAGCTTCTCGATGAAGCCGTCGAGCGACATGGGGACGGGGATGCCTTGGACCTTCGCCGCCTGGTATGCGAAGAAGATGATGTCCTCGAGGGTGAATCGCCCAGTGGCGAGCTCGTTGACGCTCTTCTTGTATTTGCGTTCCCAGTCGACGATGACGCGCATGGTCGTCGTGACCTCGTAGGGCTCCCCCTCGATGGGGGTGACTTGGAGGGTGATTTTCATGGGCGGCGCCCCTTTCTAGTCAGTTCAGACGATGTCGCGGGCGTACGAGCCGCCCTGGAACGTGGCGGTCACCTTGGAGAGCTCACCCACGGCCGAGGCGATGGGCGTGAAGGACTCGAGGTAGGTCGCCGTGATCGTGTACTCCGGGTTCGAGGCCGATTCGGTGGTGCCGCTGGGCGAGATGACCAGGGTGACCTGCTTCCCGACGGCGTCGGCCAGCGCGGCCTCGACCTCCGAGGTGCCGTACGAGAGGAACATCTCGAGCGAGACCTCGACGGACTGGAGGCCGGCGACCATGCGGCGGCCGGTGTCTCCCATCGCGGTCGCCTCGAGGGCTTCGGAGCCGACGGTGAGGGTCACGTTGGTCGCCTGGTCGGACAGGTCGTAGGTGCTGGCGCCGACGGTCATGTTGACGGTGGCGTTGGCGAGGAATGTGGTGGTGGCCACGGTGTTCTCCTAGTTGTTGTGATGCCCGAGGCGGGCGGTGAGTTCATAGGTGGGGAGCTGTTGGCCGCCGTAGTCCGCCCAGGAGGGGCGGCCGTCGATGACCTGGAGCGGGGAGTCGATGATGTCGTCGACGGTGTCGGCGATCCACTTGTTGGTCGCCTTGTTCCCTGGGGGGGAGCCACAGACCACCAGGCGGACCGTGACGTCGACGACCTTGAGAGTCTCGACGCGGAGCTCGGGGAGCTCGATCATGACGCATTTGGGGCGGGCTTGGCCGGGGTCGTGGGCGTGAGGTATCCCCAGAGCGGTCAGGCGGGCCTCACAGGCCCCGATGACGTCTGCCATGAGGCCCACTAGCCGACCTGGGCTCGGCGGACGCCGAGGAGGCTCATGATCTGCCCGAGCGACTGGCCGGGGACGCCGGCGAAGCTCTGCTGGTCGAAGGAGGCGAAGCCGTCGACGGCGCCGCGGGTCCGGATGAGCGTCTGGGCGTACTGGATGACGCCGGTCTTGACCTTGTCGCCGGGGACGATGCCAGGGTGGTCCTCGTAGCCGGCGTTACGGCGGGCGACGAAGGCGTACTCATTGGCGGCCAGGACTTGGAGGTCTGCCCAGGCGATGTCGTCGCCCTCGAAGTCGTAGCCCAGCTGGGCTTCGAGCTCGGCGAGCGTGATCCACGAGACGGAGAGGTGGAACTGCGCCCACTGCTCCACCTCGGCGAGCGTCGTGTTCGCGTGGGAGAAGGTGATCTTCTTGGTCGTCGTGTTGACGGTCGTGACAGTCAGGGTCGGTCGGTTCCATTGGTTGTTGGTGAAGCCACCGACGGAGCCCTTGGAGCCGACGATGATGCCGTCGACATTGGAGAGCGTGAGCGTCCACACCCCGGCCACGGCCGAGATGGCCGAGACTTCCTTCACCAGGGAGATGGGAAAAGTGGGGGCGGACACTCACGCGCTCCAGCGGGGTCAGTCGTTGACGAACTTGACGAAGGCGCCGGCCTCGAGGACCTTGGCCGCGAAGTAGCCGTACCACGCGAGGCGGGTCGACAGGGTCGCCGGCTGCTCGACGCGGAGGGCGCCGCGGCGGTCCTCGTAGAGCTCGATGCCCATGCTCGGCGCGCCGACCACGAAGGACTCGGCGGCGAACTTGTTGGACACCACGACGCGGAGGCCGAGGCCCGTCACGACGAAGTTCGAGGGGCTCATCGTGCCGGCCACGTTGGACGGGCCGACCTGGGTGAAGAGGCGGTCGCCGTTGGCGAGCTTGGCCTTGCCCAGCTGCGCCCAGCGGTCCGCGCCCAGGAGGATGTGGGTCGGGAGCTCGTCGATGGCGGCGTCGATCGTCTCGGAAGCGTCGAAGAGCTTGTCGAGCAGCTCATCGCCGTCGGTCCAGTCGACGATCGAGTCGGTCACGGTCGCGCCGGAGATGAGCGCGGCGCAAGAGGCCGACTCGGTGGCCTTGGCGTACACGCGGCCGAGGTCCTGGAGGGTGAGGGCGACCATGTTGACGTCCGAGAAGTCGATGGACTGGTTGGACAGGTCGACGTAGCCGCCGAGGGTCACCTTGTCCACCTGGACGCGCTCGATCTCGAGCTTGGCCGAGGCCAGCTCGTCGAACTCCGCCGCCTGGACGTCGACGTCGGTGTGAGCGGTGATCTTGCGACGGTAGAACGTCTCGCCGGCCTGGGGCATCGCGAGGGTGCCGAGGGCGGTCACGAGCGGGCGGCGGTCGTTGAGGGAGTCCCAGACTCCGCCGACCAGGTTCTCGGGAACGACGCCGGGGATGTCCGCGACGACGCCTTCGGCCGCGACGGCCTCGAGGATTCGGGTGTTGCCGGTGGCGACGGCCGAGATGTACTCGGCGGCGCTAATCTGGCGGGCCTTCTTGGGCGCCGCATGGATGACGGTCGGAACGACGGCGGGAGCCGCGGCCTCGACCACTTCGGGGGTGGATTCCACTTCGGATTCTCCTTCTGTGGGGGTTGGGGGGGTGGGCTCCTCGTCGGGCGCCGAAGCGGCGACGGAGGAGATGTAGGCGCGCTCGCCGTACGCGCCGTATGGCACGAGGGAGAGTTCGCGGAGGGTGGCGGCCTTCACGATGAGGGTCTGGCCTTGCCACTCGAAGTCCGTCGCCTCGACGCCGACCGAAACTTGGTCATAGGCGCCGATGGCGGCGAGCTCGAGCGTGTCGTCTCCCAGGGTCGTAGCGGCGACCTTCGCGGTGAAGCGAAGCTCCTCGCCCGTGTCCTCGAGTGCCTCGACGATGCCGGCGATCTTGCCGAGGTCGTGATCGAGCGCGAGCTTGGGCTTGGGTCCATCGGTGGGAATGGAGCCTGGGAGAAACTTGGTTCGGGTGCCGTCGGAGACGACGGCCTCGACGTTCCAGGGGACGGCGACGCCGGCGATCTGACGCTTCGGGGCTTCGCCTTCGGCGGCCTCGACGAGCGTGAGGGACTGGGAAAGGTTGAGTTTCACGCGGGGGCCTCCTCGGTGCTGGGCGTGGGTTCCATGGGGCGATGCTCGAGCTCGGAAACGTCGAGCTTGATGATTCGCCCGCGGGGAATGATCTTGTCGCCAGAGAGGGTCTCCTCGATGGCGCGGATGATGGGGAGCGCGGCGTAGCGGTAGAGCACGACCTGGGACTCCTGGGCGTTGGTGTAGGTCATGGAGGTCCCGGCGTCGGCGCCGACGAGGAACTGGGGAATCCCGCAAGCGTTGGCGAGCTCGGTCATGGTGTGCCGGCGAGCCTCGACGAGCTGGAGCTTCGAGGGGTCGGCGTCGAACTCATGCCAGGAGACGGAGTTGTTGAGCGCGCCAATGGCGCCGCCGTCGCCCGAGCGGAGCGTCGTCCATACGTCGACGAGCTCCTGGAGCTCCTCGCCGTTCATCGGCTCGGTGCCGGGAGTCTGCTGGAGGTAGCCGGCCGGGATCTCGTTGCGGGCGAAGCGGAGCGAGGACTGGTCGAGGCGCTCCGCGATGGCGATGATGCGCCGCGCGGTCCAGAGGATGCCAGGCGTCGCGCCGAGGAACTGGACGACGTTCTCGGGCTCGAGGAGCTCGCCGTTGAAGTAGATGTCCTTCGCCGGCCCGAACACTTGGCCCATGTCGTCATTCTCGGTGGTGATGTCGGCGGCGGGGAGCCAGGTGAACGACGCGGGGAAGCCGACGGCGGAGCCTCCGGTCGGGGCGTAGCGCGAGGTGATCGCGGCGTAGGCCTTGCCGTGGAAGAAGAGATCGTCGGCGACGTTGGCGAGGAAGAACTGGCGGGAGACGGCCGGGTCGGGGCGGAAGAGCCACGGCGAACCGGGAACCTCGCGCTCGACCCACTCGTCGACCTCCCACGTCCGGGCGTACTCGCGGAGCGGGAGGCTCGACACGAGGCTAGTGATGAGATCTCGCGCCCTCGAGATGGTAGGGATCTGGAGGGCGCGGAGGCGCGCAACCGATCCGCCGTAGATCTGATAGTTGCCGATGGCACGGCCAGCGGCCGCCGAGAGGGGACGGACAGCGGCGGCGGGGCGGGAGGTACGACGGAAGAGGGGCATCCACCGCTAACTGTAGCAAGCAGGTGGACACACTTCTACTAGCGGGGGCGACTTATTGCGGCGGCCCCTCGAGTCCTCCTCGCCGGCTTCGAGACCATCGCCACGGCGAACACGAGGAGCCGGGCCAAGGTGATCTCCCCGGGGGAACGCTTCGACGAGAGGACCACGGCCTGGGCCTGCTTCACGGCGACCGCCCGAGCGACGTGCTCCGCGAGAAGGTTGTCGCCCCGATGCTTCACGCGGCCCTCGCCGGCGATGAGCGCCCGGACTAGGCCGGTCCACTTGAGAAGCTCGCCGTAGCCGACGACGACCTTCCGGGGCTTGTACTTCTCGGGCAGGTGGCCCTCGATGCTGGGGGTGATGGCGAGCTTCATGTCGCGATGCTCGTCCATGAGGCCGGCGATCCGGTCCATACAGTCGGGAAGGGAGTCGGCGATGAAGGCGACGTCGACGTGGGCGTGGTCCTTGTCGTCGAGCGCGGCGCGGAGGCCGTAGTAGCGCTCCCCCTCGAAGGAGGAGTCGACGGCGAGGACGCCGCCCCCTGGCATCGGCTCATCGGTCTGGAGGGTGTCCCAGGTGCCGGGGTTGAGCCAGCCCTGCTCGGTGGCGACCCAGAGGTTCAGGGAGCCGCGGAGGAAGGCGGCCCGGTCGGAGTCGTCCTCGTTCTCGGCCTTGAGGGTCTCGTAGGTGATCGTCTCGCCGAGGCTCGGGTTGGCCCATCCGAACCAGCGCTCTTCGCGGTAGTCCTGCCCAGGCGGCGGGGAGTATTCGGCGAAGTAGACGGGGCCGGCGACCTCGTCGTCGATCTGCCGGATGGCGGCGTCCCTCTGGGCCTTGAGCCAGTCCGAGGATTCGGTGCCGGCGGTCGAAACGGCGATGAGGATCGGGTCGGGGCGGGCTCGCATGGTCTTCTCGAAGCCGTGGGTGATCGTGTCCTGCTTCACGTTCCACGCCTCGTCGACGAAGACCCAGTCGAGGGAGAGACCGTGGGGGGAGTTGGGCTGGGCGGACTTGACCCACCAGCGGGAGCCGTCGGGCATCTTCAGATTTTGGCGGCCGTAGCCGAACTTGGCCTCGGCGCCGAACAGCTCCACGAGGATGGGCGCGAGGTCCTCGAAGAGCATCGCCGCGAGGGACAGCTCGTGCGCCGTGTTCACGACCTGCTGGGGCTTCCCGCGGAGCTGGGCGATCGTCGTGAGCGCCGCCCCGATCATCGGCTTCAGGAGCCAGGTCTTGCCGTTCTGACGAGCCACGCCAAGCACCGCTCGACGGTGGAGGAACCGGCCCCCCTTCATGGCAAGCATCTGATCCGCGACGTGCCTCTGCCACGGAAGCAGCTCATAGCCGAGGAACTTCTCCGCCCAGTCGGCCACCATCGGCCCAAGAGTCTCATCGCCGGCGACCGGAGTCTCGAGCCTCGGAAGAGTCCGCCCGATCTCCGAGTAATCCGCCCCATCTTCGGAGCCCTTCGACTCGGACCGGGACGACCCAGACCCCTTCGGGGAAATCTCCCCCCCCAAGGCTCCTCGGGGTGTGAGGTGTCCCTCAAAGAAGGCCTCGTCCTCGAGCTGGGAGTGTGCCAGGTGGACGGCGCGGCGGGCTTGGTGCTGCTTGTGGCGCTCGTGGTTGCCGTAGGTGGCTCCGCGGGAGGCGTTACAGGAGCGGCAGGCTGGGACCATGGCCTCCAGTGAGTCGTCTGGGTTGACGTCGTAGGGGATGAGGTGGTCGGCTTCGGTGGCCGGCGAGGAGCACCAGTGGCAGGTGGGGGAGCCGGCGAGGAGGATGGCTCGGTTGCGCTTGTATTCGGCGCTCATCTTGCGGGTCATGTTCGGCCCCTTCCGTGGCTCTCCCGCGGGCTTCGCCCTTGGGTTCCGCTTCGCCCTTCGGGCTCGCGGCTCTTGTTCCGGTGAGAGTACTCGTAGCATCCCCCCACACTTTGAGGTCTTTCACCTCGCGCTGCCGTGCTCCTTGCTAGGGACCTCCACGCTCTTCGGTTTCTGTCGTTCCGTGACGCCGCTCCCACCTTCCCAGTCGACACAGGGCATGGCGGGCCTACCTCCGTTCCCGGATGTTCTACGAGCAGAGAGCGAACCCCTACGTCGGCTTGCGGTTCTCGGTTGTGCGATCAGGCTAGGACGCCGTCCGCGACTCCCTCGAGACTATGGGAGCCCATGAACGAACACGCTCGCACGTCCTAGCCGTATGTCTCGTGGTCGGCACCTTAGGGCTCCTCTGTGTCTCGATCGGGGCCGGCGAAGGTTGCCTCCCAGTACGCGCGGTAAGTCTGGGTTAGGCGGAGGGCGATGCTCTGGATGTCCTTCGGGCGCCAGAGGTAGTACTCGCCGCCGCTCTTGACGATGGACTCTCCCCATCGGACCTGCTCCTCGGAGAGCTTGCCTCCCTCGGCCTTGAGCTCCGCGAAGATGATCCCGCGCCCTCCTGGGTGGATGAGCACGAGGTCGGGGAAGCCCTTACCGTCGGATCGCCACACTCCTGGGCGGACCTGGAAGGGGGCGGGGTGGAACACGAGCCAGCCTTGGCCTCGAGCCATGCGGACGACTTGGTCTTGGAAGATGGCCTCGGGGGCGGACTTCATCGGCGGCACCCTTGGCTCCTCTCATGGTGGGCGACCACTAGGCGCCCGATGACTTCGGCGACTTGGGGGACGACGGCGTTCCCGAGGCCTCTAAGTCTGTCCACCCGAGCGGGAACCCCATGAGCCACTCGACCCACGTCGGGTTCAGTCGCCCACCATTGCCAGCCGTCATGGCCCTCTTCTCGTCCTCGGTCACCTTGCCTGCTTCCACTTGGCGCTGGATAATCTGCTGGCTGCCGGTGTTCCCCATGCCGTTGGCGCTCATCGTCGGCCACAACTGGACGTCCTTGCCCAATGTGAGCGAATGCCGAGACCCCGGCTTCACTTGGGAAGACTTCAGGCCATCGCTCCACGAGTCCGACGCCGTCGGGGTTGGCCACCACGGTCCGAGCTTCCCTTGAGGCTCCCTCACACTCTTCCCGAGTATCGCCTCGGCCTCCTCCTCGGTCATCTCGCCGGCTTCTATCTTCGCTCGGTAGAGCCTGACGTTTCCCTCCATCGGTCGAACGACCGCCGTCGGGGTCGGCCA